>Ga0209512_1000147_pt1 | contig 152631 bp, 149 predicted proteins | sample frozenSSSSmetaG_FD_184142 | JGI IMG/M metagenome (GOLD analysis project Ga0209512, IMG submission 184142) | Glacier valley bacterial and archeal communities from Borup Fiord, Nunavut, Canada, to study Microbial Dark Matter (Phase II) -... | ecosystem: Environmental > Aquatic > Freshwater > Ice...
GCTTCTACTATGCCCCTGAAGGGGAAAGTGAACTGAACCTGGATCTGATGAAAACTGATCGACAAATACTTTCTTGGACATCCTCATAGCGGCGTTCTGACTATCTGTGCTTATTTATGCATGAGTGAAGGCCATAAGGTCAATGTAAAGCGAATACGAAGGTTAATGCGTCTCATGGGGCTTATGGCCATATATCCCGCTAAAAAGTTAAGCATTGGCAATAAGGCACACAAGATTTATCCATATCTGTTAAGGGGGCTGATCATTAAAAGGGTAAACCAGGTATGGCAAACCGACATCTCTTATATTCCCATGAAAAAGGGTTTTATGTACATGATGGCCATTATTGACGTGAAAAGCCGGTACATTTTAAACTGGAGCGTTTCCAATACCATGGATGCTGGCTGGTGTGCGGATGTAGTAAAAGAAACCATAGCTTTGCAGGGGAAGCCGGAGATATTTAATACCGATCAGGGCAGCCAATTCACCTCAGAGGAGTTTACCAATGTGTTGATAAGTAATCAAATACAGATATCCATGGATGGAAAAGGAAGAGCATTGGATAACATCTACATCGAACGTTTCTGGCGTAGCCTGAAATACGAGCACGTGTATTTGAAGCCCGCGGATGATGGTCTGGAATTGTTCAGGGGTATACAGGATTACATCAATTTCTACAATAATATCAGGAGGCATACCTCACTGAAAAGACAAACCCCATTTGATAGTTATACACAATCGGCCGCATGAGTATAAAAGAAAAAGGAGCAAAAAAGAAAAGGGTGTGGATATATGGAAAACTCTGAAGGGAGTTTACCACATTTCCACACCTCAAGCAACAACAATAAAATTAAATAATTAACATTGTAAGGATTGTCGTCCTAACAAAGGGGAGTACATTAATGTGCTGTGCCAACTAAAGGGTATGCTTACATTTGAATATGAACGCTAAAGCCTTACTCACTTGTCTACTGGTTATATTTGTTTATAGCATTGGCACCTGTCAAATTGATTCTGCGAGTACCAATCTGCCTTATAAGGATGGCAAAGTAATCTACGAACATATAATAGAAGTCCCTGGTTCAACTAAAGCTACAAGTTATGCAGCTGCTAAGAAATGGATTGCAGACTCCTTCACCAGTTCAAAAGCTGTTATTCAGACAGAAGATATCGCCACAGGACAAATTATAGGTAAGGGTGATCTACTTGTCACTTTGCCTAAAGAAACTTCTGTTTGGGGTTTTCAAGGATTAGTAATGTCAATGAGCATTCAAATCGATTGCAAAGACGATAAATTTAGAGTAAGAATATACGATTTTAGAAAACGTAATCCTGCTGTGGGCATGATAGCTGCTGATGAAAGTAGCATAGAGAGCTTCGATGCACTTATGAGGGAACAAATAAGAAAGAAGCCAAACAAAAAAGAGAGATGGACTATACTTGTTAAAGAGATCAATACTAAACTATTTTTATTAACCCTAAGCCTCTACAAACAAGTTCAAAGCGCTGCCGAAGATAAATTCTGAATGGTTTATTTAGCACGTTAAACAATAGGTAATTATCTTTATAACATGCATATCATTAGCTTTCTTCAAAGTTAGTTGGTAAACAATTGATTTAAAATCAGCTCAAGTTTCGGAACTATGAGTGTAATGCCTATTTTGTTAGTCAATCACTATATACGCTTACCTAGTGTAATTTTGATGCTTAAGGCTGTCCCAGTCATTATCTCACTTACAAAATTGGTGTAGGCCTTGTAAACTTTAAACGTTAAATTAAGATCATCTGGGGATACTTGAATAAAGGCCATGCTTTTTGGGTGGGTCACTCTATCCCTTATTACTTTTATGGCTTTGAGGTGTTCAAACCACTTCGAGCAAAATGCTATAACACTATCTCGCTTATTAAACTCTTTTCCATGGTGTTTAAAAGTCTTCTTAAACTTATCAAGTATTGCATCGGAATCATCAAATCCTTCATAGGGGTTGTATTGATTGTATAAGTAAACGTCTGCTTCAATCAATGTCATAAGTTCTTTGATACACGATCATTATGAACACTTTGAAAATGAGTCATTGCGTCTACAATGTTATAAGCGTTAACGCCTGTGATGTCTTTTGTATTATCCATGTTGAATAATAGTCTCATTTACTGTAGCTTCTTCTGCCTCCGTTAAAGATCGATGCCAATCCCATAGTTCTTCTAATGACTCGAAGTGAGTTGGCACCGGGTTATTATTTCTAAAAGCTTCATCGATCGTTAAGGGTTGGATATGAGAGAAATAGCTCTCGCTTGTCCTACGGGGATTCATAGCAAGGGATGAGCTAAAGTAATCTTTGCTTATATCATAATGGTGACTATGTATAAATCCACTCCACCGTTCACGAAGGATATCTTCATCCACCACATCGACAATCTCAAACTGCTCCATTGCTCTATCATTAGGAGTTCCCCATGATTCGTTTAACAATGAAACAGCCTCTACATCCGATGTAGGAGCTCCATATCCAAATATAGTCACTCTTTTAGCTCCGCTATCTTTACTCATCCAATATTTCACCCTTTCCCATTCCGATTTAATGAATGGATCATCATTATAATTCTTTTGCTCAATTGGATAAAGAAGTTGTGTCGGTTCTAGCTTACCACCGTCGTTCCTTACGTAATATCCAACAGGTCCGCAAACTTTATCCTCTGCACAATAACCAATAGCGACATTACCGTGTAAGAATGAGAGGAACGGTAGATTCTTTGTAAACACTCTGTTTCTTGACCAGGCTTGATATAAGAATGGATCCCAATTAAATGTTGCAATAAGATCCTTGTCTCTCAAAGAAAGCACCATGTAGTCGTAGATCGTGGGCTCGGCCGGCAACTTCATGTCTCCAAAATAGGTTTGAACTCTTCGCTGTATTTGATCTAGTAATACATTGTTAGGATCAGCATTATGTAAGTTAGTATAGAACGACTCGAAGTTAGAGGCTTTTAAGTCATCAGGAGCTTGATGAAACAAGTCCTGTAAACCAACAATATCAATGAAATTATCCATTGATGGAAGTCTTTTACCATTCAGTTCTGCATTCCTAATAGTAGTGGCGATGCTTGCCCCAGCACCAAGAATCACGACATGACCACCACCATAAACTTGCTGTATTCCTGCCTCTCTAGACATTCCAGTCATACTACTTCAAGCTTGTTTTATCCAATATCGGATTCTGTATAATAAACTTATCTATCTGTAAACCCAATTCATCAACCATAGATTGAGGCCATTGAACCTCAGGGCCACCGGACTGATACCATCCTTCATCACCTCTCTTCATAAACAAATAAAAGTCAAGCTCACTAGATGTGTTTCTAAATAAGTATGTGATGTCATCAACAGTAGTTATTGGCCCTCTCACAAACCCGCTTGTAGGCAGTGTAGCTTCAGCATCCTGTAAATATTTTGTCGCGGTCATAGTGTTTGATTTGACATTAAATGTTCTTTAGTGAAATGTTATATTCTCTACTAACGTAAAGGCCAATTTATCTGGAGGTAGGAGAATCAAGACTAAGAAAGGTACCCTAGACTTCGACTAACTCGGACAGCTTTGCGGCAATAGCCGTCATTGATTCTTCGCTTGTACTAAGACCGCTTCGTGAGCCAAGTAAAGGGCTGACTTCGCGTAGTTCTTCAAATGTTGTGTTGTGCATAATTGGAACGAGTAAATCACGTGCTAAAAGAACCGATAATTCTTTGTCAGCAATGCCTTCGCCTTTAACGCGCTTCAAAAATGAAGGAGTTACCAGTACGATCCCTACTCTTGACTTAACTAAACCTTTGTCAATTTCACGAAGTAATGATGAACCTAAAGCCACATCCTTTTCACTAAACCATACCGAAACTCCAAGTGCTTCAAGGGAATCATGTAACTCCTTTGCAGCCCCTTGACGATCATCCCATGCGTGGCAAAGAAAGATATCACGAAGGTCAGGTATAGATGCTCGCTCCTCAATGTTTTCGCGTACAGGTGTTAGTGTTCTAATCTCAGCAGGTGTATAGAAAACACTTGAGCTGGCCTTTGACCAACGAGCTCTATTACTTCTAGCCTGTCCGCCTCCACTTCTATTGCTGCTTAAAGAGTTTCCATACGAAGAGTATGGAGTTGAATAAGGTGAATAAGAATTATAGCTACGAGAGCCGCTACTACCACATGCAGGACATGCATCTCGTCCGCTAGCTGTGCGATGACCATATCTAGGCGCTGTACATCTTGCCATTGCATTTATTTAAGAGGTTAATGATTAGAATCTTTTTCAAGCATCTAAACCTAACGAGGAAAGGAATTTGAGACCTTAGTCATTAAAATGGGAGCTTTATAGACACTAAACTACCATTTACTGTTTACAATTGCAAATGATCTCGCTCACCGCCTGCGAATTGAGGGGAAGATGGGCGAACATAAGCACAAAGTACGATTCGCTAGATAACCGGGACCCATTGTGGATACGTACGAGCCGGAGAATCAAATATTACAATGCTACCTTACTCACTGGTTTGAAATTGACTTAAGTAATCGGATTAAACTGTGTGTATTACCGTGTGTAGTAAAAAAGAAAAGCCCTGCAAGTATTTGACTTACAGAGCTTTCTTTGCATTTAACGTACCCCCGGACATACTGAGATCGAACCAGTTTATGGAAGATCTATTGAAAATCGCCCTAATACATCTATTGAACATAGAAACCTAACATAAAATTAATAAGATGATTCAGAAAACTTTAGCTATTTCAAACGATATAACTAAGATTTCTGATTAGAATTTTCGGATTACATTTAATCCTTCTTTTTTGTGTAACTCAAATTATCAAAAACTCATTATCAAAAATTAAAATTCTGATTTGAATAATGGAATGGGTTTATGATAATCAGTTATAAAAAATATGTTTTAAGAAGTAATATAAGGGATATAACCCTGATATCTTCAGGCCTACTTGATTATCAAATAATGAGGGTTTAATGATAATGGATAACAACGTAATATGTTCTTTTTGAATTCTCATACTAGCTCGCCATTGAATATGCCAGGTTGGAGAAAATGTTTAAATAGATAGTCATGATTTAAACGCGCTATTTTTGTCAAACATGAGTATTAAAATGAATAAGCCAATTGCAAGAGAAAGCACTGGAAAAACGACTTCTAAGACTGATGCTGATGGTTTGAGGTCAACGAAAATAAGTAGACTACAGGTAGCCAATATGCCAATAATCCATTTTCCGAATCGCTCCTGTTTACGATATCTCTTACTGTAACTAAATCTATAACTTATTAAAACAGCATTTTTCAATCTCAAAGAGAACCCTTCTGATGGGGAAAAGGTACCCTGTTCCTTTAACAATTCTTTCAATGGGTCAATATCTTTAGATTTTCGTCTCATAATTCATAAATTTCATTATTCAATAATCGCTTTAATTCCCTCTCTAATTTTTCACGACTTCTTAGTAAGCGCATTTTTATTGCAGAAGACTTCATATCTAAAATCTCAGTGATTTCTGCAATGCTTTTGTCAGCAATATAATGCAAGGAAATAATTAATTGATCTTCTTGTTTAAGCCTTTGCATAGCCATACTAAGAAATCTTTTTCTGTCAGCATCAGCCAGACGTTCTAGGCCACCATCATTACTACTTACATATTCAATGTAATCGTTGTCGTCATCTATTTCCAGAGTAATGAGTTTTCTTGCTCCTATTTTTGTTAGCGCAGTAGTATAGATAATCCTATATAGCCATGTTGAAAATTTTGATGCCCGTTTGAACTGGTCGAGGTATTTAAAAGCTTTTAGGAAACTGTCCTGCACCACCTCTTCTGCGTCCTCTGAATTGGATACAATCCTAATAGCAATTGTGTATGCCATCTCCTCATACGCATCTACCAGGTATTCCAACCCTGCCCGTTCTCCACGAATTGCTTTGTCAAGGTAATGATCTTCAGTATTGCGATCCTTTTTAAATAACATCTATGTCTTAGACTAAGATACATATGATCTGGTCACAAAATATTTTCTTTGATTTTAAAAAAATAAATGTGACCGGTCGGCATAATTGTAAGTCTCATGAGCAAGAAACCAATAACACATGGAAACTACATCAGCAGCACTACTCATTTCTATATCCCTGGTTGTATTCGGGATTGCATATTATTTTTTTACCACACGCCATAAAGAAAGGATGGCGATTATCGAAACTGGCCAGTCTCCAGATTTGTTCAAACAAAAAGGACAATGGCTCTATTTTCTATTAACGCTGGGAATTATTAGCATAGGTATTGCATTTGGCATAATTGCGGGGGCGTTTGTACAGCAGTTAGTCAATACCCAGGACCTTTGGATAATGTCCAGCAGTATTCTCGTCTTTCTGGGCATCAGTTTAATTTTATGCTATCTAATATTGAAATCACAATTCGATAAGAAAAAGGATTAAGCCCTTCCAACTCAAATTTTAATTATAAAAATAGAACTATGAAAACATTATTCAGGCTATTGCTATGCATGGCTTTCAGCGTAGCATTTAGCAATTCCTCTAACGGTCAAACACAACAGGGGGGCTACGATTCTCTACTTAATACCATATTTCCAAAAGATGGACCAGGTGGAACAGTACTGGTATCAAAAGGGGGACAAATTATTTATAATAATGCTTATGGAAAAGCAAATCTCGAACTGAAGATACCCATGACCACAGAGCACGTGTTCCGCATGGGCTCCTTGACTAAACAATTCACAGCTGTATGTATCCTTAAATTAATTGAAGAAGGAAAGCTATCCCTTGAAGACAAGTTAATCAAATTTATTCCGGATTATTCGCCAAATGTCGAAAAGATCACTATCGCTAACTTACTTGCACATACATCTGGAATAAAAAACTACACTGGTCTACCCGCATTTAATGAAATACTTAAACGCCGGGATCTCTCTCCTTTGGAGCTTATCGCCTTGTTTAAAGATCAACCTCTGGATTTTGAACCTGGTAGCAACTACCAATATAGCAATTCCGGGTACATTCTTTTGGGTTTTATTATAGAGAAACTAAGCGGAATGGCCTATGGTAAATATGTACAGGAAAATATATTTATACCATTGAATATGAGTCACTCCTACTATGACGAACGCACAAAGGTGATCTCGAACAGAATCTCTGGGTACCGGAAAAGAAATGATAGATACGAAAATTCAGAATTCCTAAGTATGACCTTACCATATGCGGCAGGGTCGTTATTGTCCACTACTGGCGACCTGTTGAAATGGTATTCTGGACTAGCGGATGGGAAAATCATCAGCAAGACCAGTCTCGCACTGGCACATACTTCCTGGAAGCTGCCAAGTGGTAGAGAAACTGGCTATGGATTTGGCTGGGAGATCGGAAATATACATGGGAGCAAGGCAGTAAAGCACAATGGTGTAGTGAATGGTTTTTTTACAGACGTAGTTTACTTACCTGCAGAAAGGATACTTGTATCAATACTATCTAACTATGAGAACGTAGGGGATCTTGACGTTGCGGCAGCAAAACTAGCTGCGATGGCATTAGGTAGACCTTATGTTTTTACCAAGATAGTTCTAAAGCCAGATATGTTGCAAAAATATCAGGCAGTATACAACAACCCTTACGAAGGAGTACGTTACATAAGCAATCAGGATGGTGCATTAGTCTATTATTATAAGGGAGGTGGTAAGACACACCTAATTCCATACGGCAAAGATGTTTTCCTGTTAGAGAACAGCTTGAACTCCCTTTGGTTTCAAATAGACCGTAAAGGCGCAATCAGTGGGTACGAGTTTAAAGGTACTGGCATGGCTTCGGCCTGGAAGAAAAGCAATGAATTAGGGGAAACCAAACGAATCAGTTTATCCAAAGAAATCCTCAATGCTTATACAGGCAAGTATCTTTTCGAACCCAATATGTTGTTTGAAGTAATATTAAATGAAGGCAAGCTGTTCGGCCGCGTTGGGAACGATCAAAAAGAGCTCGTTCCTTTTGGGAAGAATAAGTTTTATGCTAAAGACATGGATGCGACGATTATATTCAACCATAACAAACTTGGTAAAACCGTTAGTCTTACCAAAATTCAGAATAGTGAAATGACTGCTAAAAAGCTGTAGTGATCAACTAATGACAGTTTCCTAATGAGAACAATCTTAGTGTCACGACCAAAGAGAACTTATATTGCTGGCTTATCATAAAACGGTCGTTTTCTGAGAAGAGTTTTCCGAATCCTTCTAAGTATTATATGAAAATGGGATCTTTCAGTTGGTAAAATATTGTTTTATACTGGCGTATAAGTACGCAGCAACGGCTACTGGAAAGACATGTCCTTGAAATTCAATGATTCGACCTTAGTACGTCTGGGTCTCCCCCGCCGGAGATCGAACCAAATCTTCGTTTCCTCGCAATAAAGGCACATTACAAAATAGGCAAAAACCAAAAACCCCTCTCTAAGTGATTTAGAGAAGGGTTGTACCCAGCGCCGGAGTCGAACCGGCACGGTTTCCCACAGGTGTTTGAGACCAGCGCGTCTACCAATTCCGCCAGCTGGGCATTTGCTGTTAAGCGGGATGCAAATGTATTCATTGAATCCACAATTACCAAGATTTATTTGAATTATCTTCTTTCAACTTTTTATCCACCCAAAATGGAGCAAAAGGAAGTAATGATGCACCGCCAATCAAGAATACCTTTTTGAAGTTCCATTTGTACTCCATCCAGCTCATTATCAAAAAGATCATGTACAATACGAAAAGCAATCCATGTACCCAGCCAGTGTATTTCACCGCTAATGGCATATCAGCAAAATACTTTAGGGGCATAGCAATAAAAATTAAGGCGATATAGGATATACCTTCTGCTACTGCTATATTTCTAAACATCTTTAATGTACTCATAGGATTGCCAACTGTTAGTTCGTAATATAATAAAGGAATTCCCCCATGCATTTGCCGAACTGATAAATAGTTAGTACTGATAATGTAACCAGGCCAATTAATACAAACTTGTTTTCTAAAACACTTACATATTTTCCCATATCTATCATTGTTTATAAGGCAGAAGCCTTGTCCATACTTTCTTTTATCCTTGACAGATATTTACTTCTATAATAAAGATCCTTCACCGCAGCTAAAAGAATAGCTTGTTCAGCTTCAGACTTGCTTTCAAATGAATCTGTAAGGAAATCTATCTCCTTTTGAATGCCCTCATCAACAGCTGAAACATCTACTTTGACAGCCGAGAGCTTTTCAGCATCGGGATCGAATTGTAAGTCCAACAATGTTTCATTAATGTCCATCATATCCATTAAAAAATCTTGAGGCAATTTATAGTGTTCTCCTTCTGACAGCTGCCCTTTTAATTCTAAAATATATGGCAACCGTTTCTGAGGATCGCTCAATATCTGATAGGCCTTGTTATTTACCGTGCTCTTCTCCAAAACCTCAGCCTGCTTCTCCTCCAATTCATTAATGAAGAAATCGGGGTGATACTTTTTGCTAAACTCATAGAACTTCTGTTTAACGATCACGGTATCTGGATTAAAGCTTATGGGTAATCCATAGAACTCAAAGTAATCTATCATAGTCTAATGCATAACAGCCTTAAAGATGTCATTACCAAGCACAAAGACCATCAAGGAAAGTAGGATAACGAAACCCGCAATTTGTGCATGCTCCATAAATTTATCGCCAAGTGGTTTTCCTTTCACCATCTCTACCAGCAAGAAGACTACGTGACCACCATCCAAGGCGGGAATAGGAAGCAGATTCATAAAAGCCAATGCGATCGAAATAAAGCCTGTTGCAGCCCAAAACCTTTTCCATACCCACTCTCCGCCATAAACTTTTCTTGCGATCTCTACAGGGCCTGAGAATGCCTTATTCGCTTTGACTTTTCCTGTCAATACTTTCCAGATTCCTTTTCCATTGTCGCTAAATACTCTCCAGGCTTGGTTCGCGCCTAGAGGCAGTGATTCAAAGAAACCAAACTTTACAGTTTCTTCTTTAAACTCATTGGCCTTAAATATGACGCCCATTGCACCTGATGTGTCCAATGGTAAACTATAACTCAATTTTTCAGAACCGCGAACAACATCAAGTTTAACAGTTTTACTTTTATAATTTGGAATTATTGACCTTACTTCAGCATCATATTTTACAGGCACACCATTAATAGCGGTAATTCTGTCGCCTTTCTTCAACCCTACTTTTTCAGCGGTTCTTCCAGGAGCGATGCTATCAAGCGTTGATGTCCCTAACGGCATTCTGCTAATAAATTCCTCAGGCCCTAAATCAGAAACTCTATTCAGTATATTATCAGGAACCTTGATATCCATCGCCTTCCCGTCACGCAAAACAGTAAGTGTAGTGTTACCAAGCAATACTTTAGAACTGATCAACTCATCAAATTGAATAACCTTTTTGCCATTTATGGCAACTACTTTATCACCCACCCGTAATCCGATCTCTTTACCGATAATACCCGGATTAATACCAATTACGGAGCTATTAGGAATGAAAGTCTCGCCATACTTAAAAGTAAGCATCCAGAAGATCAGGATTCCAACCACAATATTTACAAATACCCCACCTAACATTACAATAAGACGTTGCCAGGCTGGTTTAGACCTGAATTCCCAAGGTTGTGGTGGTAAAGCCATGGCCTCCGTATCCATCGATTCATCGATCATGCCAGTGATTTTCACATATCCTCCCAATGGCAACCAACCTATTCCATATTCGCAATCTCCTCTTTTAAAACTGAAAAGTTTAACTCCCCAGGCATCAAAGAAAAGGTAGAATTTTTCTACTTTAATACCAAAGGCACGTGCCGCAATAAAATGTCCTAACTCATGTAAAATAACTAGTATCGATAACCCCAGAAGTAACTGGGCCGCCATAATCAGTCCGCTCATATATTATTTAATATTCTTATTTTGATTCTACTTAACTTGTTTTGTTACTAACTGATGCGCAAATATACGTGTATGCGCATCCGTTTCTAAATAATTATTCAGGCTCGGCTCTGCGATAAATTCTACCTTGTTCATGCAGGATTCTATCACGTCACTCATCTCCAGAAAGCCAATTTGATCTTTCAAAAATGCACTTACTACAACTTCATTCGCCGCATTGACGATACAAGCCATGTTCCCGCCCTTCCTCAATGCTTGATAGGCAAGGTCTAAATTGCGGAATGTTTTGGCGTCTGCCTGTGAGAACGTCAGCTCCGGGCAATCCATGAAGTTGAAACGTTTAAAATCGCTGCTTATTCTACCAGGGTACGCAAAAGCATAATGGATGGGCAACTTCATATCAGGTAGCCCCATCTGTGCCTTCATCGACCCGTCATTAAACTGTACCAACGAATGTACGATCGACTGGGGGTGTACGATGACATCTATTTGATCTGCTTCGAGATCGAATAGCCATTTCGCTTCGATCACCTCCAATCCCTTGTTCATTAATGAGGCTGAATCAATGGTGATCTTCGCACCCATTACCCAGTTGGGATGCTTTAATGCTTCATTTTTAGTTACGGTTTGTAGAAAGTTCCGATCCTTTCCCCTAAAAGGCCCACCCGATGCAGTAAGGTAAATCTTTTCCACAGAATTTAGTTCCTCGCCAACCAGACATTGAAATATGGCAGAGTGTTCTGAATCCACGGGAATGACCTTCACGCCAAATTCTTTCGCAAGACGCATCACCAGGTCTCCAGCAACGACCAGCGTTTCCTTATTTGCTAACCCAATGTCTTTCCCTGCTTTTATCGCAGCAATTGTCGGTTTTAAACCAGCAGAGCCTACAATTGCGGTCAGCACAAAATTAGCTTGAGGTAGGCTTGCTGCTTCACAAAGCGCATCAACACCGGCAAGTACTTTTATTTCAGTATGTGCCAACGCAGCTTTTACCTCATTGTAAAGGTCTAAGTCACAAATAACCACCAGTTCTGGCTTGAATTTTAACGCCTGACTGACCAGCAGATTGGCATTTGACTGCCCTGTGATTGCACAAACCCGGTAAAGATCAGGATGTGCTTCTATTACAGACAAGGCCTGGGTTCCAATGGAACCTGTGGAACCTAAAATGGATATATTCTTCAAATTTGATAGCTACTTAAATCATTTGCAATCTTTCTATCATTCGATAGTCTTGGCACTTTATTTTGTCCACCAAGCTTACCCTGTCCTTTCATGTAATTCACAAAAGCATCCTTTTGTAACGTACGAACGATCAGGGGCTGGAGGATTTTTCCCTCAATAAGGTCAAAATAGTAAATATTCTTCTTCTGCAAAGCCTCATCTACTTTTTTACTAAAAGTCTCCAAGTCTTTAGGAGGACTAGAAAATTCGACAAACCACTCGTGGTAAGGGAGTTCTCCCACCTTTGTTTCTACCTGAGGTGCTACCGTAAATTCTGTGATTCCGACATGCTCTTCGTTGGCTACACTTAATAGAGCATGCTCCACTTCTTCTCCTATTACGTGCTCTCCAAAAGCGGATATAAAATGCTTGATCCTGCCCGTTACCATGATTTTGTAAGGATTCAACGAGACAAATTTGATGGTGTCTCCCAAACTATAACCCCATAGTCCGGCATTGGTATTCAGAATTAATGCATAGTTTACCTCAGGTTTAACCTCAGCAAGGCTAAGTCTGGTCGGGTTTTCATTGTAGAACTCATCTGCCGGAACAAATTCGTAAAACATACCTGCGTTTACCAGCAGCAAAAGACTTTTATCGGATTGGCTATCCTGGTAAGCTATAAATCCTTCTGAAGCCGGATAGGTTTCAATTGTGGCAATTTTCCTACCGATACTCTTCTCAATTTTCGCCCGATAGGGTTCGTAGTTGACACCACCATAGACAAACAAGCTAAAGTTCTTGAAAACGTCTTTGATTTTCTTACCACCCGACTTATCACTAAGCTTATCAAAGTACATTTGTACCCATGGTGGAATACCGGAAATAAGCCGCAGGTCTTCCATATAGGTTTCCTCAACGATTGCGTCCACCTTTTGTTCCCAATCTTCAATACAATTGGTTTCGTAGGAAGGAAGTCTATTTTTCTGTAAATACGCTGGAACAAGATGCGCTACAATACCCGATAATCTCCCTACATCAATCCCATTTTTTTTTGTAAGTACAGGGCTTCCCTGTAAGAAAATCATCTTACCATCCACGAAGGAAGCGTCACCCGTTTCATGAATGTAACTGAGCAAAGCATTTCTGGCAGCCTTTACATATTCAGGTATGGATTCTTCTGAAAGCGGGATGTATTTTACTCCGGATGTAGTACCCGAGGTTTTCGCGAAATAGCGTGGCTTTCCTTTCCAAAGCACATCGGCTTCTCCAGCAATTACCCTATTTACATACGGACGAAGATCTTCATAATCCCGAATTGGAACCTGCCTTTTAAAATCGTTGTAATCTTTAATCAAAGAGAATTTATGGTCTTTCCCGAAAGCAGTGTTTTTTGCCTCGTCTACCAGCATAGCTAGCATCTCTTTCTGTGCCGCAACTGCATTCTTTTTCCATTTATTGATGCCTTTTAAAACAAAGGCAGCAAACGGTTTACTCAATGCTGCTTTTATGCCCATGGGGATCTAAATCAGGTTATGAATGATATCTGGTTCACCTTCTACCTGATACTCTACCATCATTTTACGATAGGCAATAGTTAAGGCGACACTTGAAAGCGGAACAATAATAAAAGAACTGAGAATATTTACAAAGAAGGCTACAAATGGCCAGTGAACCATGCTAAAGAAAAGATTTAATAAATGGAACCCTCCTAGCACTAGTAAAAGTAGGAGTATTTTGGTGAAATTTCCTTTGGTTGTCGCAAGGCTATATTTGATGGACGCGAAGGAAGTCAAGTTTTTGTCGATTATAAAAAAGGGAAAGAAAGAAATCCTGATCCAGGTAATAAAAATGGCGACTAATCCAACCGGGATAGCAACACTTGATACCTTCTGCAAATCGATACCGGCATAGACAAATGGAAGCCCTAAAACCATAACAACAGAATATACGCCTACAATACAAAGAATGAAATACAATGTAGCCACCAAAAAGCGGATGATCTGCTGTCTTGTAGGAATAGTGCTTACAATACTTACGTCATGATCTTCATCGTCCAACAAATGGAAAATATACTTGAAAAGTGACAGATTGATTGTAAAGAAAAACATGATAAAGATGAACGCCATTAAAGCTCGCATTGCCCAGTGGACATCTTTTAGAAAGAAGGCCATCAATCCTGAAGCAGACGAAGTAATGAACATGAGAAAGGAAAGCGTGGCAATGGAAAAGTAATTCCTTTTAGTTACCTGCCAGGCCTTACTAATAACTTCGTTGACGGCAAATGTACTCTCTTTTAAAAAATCTATCATTATTGTTTAAATACTACTCTTTTAATAAAATCCTGCATAAAGCCCAATCCGTAAGCGATAAGCTGTATAAATGAAGCAATGACGCTCAAAAATGCAACTTTTAATGATTTATTAGTTTGCCAGGAGTGAAAAAATATCAACATAAAGTATACCAACATTATGAAATTGCAGAGATACGCCAAAGGTGCATAAAAACAATTCATTAATAGGGTAAATATCACAGCACAGGTAAATGCCGCCGGAAAGAAGTGGACTAATTTTAGTTCTGCCGGGAAATGTTTATAAATATTTATTCTCGCCCTTCCGAAAAAGTGCGTTTGTTTATAGAACTGCAGAAAGCTGGTGCGCCGCTTATGGTAAACTTTCGCCCCTGGGATCAACCCAATCTTAAATCCATTTTCGTGGATCCTGATGCTATACTCTATGTCCTCCCCCAATCTGGTCAGGATAAATCCTCCCACTTTCTCAAATACTTCCCTAGAAACTCCCATGTTAAAACTTCTGGGATGGAATTGGCCAATATGTTTGGCATTACCCCTGATGCCCCCTGTTGTGAAAAGCGAGGTCATGGCATAACTAATTGACTTCTGTACCGGAGTAAAACTATCATGAGCAGCATCAGGACCTCCATATGCATCCAGATTGTGCTCAAACAGGTAGTTCCTTACAGTTTCAAGGTAATCGGCTGGGATGAGGCAATCCGAATCAAAAATTACAAAGAAGTCTCCCTCTGCTTTTTCGAAACCATAATTCCTAGCAAAGCCTTGTCCGGCATTGGGTTTTACGAAATACTTGACATCAAGTGCGTTTTCATATTTGGCGACTACCGCTTTAGCGTCATTAGTAGAGCCATCTTCTATAATTAGCACTTCAAATTGCAGATAGGTCTGTTTGCTGAGGCTATTTAGCAGCTCGTCAATTTCTTGTGGACGGTTATAAAGGGGAATAATTATCGAAAAGAACATTGAATTAAATAATCTCTTTTTCTATGAGGTATTGGTTTCGTTCAGGGGCGCTTCTGGAAACTAATTCAGCTACGAAGCCAGTCAGGAACAGTTGTGACCCCAAAATGATAGCGACTAATGCGATATAAAACAAGGGTTGGTCTGTTACATCTCGTTTCAATGGGATACCCATAGAAATGTCATACAATTTAACACCTATGAGCCAAATTGCCAAAAAAGTTCCGATCAGGAAACTCAAGACCCCCATGGTCCCAAAAAAGTGCATTGGACGTTTACCGAATTTACCCACAAAGAAGATAGATAATAGGTCAAGTAATCCATTAACGAACCGACTCATTCCAAACTTGGTAACACCATATTTTCGAGCTCGGTGTTCAACTATCTGTTCTCCAATCTTAGTAAATCCTGCCCATTTAGCAATTACTGGGATATATCTATGCATTTCACCATACACTTCAATGTTCTTAACAACCTCTTTACGGTAAGCTTTAAGACCGCAGTTGAAATCATGAAGATTATGAATGCCAGACATACGTCTTGTGGCAGCGTTATAGATTTTTGTAGGTATTGTTTTACTTAAGGGATCATATCGTTTAGCTTTCCAGCCAGAGATCAGGTCTAATTTCTCTTCTCTGATCCTTCTATACAATTCTGGAATTTCATCCGGACTATCTTGAAGGTCTGCGTCCATCGTGATAATAACCTCACCTTGCGCAGCTTCGAAAGCCACATTTAGTGCTGCCGACTTACCATAATTTCTACGAAACTTGATGGCCTTTAAGGAAGGGTATTGAAGTTTCAGTTCCTCTATTACCACCCATGAATTGTCGGTGCTACCATCGTCAATAAAAAGCAACTCATACGAGAAGTGATGTTCATCCATCACTTTTGCAATCCAGGCAGTCAGTTCAGGCAGCGATTCGTCTTCATTATATAACGGGATGACAACAGAAATATCCATGTGTGATTACAAAGCTTAATTCGATCTGCAAACTTAGATAAAATATTTGTGATCCGCTAAAAGACAGAATGCTTCACAGCTTGGTTCTTCGTTAATTTTAAACTGAGGTTAGTTTCAAACAAAAAAAGAATGAACCATAACAAAAGTCGTTTTATAAATCCGATGATTGATTTCGCCATTAAGAAAATCTTCGGCACTTTGTATGATATTTGCTTGTGTAACAGTGAAACAGGTAAAAGCTTTAAAATATTCTGTTTTTTTATAACTTTACATATAACCATAATTTAAAAACACACAATGACGAACTTTCCTAAAAGCTTATTTGTTGCTTCCTTGATGATTGCAGGAATGAACATGGCGAATGCGCAAGAGAAAACCAAACCTGAACAGACAGAGTTTTACACCCCAGTACCTCCAGTTGTGGCAACTAAAGAAGTTACGGTTGCTCCACCTTCTGATGCTGTCATTTTATTCGACGGTAAAGATTTGAGCAAATGGGTGATGACCAACGATAGAACCCAGCCTGCGGCATGGACTGTTGCAAACAATGTTTTCACTGTAAATAAAAAGTCAGGAAACATCGAGACGAAACAGGCATTCAACAATTACCAGTTGCACATCGAGTGGCAGGTTCCTGCTAATATCCAGGGCAAGGGTCAGGGAAGAGGAAACAGCGGGCTATTCCTTGCCTCAATCGGAAAAGGAGATGACGGCTACGAGTTGCAGATCTTAGACTCGTACAAAAATGACACCTATACAAATGGCCAGGCTGCTAGTATTTACAAGCAACTAGTTCCTTTAGCTAACCCAACTCGCAAACCAGGCGAATGGCAGGCATATGATGTCATCTGGACTGCACCAACTTTCAACACAGATCAGTCGATTAAAACGCCTGCCAGAGTAACTGTACTTTTCAATGGTGTGCTAGTACAGAATAATGCGGAATTGAAAGGCCCAACTCAATACATTGGTGATCCTGCTTATAGAAAAGCACACGGTCCGTCTCCTATCAAGTTGCAATCACATGGCGATCCAAGTTTGCCACTGAGTTTCCGTAACATTTGGGTTAGAGAGTTGTAAGAAGTTAACAACCATAAAAAAGGCCCGTTATGAAATTTCATAGCGGGCCTTTTCAATGTAAAGGATTTATTATTCTTCTATAAACTTAACGGGTGGGTTTTTCTTCATAATTGCTGCCAAGATTAAAGCGAATACACCATAGATCGCCAAGGCGATTCCGAAGCTTGTAACGACGTTTTTAGGGGTGATCTTTAACTTGTCTGCATTACTGCCTGCCTTTGCCATTGCTTCATCAATCTGCTCTTGCCCTGCCCCGAATTTTTTCATCATCGCCACTGTATTGTCGTCAATAGCTGCACCAGCTTTAACTGGTAACTCTGGATCTATCACTGTCATTAATACTACATTGTAAACAGTAGATGTCGCTGCAATAATCAAACCCATAATTAAAAAGGATTTGAAAGCTTCTCCAAAAGACCAAAAACCGCCAACCTCAGTTCTAACTGTTTTTCCTGCATAAACCAGCAGTCCAACGAACAACACGAACAATACAAGGCCAAGCCAAATACTCGTATAAGCTAGCAATGGATCAATAAAGTGAATCACGAGCGACAATACCACGCTCACCACTGCAATGATTAAACCATTTTTGGCCGACAGGCCATTTAATAATTTTTGTCTTACTTCCATAATGTTTGTTTGGTTAATTTAAGTTAAAATTAGCAATTAATGTATAAACCGCAATATCAAACTCTTTATTCGCACTATACTCTTCTAATTCTTTAATCACCTGAATGCTTGAATTCGGTTGATGGAAAAATACCATAAATGGCACAAATAACTCTTCCATTTCTTCACTGATCTCAATCATGCCGGCATGACCGCAGATGTCCTCAATACTCGATTCAACCAATTGCTGATTACTGATTAAGTCTTCATAAATATGGAATTCATCCTGGAACTCATCCTCTTCAACCAACAAGAATTCTTTCAAGAAGTCGCCAAGCTCTGGACTAATCCGCTCATCATGACATTCATTTATGTATAATAATAGGTTCAATAGTTCGGTTCCCCTTTCGATCGTTTCTTCTTCGATATCTGCCCATTCATCACTTTCCAAGTAATCTTCCTCCAGCTTTTTGATATCATTCGCAAAGAAGTTGATCATCAGTAGATCAAAAAACACTTCTCGAAGCTCATCAAATGGGGGGAATTCATCAAATACCTCATCAAACTCTGCTACTTTTTCAAGAAAACCAAGGTCTTTACTAAAGACCTCAACTAATGATTCCTCCAGCTTCACCGAGTCGGTTCCCGATACCTCTGCAAACTTATCTAATGATGCAATTAAGGCAACTTTTACGTGATTATCCATATGATTGTAATTGTTTGTTGTTATAAACCAGTTTTATTTTACCGGTAAGTGTTTTGTTTAATAAAGGTGAATTGGCAGATTTAGAGTAGTTGTTTTCCAAGTTATAAGTCCAACTCTCTGTAGGATTGTAAACCGTAAAATTAGCTAATTCTCCCTCCTTAATAACTGGAACCGCTAAACCAAGAAGCTTACGCGGATTAATCGCTAGCTTTTCTGCAATCAACTCTGTAGCTAATCCTGCTTTAAGCAATAATGGCAACACGGTTTGCAAGGCGACTATTCCAAAAGCAGCGATCTCAAATTCTACATCCTTGAACTCAATCTCATGCGGACGATGTTGCGAGGTTATAGCATCAATTGTTCCATCCTTTAAACCTGCTATTAAGGCTTTAATATCACTTTTGCCTCTCAGCGGAGGTTTAACTTTATAATTACTGTCAAAATCATTCAACAGGTCTTCGGTTAAAACAAGGTGATGTGCAGCAACATCGCAACTGACTTTTACACCATCTTTTTTCGCCTTTTTAAGCAATGAAACAGAACCAGCCGTTGAAATAGTGCTAATGTGCACTGGAGTATTATGATAAGTCGCCAGAAAAATATCCCTGCTCACTTGCATCTCTTCTGCAAGTGCGGGCAATCCTTTCATTCCAAGCAATACACTTGTTGCGCTTTCGTTAACCTGAGATTTGCCTGCGATAGATTTATTTTCAGGATAAACCATCAGAAGCCCCTCAAATCCTTTAGCATACTGCAAGGCCCTGCTCATGAAACCATCATCTGCAATAGCCTTACCCCCATCAGAGAATGCTACTGCGCCAGCCTGTTGCATATCATACAATTCAGCCAACTCTTTGCCCTCCATATCACGACTGATCGCACCAATTGGATGCACATCAACCAGGTTGTACCTAGAACGGTTGATGATGTACTCCACCTCTCCCTTAGAATGTACTACAGGTTTTGTGTTGGGCAACACAGCTATTCCTGTAAAACCTCCTGCTTTTGCGGCATCCGTGGCAGTATTAATGTCCTCTTTGGTCTCGTATCCCGGATCTCCGATGGAGCAATTCAAGTCGAAAAACCCAGGTGATAAGATGCAGCCTTTTCCATCGATAACATTCTCGCCACGTTTCACCAGACCGTTACCGATAGCGGCTATTACTCCATTTTCTACGCTTAAATCACAGTTCTTTTGATTGAACTGACTATTAGGATCTACAATTGTAACGTCCGTGATGAGAAGATTCATGCTGTTTTTAAGTTTTTTGTATTATTAAAAAATCTGATCAGTAAAATCTCAATGGCCAGAAAAACTAAAGCTAAAATAACGCAAAGTTTCCATAGCTCTGTACTATTACTTTTTGCAGTCACCTGCAATGATTGCGCGTCTTTCCTTGAATTGAATATATTGACCTTTTGTTTTCCTAAGAGATTACCCAATTCCAAATTGCTTGCATAATGCATGTCTGATTCTATTCGGTTATCATTAAATGCCATTACCGCTAAAGTCGAATCACCCTTTTCTAAATTATAAAAACCTGGCTTTTTTATTTGATCGGCGACATAAAGCAAGGTACTTCCAGGTGTTTGACGAAGGTCTGGAATTGCCTCGAACTGATCGGAAACCAGCTTAAGAGACTGATTTTTGAGTAGATTAATTTTCTTACTCTCCAATACATCGCTCGTTCCAGTGGTATAGTATAAAGGAAAAGTTCTAGCGCTGCCAAAGGCGATCTTGAACATTATAGGCACAAACACCGGATGCCTGGCCAGATTCCCGTCATTAGGATCCAACGAGCTTGCCGACAAATAAATTTTACCCGCACCAACAATGTATTTCGCCAGTAAAAAGTTGTTTAGTGGAAGCTGTAATACATCTTCTCTGGATGATGTGTTCTGCGATACATAACTGAAATACCGATTCACAGTTGGCAGGTCAAGGTTTTTTGGAATCTGATCAAACACATTTTTAAAAAGTTCGTTTTTCAAATCCAGCGTACTGGTAACAGGAGTTCCTGCATTTATCTGCTCTACCGAGGGGAGTGACAAGCCGGTCAAAAAAGGTGAGTAACGCGCCGATCCAGCATTCAGGTCAGGGAACACAATCAGACTTCCACCATTTTGGACGTATGATTTCAACTGTTGGGCCAGTCCAGAGGATGGTTCTTTCAAACCCGTCACTACGATCAAGCTATAACCTGAAAAAGTAGAATATTTTACATTACCTTCTGGCATTTCTGTCAATTTGAAATAGGAATCAGCAGAAAATAAGGATTTGATGTAGCTCTGGGAGGGATTACCGTAAATATGAAGCACATTCATCTCAGCGTTCACATTGAAGCTAAAGTTGAGCTCATCGTCGAAAGTTAAAGGGTAATCCTTGATTGTCAGAATTCCCTTTTGCCATCCTGCATTAAGTCCGCTAAAGCTTAAAGTATCTGTGATTGATTTCCCCGCAGAAACTGCAACATTGCCAATCGCCTTTTGCTGACCATTCAAACTAAGCTTAATAGGGACATCCTTCGCATCCTCATCACCGAAGTTCTTAAGACGAACCACAATTCTCTCGCTTTGATTAGGTTGGTGAACTGGAGATAGGCTCCAGATGCTATCTGCAGATATATTGGGTAAGCTGTTTGCGTTTAGCTTAATGAAGGTCAGTGTACTAGAACTGTTTGTCCGGATTGGTTGTGTTCCGCTAAAGTTCTTTTGAAAATCAGAAAGCAGGTAACTTATAATATCATTGTTATTTGCACCTGACTGCTGTCTATTTATTACTTGTTGTAAAGAACGGCTGGCGGAAGAAATCTTCACTTCCTCCAACTGCTGAACAAACTCGTCCTTGTTTATAAATCTTTGGTGTCTGCCTTCAAAATCATTGGTTAATAACTGAAATTGATCATTTAACCCATAGCTACTAACAATCTCCTTTGCTTTTCTTTTAGCTTCATCCAGCAGACTTCCCTCCTTATTTACCGTCTCCATACTATAAGAGTTATCGATGTAAATGCTCACGACATTCCTTTGAGAAGGATTTATGGTCTTGCCAGAAGGAAGGAACGGTCTGGCGAAAGCCAATACCAAAAAGGTAATAGCCAGAATCCTGCTAAACAAAACCAGAAGATGTTTAAGCTTTTCGCGAGTGGAATTTTGCTCCTTAGCTTCTTTCAAAAACTGTACATTGCTGAAATATACCTTCTTGAATTTTCTGAAATTAAATAGGTGAATTACAATAGGAACGGCTATTGTCAGCAGCGCAAAAAGAAAACCTGGATATAGGAAATTCATTAAAAATCAAAGGTAGAACTTTTACATGAATTTTCTCATTGCATCATATAAAGTTTCATCCAGTTGGTAAACGTCGGGTCTAATCTGCAGTACACCGTTTTGAGCCCAGGCCGTCAGGTAGTTGATCATTATTGGGATCTGTTTTTTTACTCCAAACCATTTTGGTTTCAATTCGAAAGTGTTAACGGTATCTGCTTTTTTCGCAAGTTTGCGTTTGTAACGCTGCATGTTAATAGTGTCGACAGGAGGCAGATTAACCTCCATCCTTAAAATATCATATTCCTCTTTATCTTTAATCAGGTTCTCGGCAAACTCCAATGGCCGCTCCACCCGCACACATCCATGGCTGATGGCACGATTTGAATACTTAAATGCAGTTTTATTATTCGTATCGTGCAGGTAAATATTTGAATTGTTATCAAAAATGAACTTAAACTTACCTAATGCATTTCTATCTCCCGATCCTTGTTTAAACTGGAAAGGCAACTTTTCTCTGGAATACTTATCCCATTGAATCGTGTCTGGATCAAGGATCTCCCGACCTCTGTAATATACCTTAATGTTATTATTTGAAAGGTAATATGGATCCCTTCTGGCCATGTAGTAGATTTCGCTTCTTGCAATGCTTATTGGAATATTCCAGATCGGATTTACCTGTATAGCATTAAACTTACTGTATAATATCGGTGTTTCATGATTCTTTGGCTTATCATCCAGATTTTTAGTCTTAAGAAATTGCTGAAGCTTAACGGCATAATCATTCTCTCTTTTCCCACCAACGCAGACATTCATGTGTGAAAGCGTATCCTTTTTATTAAACCATGTTAGAGAAAAATCGGGAATATTGACTTCTACGTACTCATCTCCAAGTTCTGGAAGTTTCCAGCGTTGGCGTTCCATATTGACCAACACCGTCATAATCGCATGTGGATCTTTAGATGGTAGCAGCTCGTAGTTGGTCAAGGCTTTCTGCAACACAGTGTATGTTTCGGTTGTTGGTTGAATCTCCGTTAATAGGCTTGTTAGATTCATTGTGTTGAGCACACCCATCATACTTGTGCTATCAGGTCGCTTCACGGGAATATAATATCTTGTAAATAACTTTCTAGGGTTTAGACTTCCGAAGTTTACGAAATTATAATACTTGATGGCAGATTCAGTCGCTGTAAGCTCCAAATCAGCAATTATGGGATAGACTTCGCTTATGTCCTTAAACTGGTTTGCGCCTAAAGTTTTTAGTAGTGAGTCCAGCTTTTCGCTGTTAAAGATCTTAGGGTTATAACCATGTACCTTGCTACGGGAGATGTAGCTGTTCAGACTATCTAATTCTCCATTAAAATAGAACTTTTGAATCCATACCGGGTGCTGATTTTCTGCTTGATAAAAAGCCTTTAATATTTTGAGATTTGGCAGTTCTTTGGAAACTGAATAAAAGTGTTCGGTAAATACCTTATTATATGCCGCTGTATCAAAATCTTTGTACAACTTGTTTTTAAAGCGTTTTTCCAACAGCAAACCTATCTCAGGCGTCTGTCTAAACCATTTGCATGAAGAAAGTAGCAGCACAAAAACAGTAGAAGCAAGTAATATTTTTTTCAATAGATGAATTTTGTACGAAAAGAGCAATTTAAGTGCCATCATGGTTTTCAATATGCTACTTTTTCAAAAAAATAAGTCTTGTTTGCTGAATTTTAGTAAACAATTCGCACGCAGACTTGGAGCTTCAGACGAATACCAGAATCCACGAGTAGAAGCCTACCTCGCATTTTGAGATATTGCGACAAATAGCAATAGTTCAAGCGCATGAGCTGGAAGTATTGCATAGTAATTTTTGATTTCTCATTTGTATAACTATATTTGCATCTCCTCATAATGCTTGTCATTATTGAACAGGACATAAAAAAATTAAAATGTTTACTTCTTTGAATCATCACTTACATTTGTACCATCGCCAATTGGCGATGTATATGTAATGTTTTGTACTTCAAAACTTGTTTCCGATCAATTTTTATTTTCCATTCAATAATTCAAAAAGCACAAATTGAAAACACTCAAAATAGCTATCCAGAAATCGGGTAGGTTAAACGAAAAATCAGTAGAGATTCTTAAAAACTGTGGACTTTCTTTCGAGAATTACAAAAGCTCTTTAATAACAACAGTTACCAACTTCCCTCTTGAAATCCTTTTTTTAAGAGATGACGATATCCCAGAATATGTACAAGATGGCATAGCCGACCTTGGTATTGTTGGTGAAAATGTAATCGTTGAGACGGGCGCGGAGGTTACCTATTTGCAGAAACTTGGCTTCGGAAAATGCACCCTGAAAATCGCTATTCCAAACGAAAGTCAGATCACCGAAATCGCTCAGTTAAGTGGTAAAGCGATAGCCACTTCTTACCCAATGATTCTTGAAAAATACCTTAAAGAAAACAATGTCGACGCAGAAGTTAGAACTATCTCCGGGTCTGTAGAAATTGGTCCAGGTTTAGGTCTGAGCGATGCCATCTGTGACATCGTGTCTACTGGAGGAACGTTGAAGAGTAATGGCCTGAAACCTTTTGCTGAGGTGATGAAATCTGAAGCTGTTCTGATTGGTAAAGAAGGATCAGATCTGTTGCCAGAGGTTCAGGAATTGTTGCAAAGAATCCGTTCTGTAATGAGAGCAAAAGAAACAAAATATGTGGTTCTGAATGTTGCTAAAGCCAACCTTCAAAAAGTCGTTGATCTTTTGCCCGGCGTAAAGAGTCCAACTGTAGTTCCTCTATTTGACGAGGAATGGGTAGCTGTACATTCCGTAATTACAGAACACGATTTTTGGGAAAAGATAAATAGCCTTAAGGCCGCGGGAGCTGAAGGAATTGTCGTTATGCCAATCGAAAAAATCATCACTTAAAACATAATGTTCTGCCATAACGGCTGTTCTATCATTAACCAATAGTTAACAATAAAAGATAAGACATTGAAAATCTACAGTTATAAGGATTTATCTGAAGCAGATATTGAGCAACTTTGTATGCGGCAACTCGGAGACGATGAAAGTATCAAAGCTAGAGTTTCTGAGATCGTTCAGGAGGTAAAAATCTGCGGAGACGATGCACTGAGAAGCTACGCACTTCAGTTCGACAAGATAAAATTGCATGACCTTTTTATAGGTTTCGAAGAAATTTCTGAAATAGCATCAACCATCCCGGATGACGCGAAAGCAGCGATAGATGTTGCGTACGAAAATATCAAAACCTTCCACAGCAGCCAGGTTTCCAAGGAGCAGAAAGTGGAAACGATGGCCGGTGTTAAATGCTGGAGAGAGAGTCGGGCAATAGAAAGGGTTGGCCTTTATATTCCGGGTGGATCTGCAGTTTTGCCCAGCACATTTTTAATGCTGGGAATACCTGCTGTGCTTGCGGGTTGCCAACAAATCGTGGTTTGCTCACCGCCGCAAAAAGATGGAAAAACAAACTCCTATGTGGCATATTGCGCTATGAAATTAGGGATCAAAAAGATCTATCTGGCGGGTGGTGCACAGGCTGTCGCAGCTATGGCTTACGGCACCGAAACCGTACCAAAAGTGTATAAGATTTTCGGACCTGGAAACCGTTATGTTACTCAAGCAAAACAGCTGGTACAATCGGCAGCAATGACTGCAATTGACATGCCCGCCGGACCATCGGAGGTTTTAGTAATTGCCGACGAAACTGCCAACCCGTCATACGTGGCTTCCGACTTATTAGCTCAGGCGGAACATGGTCCCGATAGTCAGGCCATATTGGTTTCAACATCGAGTGAGATCATCAACAAGGTGCTTCAGGAAGTAGAATTCCAACTTGAATTACTCTCGCGAAAAGAAGTAACTTCGAAGGCGATTGGTAACTCCTACGCGGTTTTGGTTCAGAATCTAGACGAAGCGATTGCATTCAGCAATGCCTATGCTCCCGAACATTTAATACTTGCTACGGCCGCCTTCGAGTCCATAATCCCTTCGATAATTAATGCTGGTTCTGTATTTTTAGGAAACCTTACTCCTGAAAGTGTGGGAGACTATGCTTCAGGGACTAATCATACACTCCCTACAAGCGGCTTTGCCAAAGCATACTCAGGAGTTTCCCTTGATTCATTTGTAAAAAAGATCACGTTCCAGCACATCACAGCGCAGGGACTGAAGAATATCGGGAATACTGTAGAAGTTTTAGCTGCTGCAGAGGGCTTCGACGCCCATAAAAATGCGATAAGTATCCGTTTGAAAGATTAAGCATAGAATGCTTAACTGATTAAATAATAAATATTGAGATGGACATAAACAGTTTACAAAGAGAAAATATTAAGAATCTAAAACCGTATTCCACTGCCAGGGATGAATACAAAGGGCAGGCAAGCGTATTTTTAGATGCAAACGAAAATAGCTACGGATCGCCTCTTGAAAAAAATTACAATCGCTATCCTGATCCCCTTCAGATTAATTTAAAAGATGCAATAAGCAAGATCAAGGGCGTTCCAATTGAAAACACATTCCTTGGAAATGGCAGTGATGAGGCTATAGACTTACTTTACCGTGCATTTTGTGAGCCTGGAAAAGACAACGTAATCATTCTGCCCCCTACTTATGGCATGTATGAAGTATCTGCGAATATCAACAATATAGAAATTAGAAAGGTGAACTTACTACCTAACTTTCAATTGGATCTTGATGGCATCGCCGAAGCAATGGACGAAAACACTAAGTTAATATTCATTTGCTCGCCCAACAACCCGACGGGGAATTCGATTAATCGGACCGATATAGAAACCGTTCTAGCCAACTTTAATGGCCTTATAGTTATAGATGAAGCATATATAAACTATGCAAAACAACGCACTTTCATCCAAGAGCTTACGGAATATCCGAATTTGGTAGTGATGCAAACGTTTTCGAAAGCATGGGGACTGGCGGCGTTAAGACTGGGAATGGCTTTCGCGGCGAGACCGGTAATTGACATTTTGAATAAGGTAAAGCCACCTTACAACATTAATCAGGCTACGCAGGATATTGCTTTGCAGGCACTTGAAAACATTGATCAGGTGAACGACTGGATAAAAATCACTGTCGAAGAAAGAAATAAACTTAGTACAGATTTGATTCAGCTGTCAATCGTTAAAAAGGTTTACCCCTCTGACGCCAACTTCATTCTAGTAGAGGTTGCCCACGCTTTGAATACCTACAACGCTTTAGTTGAAAAAGGGATCATCATCCGCGACCGATCAAAAGTAACCCTTTGCGAAGGCTGCCTAAGAATTACGATAGGTACAGCTCGAGAAAACGAGATCCTATTGAATGCATTAAAAAATATTTAAACAATGAAAAAAGTATTATTTATCGACAGAGACGGAACCATCATCAAAGAAACTGAAGATGAGCAGATTGACGCTATAGAAAAACTAGTATTTTATCCAAGGGCGCTTTATTACCTGTCTAAGATTGCCGCTGAACTTGACTATGAACTAATTATGGTGACTAATCAAGACGGATTAGGTACTTCCTCACACCCGGAAGAGAACTTCTGGCCTATCCACAATTTGATTATGAGAACGTTGGAAGGTGAAGGTGTGGTGTTTAAAGAAGTGATCATTGACAAGACTTTCCCCCATGAAAATGCCATTACACGAAAACCCAATACCGGATTGCTTCTACATTTCCTCCAAGAAGGTTACGACATGCAGAACTCTTACGTGATTGGCGACAGACTGAATGATGTTATTTTAGCAAAAAACCTTGGCGCTAAGGCAATTTGGCTTCGCAACAACGACTTGTTGGGTGTGAATGAGATGATGGAAAAAGCAGAGACGCTAAGCGAACAGGTCGCTTTACAAACGCAAAACTGGGTGGATATCTACACCATGTTAAAGGCAGGCTCAAGGACTGTTGTTCAGGAACGAAATACAAATGAAACTAAAATCCGCATTGAATTAAATCTTGACGGAACAGGAAAAGCGGAGATATCCACAGGCCTGAACTTCTTCGACCACATGCTTGAACAGATAGCGAGACATGGCAGTATGGATCTAAAGATAAAAACAGACGGAGACCTTCAGATTGATGAACACCATACCATTGAGGATACTGGCATTGCCTTAGGTGAGGCCTTTGCTAAGGCAATTGGTAATAAACTAGGTCTTGAGCGGTACGGATTTTGCTTACCAATGGACGATTGTTTGGCACAGGTCGCGATTGATTTCGGTGGTCGGCCCTGGATAGTTTGGGATGCGGACTTTAAGCGTGAAAAGGTTGGAGATATGCCCACCGAGATGTTTTACCATTTCTTTAAGTCATTTACCGACGCTGCAAAATGCAACTTAAATATCAAAGCAGAGGGAGAGAATGAACACCATAAGATTGAGTCCATTTTTAAGGCTTTCGCTAAAGCAATCAAGATGGCGATCAAACGGGATGCGGAGAAATTGGTACTGCCGAGTACTAAAGGAGTCCTATAAATAGAAATTAAGACATGATTGGAATTATAAACTACGGTGCAGGCAATATATTTTCGCTTACCTCTGCTCTGGAAAGGTTGAAATTACCTTATGGGATGGTTAATAACCAAGCTGATCTTGAAAAATACACACACATCATTATCCCTGGAGTTGGACATGCAGGCACCGCCATGCGCAAGTTGAAGCAGACAGGTTTGGTTGGGCCACTCAAGGCCCTGAAAAAACCAGTTTTAGGAATTTGTGTTGGAATGCAGCTGATCACTGCACATTCGGAAGAAGGAAACGCTGACATGATGAACATTGTTCCAGTGAATACAAGGCTATTCGATAAGGATCAAGGCATTAAGATTCCGCATATGGGATGGAATAACATTGAGCATAAAAACAACCCATTGTTTGAAGGTGTGGAAAATGGTGCACAATTTTACTTTGTTCATTCGTACTTTATTGAATATAACCCTATTTTTGACATCGCAGCTGCAAATTATGGAATGCCATTCTCAGCGGCCGTTCAGAAAGGCAATTTCTATGGTGTCCAATTTCATCCGGAGAAGTCTGGTATTGCCGGAGAACGCCTATTAAAGAATTTTTCAAACTTAAAACAGTAAAATGTATATAATTCCTGCAATTGATATTTTAGATGGAAAAGTGGTTCGCCTAAGAGAAGGCGACTATAACCAGAAGACGGTATACGATGTGTCCATTGCGGAAATGATTGAGACCTATCGTTCAAATGGCACTGAATTTATTCATATTATCGATTTAAACGGAGCCAAAGGTGATTTTAGTAATCAGGCTAAGCTATTTGAAATTATCAGAAATACTGACATGAAAGTGCAATACGGTGGCGGTATCCGAACCATTAAGCAAGTAACGGATTTACTAGACGCCGGTATTCAGCGAGTAATTGTAGGTACACAGGCAATTACCAACCCAGATTTTCTAAAGGAATTGAGTACTGAAGTGGGCAAAAAATATGACTATGCCAACAGGATCGTAATTGCGATTGATGTTCTTGATGAAGTGATCAAGTATTCTGGCTGGATGGAAAGCTCGCCGATAAAGCTGATGGATTATGTTGACAAATGCCTGCAACTTGGATTTTTTAGGTTTCTGTGTACAGACATCAATAAGGACGGAAAATTAGGTGGGGCTGCAATTGATCTTTATAAAAAGCTACTAGAGCACTCTCCTTTTATTAAGTTAATCGCGTCTGGTGGTATCAGTTCGATGAAAGATATCGAGGACCTTGCCGAGCTGGATATCCGTTCGGTGGTAGTCGGAAAAGCTATTTATGAAAATAGGGTAAGCATCGATGAGATTAAAGAATGGAATTTAAAGCAAATGACTTCCTTATAATTAGATGCTAAGCAAACGAATTATTCCTTGTTTGGACGTCAAAGATGGGAGGACAGTTAAAGGCGTTAACTTTGTTGACTTACGGGATGCGGGTGATCCAGTGGAACTGGCTTGGCAATATGCAGAACAGGGTGCCGATGAACTCGTGTTTTTGGACATCACTGCTACACATGAACGAAGAGGTACTACCATTGAAATGGTTAAATCTGTTGCGCGTCAGCTAAATATTCCTTTTACAATCGGTGGTGGAATAACATCCGTTGGCGATGCTGAGGCACTTTTAAATTCAGGAGCCGACAAAATAAGTATTAATTCTGCAGCTGTAAGGAATCCTGCATTAATTGAAGAATTGGCGAAAGCCTTCGGAGTGCAATTCGTGGTATTGGCTGTTGATACAAAATTAGTCGACGGTAGGAATATGGTACATCTGAACGGTGGTAGGCTGATTACAGAATTGGAAACAGAAGATTGGATTAGGAGAGCAGAAGGTCTCGGGGCGGGTGAGATATTACTTACTTCCATGGATCATGATGGCACCAAGAATGGCTTTGATTGCTCCTTGTTAGAAAAAGTTGCCAGATCAATCAATATTCCGGTGATCGCCTCTGGGGGTGCGGGTAAAATAGAACATTTTACAGAAGTCTTTTTGAAGACTGGGGTTGATGCCGCGTTAGCAGCATCAGTATTTCATTATGGTGAGATCCCTATTCCCTATTTGAAACAAGAATTAAAAAAACACAACATACCAGTTAGGTTATAACTACAACGCATAATGAAGATAAATTTCGACAAAACTGAGGGCCTTGTTCCCGTAATTATACAGGATTCAAAGACTCTCGAGGTTTTAATGCTTGGGTATATGAACCAAGAAGCCTGGGATAAAACTCAAGCTGAAGGAAAAGTAACCTTTTTCTCGCGTTCTAAGAACAGACTTTGGACTAAAGGTGAAGAAAGTGGCAACTTCCTTTATGTAGAGGACACGCACATTGATTGCGACAACGATACGATACTAATTAAGGGAACTCCCGTTGGACCGACTTGCCATACTGGTTCCCGCAGTTGTTTTAAGACAAACTACAATCAAAATTTCATCTTCGAGCTCGAGAAGATCATAACTGATCGGTATGATAATCCTGCAGAGGAATCATACGTTAACAAATTACGTAAGAAAGGCCTAAATAAAATAGCTCAAAAGGTTGGTGAAGAAGGTGTAGAAACTGTAATTGCCGCATTGGCAGAAACTGATGAAGACTTTGTGAACGAAAGTTCCGATCTTATGTTCCATCTGCTAGTTTTACTTAAGGAAAAGGGAAAGTCCTTAGCTGATATAGGAATTAACCTGGAAGGTAGGCACATTAAAAAATTATAGCAAAAAATGCTAACGCATTTACATACATTATCGGGGCATCAAAACCCAATTTACGCTTTAAGTGATGGTTTAGACCCCAATACATTTTATAGTGCTGGTAACGATAAAGGCGTTGTAGAATGGTCTTTAGAGCGTATGGCTTTTGTTAAAGTATTGGTACCTGTTCAAAGTTCTGTTTACGCGCTTCATCGATTCGAAAATCTTTTATTCATAGCTCAGAGAAGTGGAGTGATAACGGTGTTCGACACTGTAGAAAACGTAATCAGAGCAACTCTGTCATTCCATAAAAGAGCAGTTTTCGATTTGAAAACAATTGCGCATAAGCAAGAGCTGATCAGCACGGGAGAAGATGGAAATGTAGCGGTTTGGTCTCTCAAGGACTATTCCCTCTTGTATAATTTTAATGTGATAAACGATACCCTACGCGTAATCGCTGTAAGCAATGATGAAACGGAGGTTGCTTTAGGCTGCAAAGATGGGGTCATACGAATTTACAATTCATCAGATTTCGCATTTCAACGACAATTCACTGGGCACAAAATGCCGGTCACATCTTTACAGTATGCTCCCATGGGGACTTTCCTGGTATCAGGAAGCAGGGATGCACAATTAAAGTTCTGGAATTTACCTGGATACGAACTGCAAAATCAGGTTGGCGCGCATATGTTTAGCATTTACGGAATAGCTTTCCACCCATCTGCACCTTATTTTGCAACTTGTAGCCAGGATAAAAGCATCAAACTTTGGAGCTCTGAAGACTTGAAACTATACAAGATCTTAAGCCTGGAGAAACGAACAGAAGGGCACTTTCATTCTATCAATAAATTGATGTGGAGCAAGGATGGTCGTTATTTAATCTCTACGGGGGACGACCGACAAGTTATGATCTGGCGTTTCCAATCCTAACCTATCTTCCGGGCCATCTCACTTTATTATAATTCCCCGTTTGCCAAAAGATTTTCTTAATTTGGGAATAATCAAATGTAAAATTATGTCTAAAGAACATCAGTATACTACTAATTTAGTATGGACAGGTAATAAAGGATCAGGCACAATGGATTACAGATCCTATGAAAGAAGCTACGTGATTTCAGTTGCCCAAAAGGCCGATATTTTAGGCTCTTCGGATTCTGCATTCATGGGCGATAAGACAAGGCATAATCCGGAAGATCTGTTAGTTTCTTCTATTTCCTCCTGCCACATGTTGTGGTACTTACATCTTTGTTCGCAAAACGGAATTGTAGTATTGGATTACAAGGATGAAGCAGTCGGCAAAATGACTGAAGTTGAAAGTGGCAGCGGACACTTTACCGAAGTGAAATTGTTTCCAATAGTTACCATTACCGATGAATCTCAAATCCAGCTAGCAAAATCATTACATGAAAATGCGAATAAAATGTGTTTCATTGCCAACTCCTGCAACTTCCCTGTCCTTCATGAAGCACAATACATTGTTGAGCGGTCTTAAATAAATCGCTTTATTATTCTAAGTTTATGGCTGTACTTTCCAAGTTCGACATTGAATATTCCCTGGTTGTCCATAGGATCTATCTTTACTTTTGCGGAGGCATGAATGATCTCTGAATTGTTCAGCATAATGCCCACGTGTGTAATTTTACCTTCATCATTATCGAAAAAAGCAACATCACCAGGCACAACCTCTTGCAGAAAGTCTACAGTCTTTCCCTGCTCAGCTTGCTGCCAGGCATCTCTCCTAAGTCCGATTCCATTGAGCTTAAATACGTTTTGAACAAAGCCTGAGCAATCAATTCCGAAGAATGTTCTGCCACCCCATAGATATGGGGCATTTAAAAAAAATGAAGCTGTAGAAATAAGCCTATCAATGTCTGTCCACTCCGGATTTTGAGGGGTAAATAATACATCATATTTCTGATTGTTTAAAAAACATTCACTGGCTTTAAAATTAGGCAGGTTACTACCTGGACTAAGATAAAGTTTGTTTCCCTGCGGATCAACTAAAGCATTAAGGGCTTGGGCTGGCGACAGATATCTTGTAACTTTTGCCATCAGGTACTCTTCCAGGGATATCAGTGTCAGTTGCCTGAAGTCTATCCAGCCTTTATAACCGTCAAATTCAGCGCTTATGTACCACCACTTTTCCAGCTGCTCTAATACTTCAACAAATTCGCCAAATAATAACTGAGAAGCATTTTCTGACCTATCTGATGGCTCAGACCTCATTGGGGCAACAGATACCCGACATATTCCAAATATTTGCTCCATAATTTTATCAGTAGCATAAAAGTAAACTTTTGGACAGTTAATTTGTTATATAATTTGTATTAAAACTTAATTAAAAAGAATATGAATCCCAGAAAAATCCTCATCGCTGTTGACAATAGCACATGCTCAGAAAAAGCTGCAAAGGCGGGATACGACCTCGCCAAGACATTTGGGGCAGAGGTGGCACTCGTAAACATAATTGAACCTGTTCCGGCAAATGTAAACCCTGACTTATCTCTTGCACCAGTATTTCTGGACACCTATGACAATAGCGAAGAAAACAGTCATGTTTTGTTGAAAGAAATTGAAAATAAATTTAGTAATGGAGTTCCAACTATTTATTTGAGCGTTATTGACAGCGCAGCACACGGGATCATCCAACAGTCTGATGAGTATGGATCGGATTTAATTGTTATAGGAACCTACGGTAGAACGGGACTTTATCACTTTTTAATGGGGAGTGTTGCTGAACACGTTGCCAGAAAGGCTGCTTGCCCTGTACTGATCATCCCAAATAAATACGAAGAGGTTATATAAAAAAAGGGCGTTCTCTCGTACGCCCTTTTCAAAAATTATAATTCTGCTTATCCTTCCTGATGTAACCAGTTTTTTTTCGCTAAAAGCTCATCTTCTGTCTCGCGGACATCTTCGTCATCGATGCAACAATCTACAGGACATACTGCAGCACATTGAGGTTCATCATGAAAGCCTTTACACTCGGTACATTTATCTGAAACAATATAATAAACCTCATCGGAAACTGCTTCCTGAGCAAATCCCGCATCTATCTGCTGATCACCAAAGTCAATAATACCACTTAGATTGGTACCATCAGAAAATCTCCAGGCTGTGCCTGCGTCGTAAATTGCATTATTGGGGCATTCAGGCTCACATGCTCCGCAGTTAATACATTCGTCTGTTATTATAATAGCCATGTTTCGTTAAATTCTATTTGCTAAGTTTACCTTTGCAGGGCAAATATAACACTTAAACTTTAAAATTGTTGGAATATGCCAATCCTTACAGTCGAAAGACTAATTATTGCATTTAAAAAACTAAGTCAATTTCTCGCTGAACCTGATCAGGATTTCAAGGATCTCATCGCGTCTGCAAGAAATAGCAATGCCTGGTTTACAGAGCAAGAAGTTGATAGATCGTTGAATGCATTGAATCAGATGCTAAATGAAGAGGATTTGAAAAAGTGGTTTGAAGGGATCCATGTTACAGCATTTCCGAAAAGAGTAGGGTTAATACTAGCAGGCAACATTCCATTAGTTGGCTTTCATGACGTGTTATCCGTCCTTGCAACCGGCAATACAGCATTGATAAAATTATCCTCATCTGATGATAAATTATTACCTGCAGTTCTAAAGCAACTATGCCTGATTGAACCCGCTTTAGCCGCGCAAATAGTTTATGTAGAAAGACTCAAAGACTTCAATTCGGTTATTGCTACCGGAAGCAATAATACATCCAGGTATTTTGAATACTATTTTGGAAAAGTTCCCAATATCATCAGGAAAAACAGAACAAGTGTCGCTGTATTATCCGGAAATGAAACCAAAGAAGATATTGCAGATTTAGGTCATGATCTGTTTGATTATTTTGGGCTTGGCTGTAGAAATGTTTCAAAAATATATCTGCCTGAAAATTACGACATCAAGGAGTTTTTTGAGCCATTGGAGCAATATAATGACATCATCAATCATTTCAAATACAACAACAACTACGAATACAATAAGTCAATTTACTTGGTGAATAGCGCGAAACACTTCGACAATGGTTTTCTTTTATTAAAAGAAGATAAAGGCTTCTCTTCCCCCTTGGCCGTACTTTACTTTGAACGTTACAGTAAATTGAAGGATTTGGAAAATGCGCTAAAGAACCACGAAGAGAATCTTCAATGTATTGTTTCTAAAGCAGCTCTAGCAATAAATACAGCTGTCCTCCATTTTGGAGATAGTCAGCACCCGAAACTTTGGGACTATGCAGATAACGTAAATACCATAGATTTCCTGAATAGCCTCAATGACTAAATAATTTTTTGTAACAATTCATTTTTTAAGATTATATTAAACTCCATCTTTAATTGTGGTTCAGCACGGTCTCCATATCAAAACGCTTGCATTAATAGCCATATTGATGTTAAGTATACTTTATACAGATGCCCAAATATGCGAGGGATCTTTGGGAGATCCTGTTGTTAACATCGATTTTGGCAGAGGAGGTGGCAGAGGTCCGAGGCCAGACATTATTACTTCCTATCGCTACATCCCCTTTGGCAATGTAAATGGTGAAGGTGATTACACCATAGCTCAAAGCACTATAGGTCTAAACAGGGGTTGGTATGAAATTTTCAACCACACGCCAAACGATTTCGATGGCTATATGATGATCGTAAATGCAGCTTTGGATCCTGGTGTTTTTTATGAATCAAGTAATCCAATTGACCTGTGTCCAAATACCACTTATGAATTCGCCGCATGGATAGCCAATCTTTTAATAGGCAATGGTATACGCCCAAACGTCACATTTACTATTCTTGACGTTAACGGAACCAGCTTGGGGACTTTTAGTACTGGCGATATGCCAAATGGAAACCCCAATTGGAAGCAATATGGCTTTCAGTTCAGTACAACAGGAGCAGGTCGTGTAAAAATCCGTATGACAAACAACGCGCCCGGTGGTGGAGGTAATGACCTGGCTCTTGATGACATCACCTTCAGGGCTTGCGGACCTAAAATTACTTCAAGTATAAACAATAAAACATTCACAGAGCAGAATCTTTGCGAGAATAGCACCGCCACTTATAACTTTTCAGCTGGAGTTACGGGTAGCAGTACACTTAAATACCAGTGGCAGATCAATGAAGGAACAGATTGGGTTGATATTGCTGGCGAAACAGGTACTTCAATGAATTATGAATTCCGTAATGCTGTTTCTGGCATATATAAGTTTCGTCTTGCTGTGGCTGAGCCGACGAACTTTAATTCCTCCTTATGCCGTACTGTATCACCAGTGATGACTATCTATGTCAACAAATACCCTATTCCAAAGGCCATTAGCAATCGGCCATGTGTAGGAGATGACCTAATACTTGATGTAGCAGATGCAGCAGGAACCTATCAATGGTTTAACCCTCAGGGAAATCAGATATCCACTCTAAAATCCCCAATCATAAAAAGTCCAACATTTGCAATGATGGGAAAGTATAATGTTACCGTAACAAGCGGAGGCTGTGCCGCGAGTTCAGAAGTGGAGGTAAGTTTATTTGCTCCACCATCACCAAAAGTCGAGAATACAATGCCGTCGGTATGTGAAGGGTCGGCGGTAGAGTTACAAGCCAGCGGTGGTACGGCCTATACCTGGACCCCATCTAACGGACTATCTGCAACGGATATTGCAAATCCAATGGCTTCTCCTTTGCAAACGACCACCTACACTGTACGGGTTTCTAACGGCTCTTGCGACAGATCAGTTCAGGTTACTGTGGTGGTAAACAAAATGCCTGTTGCAAAGGCGGGTGAGGATAAAAAAATCATCCTTGGTGGCAGTACAACGCTAAGTGGTGTCGCAGCCGGAGATCAGGTTAGCTATTTTTGGACTCCCTCTACCCGCCTTGATGATCCCAAAAAACTCAATCCAGTAGCTTCACCCCTTGAAAGTACAACCTATACGCTAAATGTCACATCTGCATTAGGATGTGTTACCGCCGTAGATCAAGCCTTCGTGCTGGTTTATGAAAAACTGGTTATTCCAGCTAGCTTTAGTCCGAATGGTGATGGAACAAACGATGTTTGGAATATTATAGCAATTGACACTTATGCAAAACCTAAAGTATCCATAATGAACAGGTATGGTGAACTCATTTATGAGACGACCGATTATTACCTCAAGCCCTGGAATGGTAAGCGTAAAAATATTGATGTACCAGTTGGCGTTTACTATTACCTGATTAACCTCGGGCCAGATATAAAACCGCTTTCAGGGCCGGTCACCTTAATCAGATAAACTCCGGCTATGCCGCAATTCTCAATTTGAAATACTATTTTTGACCTGATGTATATTATAAAGGTAAAAGGCATTGCCAAAATACCCGATTATGTTCAGCTTAGGGATGATAAATTCACTTTGTTAGCTTATTTCAGGGTAGATAGACCAGATAAATCTTTGGAAAAACTCGGCCTTGCAGATAAACTATCCTTTATTATGGAATTTGTAAATGATTTACCATTTGGTAAAATCGCTAAAATTGATATTTAAAATGGCGGAAAGCACAGTTATAAGTTTAAGAAACGTAGATGTATTTCAACAAAAGCATCTGGTATTATCTAGCGTAAATCTAGATATCTCGAAAGGTGAGTTTGTTTTCCTAATCGGTCAAACAGGGTCTGGGAAAAGTAGTTTACTTAAAATAATCTATGGCGACCTACATATTGGCAATGGAGACGGTTTGGTTGCAGGCTTTGACCTCAAGAATCTTGCTATCAAGGATGTTCCATTCTTAAGAAGAAAACTGGGAATTGTATTTCAAGACTTCCAGCTATTGACAGATAGAACAATAGAGAAAAATCTCGAGTTCGTGTTGAAGGCCACAGGATGGACAGACAACGTGCTTATCGATGAACGTGTTAAAGACGTTTTGGAGAAAGTAGGGCTGCGTTCTAAGATCAGAAAAATGCCTCATGAGTTATCAGGTGGTGAGCAACAACGGGTTGTAATCGCAAGAGCATTGTTAAATAATCCGGAAATCATTCTTGCAGATGAGCCTACAGGTAACCTGGATCCCGATACATCAGAAGAGATTGTAATGCTATTGAGGCAAATCAGTTTAGGTGGTACGTCAGTCATAATGGCTACTCATGATTACCATATGATTCGCACCTTCCCTTCTAGAATTATAAAATGCGAAGGAGGTCTGGTTCATGAAGACGCAAAAATTGTATAGATAATACGGCTGACAAAATCTTCTTTTTCCGTCATAATGGTCAGTCTATCCCATAAAAATCTGACAGCATGACGGATATGGGGTATTGGCAAAGCATTTGAGTTTAACTCAAAAATTCTACTATACCATGTTTAGCAAGAAGAAGAAAACCATAAACGAAGATCAATCTGTGGAAGAGAACGCGAACGAACAAGTAAATACGCAAGACGAGCAGCCTGCTGCTGACACTAATGAAAACACAATAAACCCCGAACAAGAAACTGTTCCAGAATTGTCTGTAGAAGAAAAACTGCAACAGGACAACGCTGCTTTGAATGATAAATACCTACGACTATTTGCTGAATTTGATAATTTCAAACGTCGTACACAAAAGGAAAGAGTAGAATTATTGCAAACGGCAGGCAAGGACATTATCGTTTCTTTGCTATCTGTCTTGGATGATTTCGACAGGGCTAATAAAGCGATGGAGGGTGCAACTGACGTCACAGCGGTCCGTGAGGGAATTAATTTGGTACACAGCAAGCTAAAAAACCTTTTGATACAAAAAGGTTTGAAAGAGATGGAAAGCATCAATACTGTTTTCGATACCGACAACCATGAAGCCATTACCAAAATACCTGCTCATACTGAGGATATGAAGGGAAAAGTAATTGATGAGCTTGAAAAAGGTTATACATTAAATGATAAAGTGATCCGCTTCGCTAAAGTGGTAGTAGGAAGTTAATATGAGCAAGAGAGATTTTTATGATGTATTGGGTGTAACCAAAAGTGCATCTGCGGAAGAAATTAAAAAGGCCTACCGTAAAATGGCCATTAAATACCATCCTGACAAGAATCCTGGTGATAAGCAAGCTGAGGATAAATTTAAGGAGGCTGCTGAAGCCTACGAAATACTGAGTAATGGCGAGAAAAAGCAGCGCTATGACCATTATGGTCATGCAGGTGTAGGTGGTGCTTCTCAAGGCGGAGGTGGTGGCTATGGCGGCGGCGGCATGAACATGGAAGATATCTTCAGCCAGTTTGGAGACATTTTCGGCAATGGCGGCGGAGGTGGTGGTGGTAGTCCGTTCGACAGCTTTTTTGGAGGTAGCGGACAACAGTCTCGTGGAGGCAGACGTGTAGCTAAAGGTTCCAATCTCAGAATCAAAGTAAAACTCACACTGGAGGAGATTGCCAACGGAACAGAGAAAAAGATAAAAGTAAATAAACAGGTCAATTGTAAAACATGTGATGGTACAGGCGCAAAAGATAAATCATCTGTAAGCACTTGCAAAACTTGTGGTGGTAGTGGCGCGGTAAGACGGGTAACCAATACCATTCTTGGTCAGATGCAAACGAGTTCAACCTGCCCCACCTGCAATGGTAGCGGTCAACAAATCACTTCTAAATGTACTGTTTGTCATGGTGAAGGGACTACCCGTGGAGAAGAGACCATCTCTATCAACATTCCTGCAGGTGTCAGCGATGGCATGCAATTGAGCATGAGCGGTAAAGGTAATGCTGCCCCTAACGGCGGTATCCCAGGAGATTTGATTATTTTAATTGAAGAGATGCCACATGAATCTTTGAAACGCGAAGGTAACAACGTGGTTTATGATCTGCATGTTTCTATTATAGACGCAGCATTAGGCTACAGCGCAGAGGTACCAACAATTGACGGTAAAGCAAAGATCAAGATTGAGCCCGGAACGCAAAGTGGCAAGCTTCTTCGTTTGAAAGGCAAAGGTATTCCGGAAGTGAATTCTTACCACCGAGGCGACCAGATTATCCACGTTAACATCTGGACTCCAAAAGCATTAAGCTTAGAAGAAAGAACTATGCTGGAAAAACTTAAAGAATCCCCTAACTTCAAGCCTCAACCGGGCAAGAACGATAAGAGTTTTTTCGAAAAAATGAAAGAATACTTCGAGTAATAGTCAAATATAATTTACTAAGCCACCTTCAAGGTGGCTTTTTTGTACATTTGGGTTTTAAAGACCCCCTGTATGACTGCTGCCGTAATAGATCTGGGAACAAATACTTTTCATCTAATCATAGCTGAACTTTCTGCTGGAAATCTTAGGACGCTTTTTAAAACAAACCTGCCAGTTAAGCTCGGGGAAGGGAAGATTAATGAGAACATCATCATTCCGGAGGCATTTGAACGTGGAATTATCGCCTTAAAAGAATTTAAAAAGGAAATCAGCAAGCATAATGTTGACATTGTGAAGGCTATTGCAACATCGGCAATAAGGAGCGCAAAAAACGGACTAGATTTCGTGAATGCGGCCAAAGCACAAGCTGGTATTGAGATCACAGTTATTAATGGTGATCAAGAAGCCGATTACATTTACCAAGGTGTTAATGCTACTGGCTTAATCGACAATACCTCGCTTATCGTAGACATCGGTGGCGGAAGTACTGAATTTATTCTATGTAATCATGGAGAAGTCCTTTGGAAGAAAAGCTATGACATTGGCGCTGCAAGGTTACAACAAGCATATTTTAAATCTGATCCCATAAGCAAAAAGGATCAGGAAGCTATTTGCCTAAAACTTAGAACTGAATTGTCTGATTTGAGAGCGGTTTGTGACCGTCACAAACCTTTACATTTAATTGGTTCAGCCGGAGCGTTCGAAAGCTTTGCCACGATGATTAATGATGACGTCGATATCAAACAACTGAAAGAGAGTACAATTTCTATTAGCAGCTATTTTGAGTTGTCTGAAAAATTAATTATGTCCACACATAGTGAACGAACAAATTTCAAAGGACTAATCAAGCTTCGTGTCGACATGATCGTTATCGCATCATTGCTTACCAATTACACTCTGGAGATGATAAATCCTGAAAAATTTAGCGTATCGACGTACGATCTTAAAATGGGGGTATTGTCTACCCTTAATTAAATACTTAAGAGAGCCTGATAAAGCTTTTCAGTAGGCAGTCCCATAACGTTAGTGTAAGAACCAATAATCTTCTTCACCCCTATCAGTCCTATCCAATCCTGGATACCATAGGCACCCGCTTTATCGAATGGATTATAATTTTTGATGTAATAATTGATCTGTTCTGTTGTAAGTTGATTAAAGAATACTTCTGTAATGTCGAAAAAAGAAACGGTGTGCCCATTATAGGAAATACCAACTCCTGTATAAACCTGATGGTTGGTTCCCGACAGTTTCTCTAGGATTTCCCTCGCATGAGTGACATCTTCCGGCTTTCCAAGGATCTCAGTCTTATATGCAACAATTGTATCTGCAGTGATAACAATGTTATCGATACTTTGATCTAAAAAAGCCGCAGCCTTCTTCTCTGCAATGTGTACAGCAATCTCTGCCGGCAATAAGTTATCTGGGAAACTTTCATCAACGTCTTTTACAAGGACTTTAAAATCGAGGTTCATTGATTTCATTAATTCTTGTCGACGGGGAGATTTCGAAGCAAGAATGATTGGTAAGCTTTGCTGATACATGTGACAAAAATAATAAAAGCGACCCGAAGTCGCTTTTATTATTTGATAATGTCTAGGATTATTTGGTTCCGGCAGGACGTTGGCCTCCGCCCTCTTGTCTTTTCTTCATCATCTCTTTACGCTCTTCTTTCCAGGCAGTAAAAAGTTTCTTCTGACCCGCAGATAATAATGCTTCAATTTTACTTTCCGTAGCTTCATTACCTTTCACCATGAAAGCTCTCATTGCAACTCTATTGTCTCCAACTGAATCACGAAGCTTTTTCATTTTAGCATTCTGCTCTAAATAGATCGAAGTAACTTTAGCTTTTTGATCTGCAGTGAAAGTAAATTTCTCAGCAAGCATATCAACGCTTCTTTTTGCTCGCTCCTCTGGAGTACCCATTTGGCGACCACCACCTTGCTCTCGCTGAGCTTGTGCGAAAGTCGCTACACTAAATAGCAATCCGCAGATAATCAATAATTTTTTCATACTTCTTTAATTGTTTTGTATGGATTAGAGATAAAATCAAACAGTAAGTTTAATGGAAGTTTGTAACATGCCCGTTGCAAATACAAGCTATATCCCTGAGTCGGAAGCCATCGCATTTTCGTCAAACCAAGTTTGCTGAATACGCATCACTTTCTCAATAATATCTCGTACGGCAGTTTTACCACCATCAAAAGGAGAAATGTATGTCGAGACTGCTTTGACATCAGCCACGGCATCTGCGGGACAGGTGGGGATGCCTACCATGGCCATTATCTTAAGGTCAGGGATATCATCGCCCATATAGAGCACTTCCTTTGGGTTAAGATTATATTTCGCTAGTAACGTTTCATAAACCTTTACCTTATCAGAAACATTAAGAAATATCTCTTGTAAACTTAAGGCCTCGAAACGCTTTTGCATAGCTGATCCATTCCCACCGGAGATGACACAAACCAAATATCCTCTTTTAACCGCAAGTTGTAGGGCATAACCATCTTTTATATTGAAGCTACGTAGATATTCGCCAGAATCAGAAGCAAGTATGCTACCATCTGTCAACACGCCATCAACATCAAATATAAATGTGCTTACCCCCTTAAGCTCTTCCAGTAACATAATTTAATCTTGGTTATCTCTCCATTCGTAAACCCAAGCAGATTGGATTTGCTCCAGGTGGCCTTCTGTACTCTCTTCTCTGGTTCCCTTGAAATTAGGTAATTCCAAAACCCAGTTCAACAGCTCGGTAAACCTGACGCGGTAGATTTTGGCTTCGTTGAACTCGTCGCCAAACTTTTCATATAATTCCTGAGCGATGTCTTCATGATCAGCCCAATGTATCGGTAAAGCAAATTTATCTTGCATGTTCTTTTTATGTTATTGATTAAACTAGTGACCTAAGAATGCAGATTGGTCTGGAATAATGATCTCTATGTTACCATCGATTACCACACACTGACAGCCTAGCCTGGACGTAATTCGTGGACGAACAGCCCTATCGATAAAGTCTTCTTCTTTTTCTGATATTTCCTGGAGGTTATCCATTCCTTTCAATACATAGACATGGCAGGTACTGCAGCCGCAAACACCACCACAATTATGCTGAAGTTCTATATTATTATCCAAACAAACGTCTAAAACATCCTGACCACCGGCAATTGGAAGTTCAACTGACTCTTTTCCTTGTTCTTCAAAATTTATCTTTAATTTATAAACACTCATAATTATGTCGCAAAAATAAGCACCAAAAACCGCAATCCTTGCTATTGATGTGATTTTTTAATGCTGTCACTTAATATTTGATATATGTTTTGGAGTTCAGGCCTATCCTGAAGCATTTCTAAATGCGCATAAAGCGTCTTTTCATCACGACGTATGGCAGGTCCAGTTTGCACGTCGATGGGTGACAGATGTTGTACTTTTTCCGCTGTTTCCTTAATCAGTGGTCTCAATAAATTAAAGTCAAGTTCATTTTGTTTTAGCAAATCATTACTTAGTGTGTAAAGTTGGTTTACAAAATTACAGGCAAATGCAGCTGCAAGATGAAGTATCCGCCTTTTTGCAGAGTCTACGAAATAAACGGCGTTACTCAAGCTTTCTGCAAATCGTTCAAGAATAGCAAGACTCTCCGCATCTCCGGCCTCAATACAAAGTGGCACTTGTTTAAAATCCAGCATTTTACCCTTTGAGAATGTTTGAAGAGGGTATAAAACCCCACGCCGTTTTAAGTTCATAAGTACATCGAGATCTGCCGCTCCCGAAGTATGAACGACCAATGAATCGGTATTCGCAAGTCGAGAAACCATATTGGCGATGGCATCATCCTTTACAGAGATCACAATAAGATCCGCCTCCAAGCTGATTTCCGATAAGTTTTGAATGGGATTAGCTTCAACATTCGTTGCTAGTATTTCTGCATGTGCAAAAGTAGCGCTCCAAATTTGCAGTACTGTATGTCCACCGGCTTTGAAAGCCCTTGACATCTGTGTGGCAACGTTACCTGATCCTATAAAAACAACTTTCATTAAATCGACTTCACCTCTTTCTGTCTTCTAAAAATGGAGATCAGGAATCCGATAACCATCACAATTGTTCCGGCCCAATATAAATTGATAAACGGAAACTCAATAGATTTAAAAACTACCCAATCTTTAGCTTGCTGCGGCTTTTCATAAACTTGCAACTCCATTTTACCCTGATCAGGGATAATCTTCGTAAATCTAAATCTCAACCCTAATTCGTCAATATTCCTGGCGAAATCGAATACATTATTCCCTTTTACAAGAAAAATTGGTTCGGTTTTGTACACTTTGCCATTGACGACTACTTCCAGCGGCAAACCCACTGCAAGGTCGCCCTTAGCTAATACAAGGTTTCTTGCGACAGGCTTATTATTCAGGGCTTTCACCGTAATAATTCCGCTGCTGGTGTGGAGCGTATCTCCGACAGCCAACTGTACTATACGTGGCGCTTTATAATTTTCTTCTTCGGAATGTCCTTCATGGTCATTCTGTTCCTCTTCTTTCAAAGGAGCACTTGTTACATGGGTATAGATATCGTAGGTCAGATAATGTTTAGTATCCGGAGATGCGATAAGTCCCATTTTATCATTCGATTGAATATGAGGATTCAGGTCAAAATCTTCCTTTACAGATCCCTTTTCATCGTAAACTCTGAAGTTTAACTTATAGAAAGTATTCGGAGCAACTGTAGTATCGCTGACATAGGTGACTGTATAACGGCCCATCTTTTTAGGTTCATTCCTGTAGAGCACAATATTTTCACCCGGCTTCTCAGCTTTTTCAAAATCTTTAACCGGAATGAAGTTGGAAGCGTTTAAAGATATAGGCCTGTGAGTGGCTGCAGCAACTAATGCGCCTAACAACAACAAGGCAAAGCCGATGTGTGCAACCGCAGCACCTACCAATTTTTTCTTTCCACCAAACGCCAGCCCCAGTATCTTGGCGTTAGACATCACTGCGAACAAGCAGCTAAAGGTCAGTAAAATGAACATCAGGTTATGATAGACATTTGTCAGGTAAACAAAGCCCGCAGTAAAAACAGCAGAAAAAATTACTGATGCCAAAAGACCGCTATAAAATTTCTTAACATCCGTGCGTTTGTATTTCATGAACTGAGTAAAACCGGATATGATGGTCACTAGTATGGCAAAAGGGGCCTGCCACTGGTTATAATATTTAACTGCATCAATTGGTGGAGCGAAATTAGTACCAAAAGCTGCATTGAAGACCGGCACAGAGGTCACGAAAATAACCTGAATACAGGCAATTGTGATCACTAAAGAGCCAATGAACATCCAGAATTCTCGAGAATAAGTTTCCTCATCCTTGTTGGTGATTGGAAGTTCCTTCCAACGAACCGACATCAGGACAATCGGAATTGCCAGAAACACCACGTTATAGAGGATCAGGTGACCAAACATGCCTAGATCGGTAAAGGCATGCACTGAAGTTTCTCCAAGAATCCCGCTTCTTGTTAAAAACGATGCATAAAGCACCAAAATAAAACTCATAAAAATGAGTACAATTGCCGTAAAGTAAGCATGACCGGTATTTTTAAAAGCTATCATTACATGGATACCAGCAATTAAGGTAAGCCAAGGAATAATGGATGCATTCTCTACAGGATCCCAAGCCCAGAATCCACCAAAATTTAGCGCTTCATAGGCCCAGAAAGAGCCCATGATGATTCCAGTTCCCAATATCATAACAGCAAAAAGCGCCCAGGGCATTGCAGGCTTGATCCACTCTCTATATTTCCTCAACCAAAGTCCTGAAATCGCATATGCAAAAGGAACCACCATGCTTGCAAAGCCCAAAAAGAGTGTTGGAGGGTGTATAACCATCCAATAGTTCTGTAATAAAGGATTAAGCCCTCTACCATCGGTTATAAACTTTAAGTAGTTTTTAAAGTTTTCAGGATCAGCAAAAACTACCGGAGCCATGTCCTTCAAGTTAACTGCGTCTCTAAGCAATATAAAAGGCGAACTACCAATACGCTGCCCAAAAATCTCTACTCCTAATAACATTGAGGTTAGAAACACTTGAGAGAAAGAGATTACAGTCATCACTCCATTTTCCCATGTTCTTGATTTCCAGATTAGCAAGGCTCCAAGGAGAGATTGCCAAAAAGCCCATAACCAAAAGCTACCCTCCTGACCTTCCCAAAATGCAGAAACGATATAGTAAACAGGCAGCTCTTTTGAGGAGTGTGAGTAAACGTAATAGTATTCGTTGTAATGATTGAGAATTAAAAAGAACAAAGTGCTTCCTATTCCGACAATGGCTAACCAATTTAATAAAAAAGCCACTCTACCTAGACGAGTCCAGGATTGATTAGTAAGATCTTTACTTTTAGCCGCGAAAAAATAAGCTATTGTAGAAAGTAATGATGCTCCAAATGCAAGAACTATAAAGAATTGTCCGATTCTACCGGGAAGGAGGTTCTCTCCAATAAATTGAATATCCATTAAGATTAATTGTATTTTTCCACTTTGCCGTCCTGTTTAACCTCCACAAGGTCATTATTATATTTTGAAGGACATTTCATTAAAATCTTCGAAGCGTAAAACGTACCTGATTTCATTTCGCCAATCAATACTAATTTTTCAGAACGTTCAAAATCCTGAGGTTTAGTGCCGTTGTACACAACTTTATTAACGGCACCTTTCTCATCCTTCATAAAAAACGCAAAATGATTGGCATCTTTTTGCGCGTCATAGTAAATTTCCTTTTCCTTAGCCCAAAAACCCATAACGTGAAATTCTCTCGTATCTCGTGCAGCTTCAGAAAATGTAGAATAGCTACTAGTGTCTGCATTCAAACTTACAAGGAAGCAAACACATATTGCTATCGTAATCAAACCAATGATTGCACTTTTTCTCATGTTGGTATATGAATTTTAGATCATACAAAGATAAAAAGATATAAGTACCTATATCTTTTTAGGGAACTGCAATTACCTAGGATGGTTGTTTATTGATAGTTCTCTGACAATTAATCTTTATACTCAGGTTTAATCAGTTGCGGCATGGACTTTCTCAATTTTAATACCTTAGGCCTAGAAACATTTCTAATGTAAGGATCCCAACTGTTGCGTTTATAGTAATCCTGATGATGAGTTTCTGCAGGATAAAATACTTCGAAAGGAACGAGCTCTGTCGCCACTGGCTCACTAATCTTTCCATCAAGACCCGCAATAACATTTTGAAGGATTTGATACTCATTGTCTGATCTATAAAAAGCAATAGACCTATAATCAGAACCTAAATCTGGACCTTGTCCGTCTACTTGGCTAGCATCGTGAGAATGAAAGAAAGCCTCTGCAAGCTTCTCATAACTGATGGTCTTTGGATCATAATATACCTGCACGGACTCCGCATGACCAGTGGTCTTAGTTAACACATCCTCGTATGAAGGATTTTTAGTAGTACCGCCAGAATAACCACTGATCGCTTTATGAACGCCCTTCAACTCTACCATACATTCTTGCATTGCCCAGAAGCATCCACCCGCAAAAGTAGCCACAGATTCTCCTGCTGCCGCTGGAGTTACTATAGCATAACCATTTTTGCTATTTATTTTCTGACCCTCATTACAAGAAAACAGTCCCACAGTAACAAGGCAAATTATTATTGTTTTTAGGTTCATCATATTTATTTAACGTATATACGCTAAACTGACTTATAGAATTTTATCGGCTAAAATAAATAGCAGTTCGCTGACAAAAAAAACCGCAAAGCGAAAACTTTGCGATTCCAAATATCAAACAGACGTTTATGGCCAAACACCAAGATTCATGTACGAAACGGCGATTTTATCGATTGATCCCACAAAGGCTGCAGTTCTCAACGTAGTTACGCCTGGTTTAATAACAAGATTCTCCCTAATTTCATGATAAGAATGAATCATGGTATCTTCTAACCCGGAATTTACCAATTCCAGTTCAGATGCCCCTTTTACAATCATCAAACGGTTCTCAGCAGGAATAGTTTTTCCGGTTAAACCTTCCAAGGTATGGATTAAATTGGCATTGGAATTTTCTGCATAACGTTTCTCCATACGGCCAAAAGCAACGTGTGAAAGGTTTTTCAACCATTCGAAATAAGAAACAGTTACACCACCAGCGTTACAATACATATCTGGAATAATAATACCACCCATTGCCGTAAACAGTTCTTCAGCTTCAGGAGTAGTTGGCCCGTTAGCACCTTCTGCAATGATCTTTGCCTTAATATTTTTGATATTGTGTTCTGTAAGTTGATTCTCCAAAGCTGCAGGAACCAGGATATCACATGGTTGCTCTAAGCCTTCCATAGAATTCTTGAAATTCGTAGCTCCGGGAAATCCAAGAATTGAGCCGGTGTTATTACGATGAGCAAAAACCTCATCCACGTTTAAACCATTCGCGTTATAGATTGCACCCTCGTATTCGCAAAGACCAACTATGGTTGCTCCAAATTCAGTTAAATATTTCGCAGAATGGTAACCTACATTACCCAAACCCTGAACAATTACTCTTTTATCACCAAGACCAGCCATTAAGCCTATCTTCTTCATGTCTTCCGCCACGTTCACACATTCCTTTACGGCATAAGCTACTCCGCGACCAGTTGCTTCTTTTCTGCCACGGATACCATGCAAAGCAATTGGTTTTCCTGTTACGCATCCTAACGCGTCAAGCTGACCAGGATTCATCGTCATATACGTATCTGCGATCCAGCTCATTTCCCGCTCACCTGACCCATAGTCAGGAGCAGGAACATCGATTCCAGGACCGATAAAATTCTTTTTTATCAATTCAGTTGTATAACGACGGGTAATCGTTTCCAATTCTGCTACGGTATAGTTTTTTGGATTGATACAAATACCACCTTTCGCACCACCGAATGGAACATTAACTATTGCACATTTATAAGTCATCAGTGCGGCCAAGGCCATCACTTCATCTTCATTTACCATATCGCTATAGCGGATACCACCCTTGGTAGGGCTCATATGATGAGAGTGTTCTACACGCCATGCGTCAATTACTTCGAAACCATTACCTCTGCGGATCGGAAATTGAAAACGATATACACTGTTACAAGCTTTTATTTGATTTAACAGACCTTCCGGATGGGAGGTAAACCGTGCTGCACTGTCAAAATTCTTGCACACATCTGCAAAAAAATTGCTGCCATTTGCTGTATTAGCCATGAGTTTTTTTTATGAATTGTAGTAAGTTAGTATTTACGCTGCAAAATTGCATTAAAAAAAATGATTATTACAAATGCAAACACCCTTAGTGTAAATGGCACACTACACACAAAAACAACAAAGAACGTTGTTTTTGTGATTTAAAACACTTTTTAGCTGAGTTATTTTTTTTCTAACTTTTTTAATCTCCTGTCTAGCGAGAACAGGTAACCGAGCAAACCCGCGAGAATAATTACAATGCAAACTACAACAACATAGATTTTGCCGTTGCTGCGCAATGTGTCTGCCATTTCAATTCTATTATCCTGTGCGAATACACTAACTGAATTGATCCATAGAAGGAAAGCAATTATAATTTTCTTCATGTTATGAATTGTCTTTTATTTCCAAGGAACGAATCCTGAAACGAATGGTGTAAATCCAATATCCAATAATCGACCATCCAAGGAATGCAGGGTATAAAACCGCACGCATCCTGCTGTCCAAATCGTAACTATTAAAACCCGGGTTGCCTCCATTACCAGGATGTAAAGAATCCTGAAGACGAGGAAGTACCAGTATTAATACCACCATCATCGGAAAGGCAAAAATATTATAAATGGCTGAAATCTTCGCCCGCTTTTGCTCTTCCTCAATAGAATTTCTTAACACCAGATACGCAAAATATAGAAGGATAGCGATCGCAGTAAAGTTTTGTTTTACATCAAAGCTCCAATATTGGCCCCAAGTGAATTTAGCCCATATCGATCCTGTTACCAATCCAAGCAAACTAAAAACAATCCCCACGTTAACACTTTCGACAGCCTTAAGATCGTCAGTCTGATTAGTACTGAGCAAATATTTTATACTATACCAGACTGAAATAGAAAACAAGGTTAGCATGCTGAACCACATCGGCACATGAAAATATAGATTCCTAATGGTCTCATTGAGAATAGCTAAACGGGGCACTCCCAAAAGCAAGCCTCCAATCGTAGTGTAAATCACTAAAACGGAACCCAGTATTTTCCACCAGCTCTTATACATCTTGCACGAATCTAATCACGACTGCAAAAGTAACAACTTACAGTTTAAATCCTAAAAACGAATTAATCTTTCCAGAGATATGGAAATAATATTAGCGAAGCAGTCACCGTCATAACATTGATCAAGAGTAAGATTCCGATCTCATCGAGGCTAACACTTCTATCCAAGCCATCGATTGCGTTTTTAGAGAGCTTGATAAGCACAATTAGAACCGGAATGATCAATGGAAAACTCAGCACCGCCATCAGCATACCTCCGTTTCCCGCCTTCGTTGCAATAGCCGAGACCATGGTGAAAATGGTTGAAAAGCTTAAACTACCTAGAATTACAGCGATATAAAACAATAGAAAATCTGGTGGGGAATAGCTAAAAACGACAATGTATACTCCCAATGCAATCGTACTCAGAATGACCATCATCAAGATATTGTAAATGGTTTTTGCTAAAATGATGGCAGCGGGACTCGCTATTATATAATTGTAGAGCTGTCTGCCTTTGCTTTCTTGTAAAAAGCTTTTTGAAACTCCGTTGATAGAAGCAAAAAGCATAATAATCCAGAACAGTGCATTCCATGTTATTTTGTTTTCCATGGTAACAAATGAAATGAAGCAAACAAAAATTGTCGAGACGACATATAGCAATATGCCATTTATAGCATACTTAGAGCGCCATTCCAATAGAATTTCTTTATATAATAAATGCTTAACTTCTTTTGCAAACTGCATAAGAAGCAAAGATATATTACATTTACTTTGTTTTTAAAGCTTTTAAAAAATGAATTCAAAATACTGCTCAACGCTAGAAACCCCTATTGGTATGTTGATGATCTCTGCGAATGAGCAATTTATTTCCGAAATAACTTTTACTGAGCGTGAAAGCGACGGTATATCAGCTAATGAGCTCACGAAATTAGCGGCAAGACAGCTTGATAAATATTTTGCCGGCACACTAAAAATATTTGATCTCCCTTTGAAGCAATCAGGAACCAACTTCCAGCAGGAAGTTTGGCAATCGTTGCTAAATATAGAATATGCAACCACGTTGTCCTATGCTAAGTTTTCTGAAGTGAAGCCTTTAGCGATACGGGCTATTGCCACTGCAAATGGGAAGAATAAGATCGCAATCGCAATTCCTTGTCACCGGGTGATTGGAAGCAGTGGTAAACTTGTTGGCTACGCTGGAGGTCTATGGAGAAAGAAATGGTTGCTGCAGCATGAACGCGATGTTGCGCAAAAGGGCCAAACTGAATTTAAATTTTAGCTATGAATCCATACTTAGATATTGTCATTAGAAGTGGCGCAGTTTATATTTTTATGTTGGCAGCTATTAGGATTAGCGGAAAAAAGGAGCTATCGCAGCTCAATTCGGCAGATGTGGTACTTATCCTTTTAATCAGCAACGCAGTTCAGAATGCTATGGTCGGCCCCAACACTTCTCTATTGGGTGGTATAACCGCCGCAGGGGTACTTTTTTTATTAAATTACATTTTAAAAAAATTGCTATTTAAAAATAAAATTTTTAGAGATCTGATCAATGACAAACCTCAAATTCTGATTCACAACGGGAATTTGGATTTTGTTCTTTTAGGAAAGTTAGGAATAACGAACGACGAACTGCAGGAAGCACTGCGCGAACATGGACTGGATCGTTTTAAAGACGTGAAATTAGCTGTGCTTGAGGTGGATGGCAACATAAGTATCATCAGTAAAGATGACCATATGAAAAATATTCAAGTCAAGCACAAACGAAAACATAAGTCTCTCGGCGATATGAACTGATCTTAAATTACTTTGATTACCCTTGGCTTTCTGACCGTAAATAAAATAAACGCACCAGCAACGATCACGTACCAGCCCCATTTATACTTTACTAATCCGGCAGCAAGGTTCACTAGTTTTTTAAAATGGAGGAAGCTCAGGGATTCTTGTGATTTCAAATAAACACCAAGTAAAGTAATCAAAACCAGTACTACAGCACCGAAACCCGCAAATCTGATAACGCCTGCTTTGCTGGCAAAAGATCCAATTAGCCCGACTATAACCAACACGTAAAATGCAATCGCGAGACGCATATCCAGATCAAAATAGTTCCAATTGCCTACAATAGGGACATACACCAATGGACTAACACCACCCACTGCCATAAGCGCTGTACCAATAATTCCCTGTGCCCTCATTGTTTATCCTTGTGTGTTGATGCCCATTTTATCTGCGAAGTGCGCACAGTAATCTCGTAAATCTTCGACAATAAGTTTCTCGCCAGTAGCTTTTAAAAAGCTGTCACCCATAGTTTGCAGGGTTTCGTAGAAAAATCTCTTCATCTCATCAACCGGCATATCCTTTGTCCACAAGTCAATCCGTAAAGAATTCTTGTAATTGTGATCCCATAGTGCAAGCATCATCGACTTAACTGCAACCTGTTCTTTAATCTCTGAATCTGTAGACTCCCACAATAGGTTTTCGGGAACATTATTGTCATCTAACTGAACTGTAATTTTAATTTCTGCTGTTTTCATTTAGCGGATACTGGTTTTTATAATTAATATTAAAATGATGATGAAGCTGACAAGAACGCCCTCCACAACCCATAGCTTTTTCACACTTGGTATGAACTTTCTGAAGATCTGATCTGAAATAAAAGAGATGATTGCGGCAAGAACACTTAAACCGGTCATTAAATCGATAAGCGCATTCGGAGTTTCCTGTAAACTTTGTCTTTTGTTAACAAGCAACAAGATGGCTCCAGTTATACATATGGCTGAAACGACATTTAGCGGTGTTAGTTTTACCTTCAAGTTATAATGCTTAGTTCTTAAATTTCTTTTTCTTCCAGGAAGGTTGCTTATTGGTCTTATTACGAGCAGCGGCAGCTATTGCTGCAGCATGTTTCTTCTCGTGAAAAGCGCCTTTAAAGTCCGGATCTTCCCTGCGTTTCTGGTCATCGATTGTCCTGCTAATTGATTGTTTTTCCTCAAAGGGTGTTTCTTCTATAAAAACTTCAGGTGGCAAAGGTACAATAGGGATTTGTTGTCTTATTAACTTTTCTATTTTCTGAATGTAATATTTTTCCGCGTCTGTGCACAACGTAAGAGCATCTCCTTTAGCGAAAGCCCTGCCCGTTCTCCCAATCCTATGTACATAATCTTCAATCACAATGGGTACATCAAAATTGATTACATGACTCACTTCAGACACGTCAATCCCTCTTGAGGCGACGTCTGTAGCAACCAGTACCCTGATATTTCCGTCCTTAAAATCATTTATCGAATTGATTCTGGTGTTTTGACCCTTATTCGCATGGATAACCCTAACCGCCTCCGGGCCGAACTTCCGCTCAATAAAAGAAAATATATTATCCGCTACAGTTTTTGTTTTGCAGAAAATAATCAATCGGGTGAACTCGTCAACATTCTTCAAAACGTGTGCAAGTAAATTGATCTTAGTTTTGAAATTGGGTACATGATACAAGCTCTGCGTTACCGAAGCTGCAGGCGTCGCTTGTTGTGCAACTTCAATAATAGTTGGATTCTTTAAAAAGTCTCCTGCAATCTTCTGAACAAGATCCGACATGGTTGCAGAGAATAAAAGATTTTGTCGTTTACGTGGAACAACCTCAAGAATTCTGTGGATCGAACCAATAAAACCCATATCCATCATCTTATCGGCCTCATCTAAAACCAGGAATTTCAGGTACTGCGTATTGATGTGGTTGGCTAAATAAATATCTAAGAACCTTCCGGGAGTGGCAACAATAATATCTACACCTGCTTTAATTTGTTCGATTTGAGTCTTTGGCCCCAAGCCACCATAAACCACAACTGTTCTCAAATCTGTGTATTTGGAAAATATCTTTACATGATCTGTTATTTGCATCGCAAGTTCTCTGGTAGGCGCTAAAATAAGAGCGCGAGGTGCATCGCCCTGGGCATATTTTAGCTGCATTAAAATAGGCAGAACATAGGCAGCAGTTTTGCCCGTACCTGTCTCCGCTATACCAAAAATATCTTGTCCTGACAGAACAGGTGCGATTGCCTTCTCCTGAATTGGGGTGGCGACTGTGAATCCTGCATCCGCTACAGCATTTAATATCTGACGATTGAGGTTAAACTCTTCAAATTCTTTGGGCATTTTGCAAAACTACTCAAAATTTATTTAGTGCCCTGAATCCCTGATTGTCGACTACTATAATCCTGAGCCCCTTAGTCTATTATACTAAATATTTTTTCTAAGTTTGAATGAACAAACGATCCAGGTAATAATGAAAACTATTCTTATAAAATCCGCTTTAATTGTAAATGAAGGACAAATTACGATCGGGGATGTGCTTATAAAAGATGGGTTTATCGCCAAAATCGCTTCATCAATCGATGTTGAAGCAGACCAAGAAATCAATGCTGAGGGCTTACATCTCTTTCCAGGAATGATTGATGATCAGGTGCATTTCAGAGAGCCTGGATTGACGCATAAGGCAGATATATTTACTGAAAGCATGGCTGCCGTAGCTGGGGGAATTACTTCATTCATGGAGATGCCTAACACGGTACCAAACACGCTGAGCCAGGAACTGTTGGCAGACAAGTACCAAATCGCCTCAGAGATGTCGCTTGCCAACTACTCCTTTTTCATGGGAGCCTCAAACAATAACCTTGACGAGGTATTGAAAACTAACCCTCTAGAGGTTTGTGGAATCAAAGTTTTCATGGGTTCATCTACAGGAAATATGTTAGTAGATAATCAAGCTGTACTTGAAAACATATTTAAAGAAGCGCCTATATTGGTTGCCACCCATTGTGAAGATGAACAAACGATTCAGCGAAATCTTGCTACCTATAAAGAAAAGTATGGAGATGCCCTGACTCCATCCATGCATCCCTTGATAAGGAGCGCTGAAGCTTGTTATATTTCTTCTTCGATGGCTGTTCAATTGGCGAAAAAGCACAACACCAGATTGCACATTTTACACATCTCCACGGCAAAAGAAGTTGGTTTATTCGATAATACTTTACCTTTAAAAGAGAAGCGAATCACTGCTGAGGCATGCATACACCATCTTTGGTTTGATGACAGCAACTATGCTGAAAAAGGAAACTGGATAAAATGGAATCCAGCTATAAAGACGTCGGAAGACAAGGAAAGCATCTTATCGGGGATATTAAATGGCAACATTGATATCATTGCAACAGATCATGCTCCGCATACAATCGAAGAAAAAGAACAACCTTATATCTCAGCGCCATCAGGTGGACCATTAGTGCAGCATGCCACATCTGCTTTGATGGAGATGTATCATCAGGGTAAAATCACACTGGAAAAAATTGCTGAGAAAACGGCGCATAACGTAGCCATTTGTTTTGATATTGATAGACGTGGATTCATAAGAGAAGGCTATTGGGCAGACCTCTACCTTGTAAATTTAAATGACCCATACAAAGTAACGCGACAAAATGTGCTTTACAAGTGCGGATGGTCCCCATTTGAAGGTCAAACATTCAAATCTGAAGTTACGCATACTATTGTGTCCGGCAATCTGGCCTATATGAAAGGAAAGTTCATGACGAATGAAACAGGCAAAAGATTAGCTTTTAACAGGTAATGAACAGAGCTTATAGATCCAAAACAAAACATTTCACTATTCTTTTATCCTTAGCTTTAATAGTATTTCTGCTCGGTTTGAGCAGTACTGCGGTCGAGTATCTCTATTCTGATCGTCTCTACCTATTTACTTCAATAGTTCAACGGTTTGTTAGCTCAATAGTTCCCTTTCCCATTGGTGATCTAATGTATTTTTTGCTGGTACTATATATTTTGAAATCCCTTTTTATATTGAGCAAGAAAGTTTTCAAAAGAACCTTGAAAAAGACAGATCGGATTAATGCCCCACTTGGAGCACTTAATTTCTGCTTGTTGCTATATCTGATATTTAAAATATTGTGGGGCCTAAACTATTCCCGACCATCTATGGCTAAAAAGCTTGGAATCAGCAATGAGAAATATAACACAGCTCAGCTTGTTTCTTTGGGAAGATTCTTTGTAAAGAAGTTAAATAACCTTCAAGCTGTTAAAAAGACCAGGTTTGATATCACTCAGCTGGAGGATATCGCAGTAAAAGGGTACAGCAACATGGAGAAAAAAAACCAGATTTTTGATTATCACATTTCTTCTGTTAAGCCAGTAATGAATAGTTGGATAGTAACTAAAATAGGAATTGAAGGATATTACAATCCGCTGTCTGGCGAGGCAAATGTAAACATGTGGCTTCCGTCGGTTGCCCTACCCTTCGTGACTTGTCATGAAATTGCCCACCAGCTGGGTATTGGTCGCGAGGATGAGGCGAACTTAATAGGCTACCTGGTTTCCAGTAATAGTTCTGACCCTTATTTTCAATATTCTGCTAATTATGCAATGCTTAAAAATATTCTTTTTGAGATTAGGATCAAATCGTCTGAGGACTATGACAGGCTTTATGCGACCATCAATAAAGTAACAATACGTGACTTTGAATCGGATAGGGATTTCTGGAGAAAATACAACAACGACATGTTCGGTTACCTAGACGTAGCTTTCGACAGATTTTTAAAGCTAAATAATCAACAAAAAGGCACCGACAGCTATCAGGATATAGTACTTTGGCTTTACAATATCCATAAAAAAGATTTGTAAATTTGCCCGACTATGGCAAAAATATCCATTAATCTGGCAACAGGTGCTTTCCAGCAAGAAGAGATAATTGTAGGTATTGATTTAGGTACTACAAATAGTTTGGTTGCCTTTATAAATCCAGAGAAAAACCCACAGGTCATCAATGACACAGGGAAAGGACTATTGGTTCCTTCTGTTGTACATTTCAATGCAAAGGGTGACGCTTTGGTAGGCAACGAAGCAAAAGACTTTTTAATCACGGACCCTGCCAATACCATATTTTCCGTCAAGCGTCTTTTAGGAAGATCTTATAAAGATGTTGCCAACCACCAAGACACTTTTTCTTATAAGATCATCGATGATGAAGGTGATTCATTGGTTAAGATAAAAGCGGGAGATCGATTTTATACGCCAATTGAGCTATCGGGAGAGATTTTAAAAGAACTGAAAGCCAGAGCAGAACATGCTTTAAAAACACCGGTAAACAGAGCAGTTATCACAGTGCCTGCTTATTTTAACGATAGTCAGCGTCAGGCGACACGTGATGCAGGCAAACTTGCCGGATTAGATGTGCTACGTATTGTAAACGAACCTACAGCAGCTAGTTTGGCCTATGGAATTGGACTAGATCCCACTCAACAAAAAACAATAGCTGTTTATGACTTGGGGGGCGGTACATTTGATGTGTCCATATTGTCTATCCAGAACGGAATCTTTGAGGTATTATCTACCAACGGGAATACTTTCTTAGGAGGTGATGATTTTGATCGAGCCATTGTTTATTACTGGATAGATAAAAACAAGTTAAATAAAGAAGAACTATCAGCAGATTTAAGTTTAATGCAATCTCTGAGATTGAAAGCTGAAGAGGCGAAAAAAGCCTTGAGCAGCCAGAACTTGTTTAATGAAAAGTTAGGTGACATCTGGTGTACGCTAGATATGCAAACCTTTGAAGAATTGGTAAAGGATAAGGTAGCTGAAACCATTACTGCATGTAAAAATGCGCTTAAGGATGCAAAACTGTCTGTAGAAGAGATAGATGAGGTAATACTAGTCGGAGGTTCAACCCGTACGCCGTATGTAAAGCAGCAGGTAGAAAGCTTTTTTGGTCGCAAACCCCATGACCAGATCAATCCAGATGAAGTTGTTGCTTTAGGCGCAGCTATTCAAGCAGATATTCTTGCAGGTAATCGTTCTGACATTCTGTTACTTGACGTTACTCCGTTATCACTTGGAATAGAAACAATGGGCGGTCTAATGGATGTAATCGTCCCAAGAAATGCCAAAGTACCTACAAAAGTGGGCAGGCAGTATACTACCTCTCTGGACGGACAGGTTAACATGAAGATTTCAGTATTCCAAGGCGAGCGGGACTTGGTGAGTGAAAATAGAAAGCTGGCGGAGTTCGATCTTAAGGGAATTCCTGCCATGCCGGCTGGTTTACCTAAGGTAGATATAAACTTTCTTTTAAATGCAGATGGCATTTTAACGGTACAGGCAATTGAATTGAGATCTGGCGTGAAGCAGGAGATTGATATAACTCCAAGCTATGGCCTAACCGATGATACGGTTGAACGGATGCTAATCGACAGTATTACTCATGCTAAAAGCGATGTTGAACAGCGGATGCTGATTGAAGCTAGAGGCGAAGGCGAACAACTGGTATATACCGCAGAGCGCTTTATCGATAAGCACTCGGAATTTTTAAATGAGACTGAAATTAGCGAGACCCGCAATTATGTTGATGCATTGAAGGCAGCCTTGACAGCTACCGTTAAAGATGAAATATTGAAGAAAGCAGATGAACTAAACGAATTCACCAGGCCATTTGCAGAACGCGTAATGGATGTTGCAGTATCTTCTGCAATGAAAGGAAAAAGTATAGACAAGTAACCATTTTTCAGAAATTCAGTAGAGTATTGCAGGGATGAAGCATATCATTATTTCTGCAATACTTGTTTTAGGCCTGTTTATGTTTGGGTCCTGGGGATTCTTTGCGCATCAGCACATCAACCGTTTTGCTGTATTCACACTTCCTGAGGGCATGATTCGATTTTACAAATGCAACATAAATTACATTTCCGATCACGCAGTAGATCCCGACAAACGAAGATATGCTGACACCGCAGAAGCACCTAGACACTATCTTGATGTAGAACTTTATGAAAATAACATAGACAGCATTCCCGAGAAATGGGCTGATGCATTGAAGAAATATGGTACGGTCAAAATGAGCAATAATGGAATCTTGCCCTGGCAAATCCAAAGGAGCTATTTTAAATTAGTTGAAGCCTTTACTGAGAGAGATTCCATAAGGATTCTCATTTATTCGGCGTATATTGGCCATTACCTCGCTGATGCACATGTTCCGCTCCATACCACCCAAAACCATGATGGGCAATTAACCAATCAGGTTGGGATTCATGCATTCTGGGAAAGTCGCTTACCAGAATTATTTTATAAGGAATACAACTATGTTGTAGGAAAGGCGACTTACATTGAAAGCCCGATAAAAGGGGCTTGGAAAATTGTAAAACACACCCATTCCCTGGTAGATTCTGTATTAAACGGTGAAAAGCAGATTAGTAAAGTCTTCGCTCCCTATGAAAAAAAGAGCTATTCCAAAAGAAAGACGATCGTGTTAAAGCAATATTCAAAAGAATATTCCAGGGCATATCATACTCGGATGAATGCAATGGTAGAAAAGCAGATGCGGTCCTCAATACTTGAAATTGGAAACTTCTGGTACACCGCTTGGGTTGACGCAGGACAGCCAAGCTTAGAGGGATTTTAATCTATTTCAACACCCTTTTTAGTGAACCTCGACTTGACGGCAGCGTAAATTGCCGGCACAAAAGTAACAACAGCAATAACTACAATTACCACGTCGAAGTTTTTCTTCACAACCGGAATTTGCCCCAGAAGATATCCAGCCATTAACAAACTAATGATCCATGCCACACCGCCAATGATATTAAAGAGCGTAAACCTTCCGAATGGCATTTTAGCAACTCCTGCCACAAACGGTGCAATCGTTCTAAATATTGGAAGAAAGCGACTAAAAATAATTGCTTTACCACCATGCTTCTCAAAAAACATGTGAGATTGGTTATAGTATTCCAGCTTTAGGATTCGGTTACTCTCCTTGAAGACCTTGACACCAAAGAAGCTTCCCAATTGGTAATTGAGTGAATTGCCCAGAATTGCAGCCACAATTAGTAGCAGCAGCATTAACCAGATGTTTAGTCCGGTATTGCCACCAGCGATTAATGTACCCATTGCAAAAAGCAAGGAATCACCTGGAAGAAAGGGGGTAATTACAAAACCTGTTTCGGCGAATATGATCAGAAAAAGAATGGCGTATGTCCAACCCTGATAATCTTGAATAATTTCTTCAAGATGTTTGTCAATATGTAATAGAAAGTCTGCTAAAAAGTTTATGAATTCCAAGAGTTATAAATTAAGCCCAAAAATAGAAATTAATTCTGAATAAGGATGTTTCCGAACAGTTCAGTCTCGGAAGTCCCGTTAAAAAAGAAGGTATAAATTTTACCGGCTTGAAGATTTGCATCAATAACGGGAGCTGTAATAACACCAGTTGCAGCAGCCTGGAACTTAGTTCCTGGATCTACATTGTAATAAGATGAGGCACTACCAAAAGTTACGATAGGAACTAATTCTCCTCCCCCGACTACAGAAACTCTAAGAAAATTATCGAGGAAGTTATTTAAATGAATAAATCTTACTCTTGCTTTTCCAGTTGGAGGCAGTGTCATATCATCCTCTTTGATCCCGGTTGCCTGACCACCCTGAAGGTTTTTAGTGTAGAAAAATGTTGCATGACTACCTATAACTGCATTGTAAGGGATAATATCACCATTGGCCGTTGTAGAACCTGTGTTTGACATAGCTAAATAGTTAAGTCCTGAATAAAAAGACAGATAGGGAGTAGCTTGCCCTGCAGCAACAGCGGCCACGCTAAGTTTACCATTATTGATGTAAATATCCTGAGGCAACGAGTTAGGAAGTGCGTTAACAAATCTAATTTTCACTTCCCCTACAGGAACTTCAGTCTTTTTCACGCAGGAGCCCAAGAAGATTAACATACTGAACCCTAACATTAATATTCTTTTCATAACAATTTTTAAGTTAACAGATTCTTTAAACAACAATGGCCCGGTTTAATAACCAAGCCATGCTTATATCTCTAAATAATAATTAATTGTAATTATTTAACATTACTGGCATAACCAGCATAAGAACGTTCTCATTCTCATCATTAGTATGTGGAATCAGTAATCCAGCACGATTTGGAGTGGAAAGTTCTAAAGTTACCTCTTCACCACTCAGGTTTCCTAACATTTCAATAAGGAATTTGGCATTGAACCCAATCTCCAGATCTTCTCCTTCGTATTGGCAACTTAAACGCTCGTGCGCTTCATTTGCAAAATCAAGATCTTCTGACGAAATGTTCAACTCACTTCCACTGATCTTCAAGCGAACCTGATGAGTAGTTTTATTAGCGAAAATAACTACCCGGCGAAGGGTATTCAAAAACAAAGCCCTGTCCATAACTAATTTGTTTGGATTGTTTGCAGGAATAACTGCTTCATAATCAGGGTAACGTTCGTCAATAAGGCGACAAACGAGATTGATGTTCTCAAATTTAAAGAAGGCGCTGGTTGCGTTGTAATCAACCGAAACGTTAACATCAGAAGTTGGTAAAGCCGCCTTTAAAAGCGTTAGCGCCTTTTTCGGAAGGATGAATGAAGAAGTTTTATCAGCTTTACTGTCAGTACGACGGTATCTAACTAGCTTATGGGCATCTGTAGCTACAAATGTAATGTACTGGTCAGATAGCTGACAGAAAACACCCGTCATAGCAGGTCGAAGTTCATCGTTACTTACAGCAAAGATGGTTTTTGTGATAGCCTCAATAAGCACTGAAGCTGGTAAATTAACAGAAGATGCATTTTCAACAACGGGTATCTTTGGGAAATCATCCCCATTCTCACCACTTAGTTTATACTTTCCATCTCCAGCACTAATCTCGATAGAGAACGAGTTATCGTCAATATTGAAAGATATTGGCTGATCAGGCAAAGTCTTCAAAGTATCTAGCAGGATTCTTGCAGGAACAGCAACCTTACCACCTTCTTTAGATTCAACAGGAAGAGACGTTGTCATACTAGTCTGCAAATCAGTCGCAGATATAGTCAGATTTCCGTCTTTGATTTCAAAAAGAAAATTTTCAAGAATAGGCAAAACAGTACTGCTGCTTGAGGCACCATTTACTGTTTGCAAATGTTTTAATAACGTTGATGTGGATACAATAAATCTCATAATTTGATCTAGTCAGTTCTCAAAAATATAAAAATTACCTTGCATACTTACGACTACGGTAATAATGTTGAAAAATTGCAAACAATATTAACATCCCCAAGGGGAGCCCTACATTTAACAGTTGCCAGGTTAATTTATCATTCCTTAACTTTGCTTTATCCAATAACCTGATCTTGACCTCTTTGTTACGAAGTGCAATTAAATTATGATCATTTGAAAGGTAGTCAACAAGGTTTAAAAGCAACGTTTTATTCCCAAAAGTTCGCTGACTATATCGATCAAAACCCAGAGGAAAGGGGGAACCATCTCTGCTGCTGACCTGATTCTTAAATAAATCTCCGTCTCCAAGGACAATCATTTTACCGGGCTTACTTTGGGCAGGAACGGGGAAATTTTCGCTAATACCTGCAGGAACAGATCTGTTTAAAAACACAGACGGAAAGCTTCCCTCTATTAAAACTCCGACAGTCTGGGGAATGTTAGCAAACTCGCGTGGATCAGGCTGTTCAGCCACCATTTGCAGCGACAGCAGCTTAGGGGTATTATGAACTTTATTGAAGCCCGAAGTCTTAAGCAAGACACTCTTTTTTAAACCTCTAACTCCTATCGTATCAACAGTGCTAACAAACTCAGAACGAATTCCATCGATATTTTTCACTAGACTACTTGAGGTATCAGGCATTAGCAACGGATAATAAATCCATGGCGCCATCTGAATCTGACCTTGAACGCCACCTGTACTCAATGGGATTTCTGCGCAATTCGCATCGGTAATTAGGTTATAGTTAACCCTTGCTCCATACATAAAAAGCATATCGTCAAGATTGAGCTTTCGGTTAAAAGCAAGTTGTTCGCCACTTTTGCTCATACTATCCAGCTCCGCACCTACCTGGTCTATGCTCCACAAAACGCTACCACCCCTCATAACGAAATAGTTGATCTTGTATTTCTGAACTTCAGTAAATTCCTTTTGCGGCTTCGTGATTACCAACATCTTTAATTTATCAAGTCCACTCTTGTTGATTACGTCAAGATTAACCCTTCCAACCTCATAACTATCAGATAAAGTGGTAATGGCATCGCTGAGCTGCTGATTTGTAAGCTCATCATTTCCTTCCGTAAAACCAATTCTAGGATGATTCTGGGTAAGTATTTTTTGAATGGCCGAAGTAAATAGGTATTCCAGATTCTGTATGGAATTATTGATGTTTTCTTCATAATCTCCTGCCGCATCGAAATTTTGCAGCAGTTTGATTGGATAAGACTGACCGTTGCCTTCCACCATAGCCACTGGAAATATAATCTTTTGAGCAAAACCGTTTTCATTTTTTATGTTTAGCGATGTTGGTTCTATACCTACGCGATATAAATTATTGATAGTGCTGTCAAGCGCTATTCCGGAGCGTCCCGCTATCGGGTTAACAAATCGATAATGAATGTTGTTACCTGCATCAGCGGCATAGTCATTCAATAAGTCCGCTGTTGCATTTTTCAATCTTCTAAAAGTCGCAGGCAAGTCTCCATCCAGATATACAGTGATTGTTATTGACTTGTTAACATCCCTAACAATTGCCCTAGTTGCAGGATGTAGCGTAAACTTCTTCTCTTTAGTTAAATCAAACCGGAAATAAAAATACTGTGCTGCGATATTTAGCCAAATGACTCCAACGATGAAGCCTAATATGTTGAGTTGGGTTTTGTTCATTCGGTTTACCATTTCCGTCTGCTGATAACTATTCTAGTTAAACCGAGAAAGAGCATAACAAAACTTAAAAAATAAACAAGATCTCTTGTATCAATAACTCCCCTACTAATGGATTGATAGTGTTCGTTGATGCTCAAGCTTAAAAGGTAACGCTCCCAAGATTGAAGGCCAAAAGCCTTACTCATGGCATCGAAACCAGCATATGTAATAAAACATATGAATACTGCGATGGCGAAAGCGACCACTTGATTTTTTGTTATTGAGGACGAAAAAATGCCGACAGCAGTATAAGAACTGGACAATAAAAACAAACCTATGTAAGATCCAAGCACTGCCCCACCGTCAATATTCCCCTCTGGAAAACCCAATTTATAAATCGAAATATAATAGATGACTGTTGGGATGAGCGCAAAAACAACTAGAATCAGACAGGAGAAATACTTTGCTAATATGATCTGCCAGTCTGTAATAGGTCTTGTGGCCAATAGTACATATGTCCCCTCTCTTCTTTCCTCAGCAAACGATCGCATCGTCAGTGAGGGGATTAAAAACAAAAACAAAAATGGGGAAAGTGCGAAAAAGCTACTGAGTTCTGCGTATCCATAATCCAAAATAGAGGTATCCGGAAAAAACCAAAGAAGCAAACCTGCAGTCAAAAGAAAAACTCCAATGGTTATATATGCCATCAATGAGTTTAAAAAACTGAAGAGTTCTCTTTTGAATACAGCGTACATGTTTCTGATTAAAAGTTGTAACCGACACGCAGGCCGAGGAAAGAACGGGTGCCATTACTTCTTGACCATCCTTCATAACGAATACTTGCATCAATACTTCCTCTATTGCTAATAGGGAATTCCACCCCTAAGGTTGGGTTGTAAGCAAAGGCTGTACCGCTACCGTTGCCATTTGCACTAGAAATAGATATACCGGCTTCAGCACTACCATAAAGATACTCCGAAACAAAGTATCTTAAACCAGCTTTCAATGGCACAAAACCTTCCCTATATTTTATATCAGTAAAAACAGCATCACCGTTGAAACGTAGGTAGCCTATGTTTACGGTAAAGTTTAAATTAGCGTTTATTGGGCTTTGGAAAAGTATTGAAGGCCCTACGCCATAATTGACATTTGACCCGAAGTTACTCTGCGGAAAGGCAAAGTCGATACCTATGCCTAGCTTGGAACTGGAAAGCTGTGCATAGATGCTACTTGAGACAAGTATAAGGATAATTGTTGCGGATATTCTTATCACGTGTTATTGAATTCTAGGTGGCTATGATATAAACTATAAGCGAAGGTAACAAAAAACACGTTTTATGAGGGAATTACAGCCTCGTCCTATGGTAGATCTTATAATCCAAAGTTATAAGCCAATCTTAAGCCTACAAATCTAGAGGGTGCTTTACTATTTCCAGACCATGCTTCATATCTTGCGCTGAGGTCGATAGTACTTTTATCCGCCACTGGAAACTCAATACCAATATGAGGAGTATAGATGAAAGCCGTTTCCGAACCAGAGCTGGTTCCAATTGCAGCACCCAATTCACCACCTGCATAAAAGTTTTCTGCTAAGAAATACCTTGCACCTACCTTTAAAGGCACAGCTCCATAATCAGCCACCTTTAAGGTTGTGTTACCTACTAAAGCAATGTCTTTACCTTTGAAGTTTAAGTATCCTGCTGTCGCAGTAAAGTTTAATTTATTAGCAATGGGAGTTTGGAATTGCAGAGAACCTCCATAACCAAAATCGTAACTATCGGACGAATTTCCTGTGGGGAAGGCGAATTCTGCTCCGATACCTACTTTTGAACCTGTCATCGCCACATCTTTTGTTTGCGCGTTTAGTTTGCTGAATCCTAAAACACCTGCTATTGCTGTTGCTAAAAATAATTTTTTCATGTTCTTAAATTTATGTGTATAATTTAATTTGATTGGTCACACAATTACAAAATCCAGGCCAATAGGGGATCCGCCTATTAAATTATAATAGAATTCAAGGGTAACGTATTGAAGCTAAGCCGTTAATTTTCTAAAGATGTCTTCTAGTGAAGAAGACTGATTACTCGCCTTTAGATCGATAAGCGTATCATTTGCAACTACAGCACCTTTATTTATGATGATCACCTGATCGCAAAGTGCTTCCACCTCCTGCATGATGTGAGTAGACAATATGACTGTGCGTTCTCTTCCTAAATCCTTAATTAACTTACGAATGTCAGCAAGCTGATTTGGGTCCAGTCCAGAGGTTGGTTCATCCAAAATCAATACTTTCGGATCATGGATTATAGCTTGTGCAAGCCCTACGCGTTGTTTGTAGCCCTTTGACAACATATGAATTTTCTTATGCATCTCTTCCTGTAGCCCTACCTGTTCGATCACATCAGCCACCCGTTCATTTATTTTCGGTAAATCGTAAGTACTTGCAACAAAATGAAGGAATTCCCGAACGTACATATCGGTATACAGGGGCGTATTTTCCGGTAAATATCCCAAAACCTTTTTGACTTGCAGACTTTGCGTTTGAGTGTCAAACCCTGCAATTTCAACAGTGCCAGAACTTGGGGTTAGATAACAAGAAAGCATTTTCATAGTGGTGGACTTCCCAGCGCCATTAGGCCCTAAAAAACCAAGTATCTTGCCCCGAACGGCCTCAAAACTAATGGAATCAACTACTTTTTGTTTGTTGTAAGATTTTGATAAACCTTTGACTTTAACACCCATAATCAAAAGTAACTAAATCCTTGAAAATGCCTCAAATCGATACTTAAGTTTATCGATTGATTTTTGCACACTTTTGGCTAAGTTTGCATCACTATGGCAAAAAACAATAACGACGAGCAATTTAAAAATGTTATTTCACACGCTAAAGAATACGGTTTTGTATTTCAAAGCAGCGAAATTTATGACGGATTAAGTGCTGTTTATGACTACGGACAGCTGGGCGCTGAATTGAAGAACAATATTAAATCTTATTGGTGGAAAGCCATGGTACAAATGCATGAAAACATTGTCGGTATAGATTCTGCAATATTCATGCATCCAAAAATCTGGAAAGCGAGCGGCCATGTTGATGGCTTCAACGACCCAATGATCGACAATAAAGATTCTAAAAAACGCTACCGTGCAGACCAATTGCTGGAAGATAAAATCGCCCGATATGAGAAGGACGGAAAAGCAGAAAAAGCAGCGAAACTGCAAACCGATATGGACGATGCTCTCAAAGCGGAAAATCTTCCTTTATTAAAGATATTAATTGAAGAACATGAGATCGTTTGTCCCGTCAGTGGCACAAAAAACTGGACTGATGTTCGTCAGTTTAATTTAATGTTTAGCACTCAGTTTGGAGCAATGGCAGAAGGTTCTGATGAGGTGTACCTGAGACCAGAAACTGCACAAGGAATATTCGTAAACTTCTTGAACGTGCAAAAGTCAGGCAGGATGAAAATCCCGTTTGGTATTGCTCAAATTGGCAAAGCCTTCAGGAATGAAGTTATCGCTCGCCAATTCATTATGCGTATGCGTGAATTCGAACAGATGGAAATGCAGTTTTTCGTTCGTCCAGGTGAGGATGAAAAATGGTTTGCATACTGGAAAGAAGCACGGTTGAAATGGCACCTCGCTCTTGGCACTTCAGCAGAGAAATATCGCTTTCACGACCATGTTAAATTAGCTCACTATGCCAATGCAGCTACCGATATTGAATTTGAATTCCCATTCGGATTTAAAGAAGTGGAAGGCATCCACAGTCGTACAGACTTTGATTTGTCACAACATCAGGAGTTCTCTGGTAAGAAAATGCAATACTTCGATGCAGAATTGAACGATGAGGGAAAGCCATACGGAAACTACATTCCATATGTAATTGAAACATCGATAGGTCTTGACCGTATGTTCCTCCTTACAATGATTAACGCCTTTGAAGAGCAGGATTTGAGTACAGACGAAAAGCAAGATAGCAGAACGCTGTTGAGATTGCACCCCTGCCTTGCTCCTATCAAAGTAGCGATCTTCCCCTTGACTAAAAAAGATGGGCTGCCGGAGAAAGCTCGAGAGATCATGAACAGCTTGAAACTAGATTTCAATTGCATTTACGAAGAGAAAGACGCGATTGGAAAACGTTACCGCAGACAAGATGCCATTGGCACTCCATTCTGCCTGACTATTGATCACCAGACACTAGAAGACAACACGGTTACGATTCGTCACCGTGATACCATGGAACAGCAGCGAATAGAGATTAAGGAACTCCAGTTTCTTATCGAAAGTAAAACAAGCTGGAAGAACTTACTTCAATAACAACAACAATAGAAGGTCTGGACTAAAAAAAGTTCAGACTTTTTTTCTTTACCTAGTTCCTGCAAATGTTGGTCTGCTGTTTGTATTAAAATCACAATAAATACGTTATGCGCACATGAGATTAACAGATCTGATGCTTTTCTTCCTCATTCCTTTGCTATCAGTCAATGGCACTACAGAAAAATCCAGACAGGCATCAACGTGGACAAAAGAAGAGTTACGGGCTGCAAATACTGCTGAAGATGAAAAGTACCTTACCGGCGAAGAGAAAGATATGGTGATTTATATGAATCTGGCTAGAATGGATGGGGAAAAATTTTTCAACACCTATTTTCAGAATTACATGGAGCAACACAATCGCCAGATGATCAAGTACAGCAATTACAAGGAATTGAAGATCAGTAAGAGCGATAAGTATTACAGAAGCCTGGAAACTGATTTAAAAAATGTTAAAGGTATGAGTGCCCTATGGCCGGATGAGGCAATGAGTTGGGTTGCCGAGCAACATGCGAAGGACATGAATAAAAATAATTACGCTACTCATAATTCGCTTGATGGACGTACAGTAAAGGATCGAATAGGCAAAATGTATCCACGTAAAGCGTGTGGTGAAAACCTTGCTTTTGGTTACGCTTCAGGATTAGCTAATATATGTATGTTACTGTTGGACAGGGGTGTCCCGAATCTGGGGCATCGAAAAATTATTCTGAGAGACGATTACAAGTTCAATTATATTGGAATTAGTATCCAGCCCCATAAGGGATACAAGTACTGTTCTGTAACTGATTTTGTGGCACTACCGAGATAATAAATTAGTAACTTCGTCATTTATTGATGATCTGAATGCGCAAAGCCTTATTAAGAATAATAGACTTTTTCTACCCCCCATTTTCACGCTGGTTAACGCTGCATACTTTTAGATATTTAGCTTCCGGGAGCTCTACTGTTACTTCTGGAATCGTCACCTATTACATCTGCTACAATTGGATTTTGAAGCAACAGGATGTTCATATCCACATCCCATACTTCCCAAATTTGATAACTGCCCCGTCTGCAGCCCTTGCAATGGAGTCCTTCATCACTTTTTTTATCGGCTTTCTTTTAAATAAGTATTTAATTTTCACTTCTTCTGACTTAAAAGGAAGGATTCAGTTATTTAGATATGGATCTGTTTGGGTAACAAACATCCTGCTCAATTATGCATTATTGAAGGTGCTCCATGATGCTTTGGGCTTCTATCCTACGGTCTCAAAGATGATCATAGCAGTACTTCTTGCGTTATATAGCTACTTTTCCCAAAAGTACTTCACCTTTAGGGTGAAAAAATAAATTCTTATCTTGCTGCACTAACTAGATTATTCTGAAATGAGCGATTTTAATGATTTCAATAATCCGCAAGTTGCTAATCTTCCCAAACACCTGCGGCAATTTATTGTAGCGCAGCAATATGAGAACTATACGCCGATAGATCAGGCAGTTTGGAGATATGTGATGCGTCAGAATTACAGCTATCTGAAACAAGTTGCTTATTATCCATATATTAAAGGTCTCAACAGCGCAGGACTTAGCATTGAATACATCCCGCGCCTACAAACGATGAATGACCATCTAGGTAAGATTGGTTGGGGAGCGGTAACAGTTGACGGCTTTATTCCTCCCGCAGCGTTCATGGAATACCAGGCCTATCGTGTTCTTGTGATCGCAGCTGATATCCGCCACATCAACCACATTGAATACACTCCGGCACCAGACATTATACATGAATCTGCGGGTCATGCGCCAATTATCGCAGATAAAGATTATAACAGCTATCTAAGCTACTTTGGCTCTATTGGCGCCAAGGCGATGTTTTCATCCAAGGACTTCCAGTTATATGAAGCAATTAGAAAGCTTTCTATTTTAAAAGAAGCAGCAAATACTGCGGAGGCAGAAATTAGAAAAGCGGAGCGTCACCTGCAACGGGTATCGGAAGACATGGGTGAGCCATCTGAAATGGCTTTACTAGGTAGGCTCCATTGGTGGACAGTTGAATATGGGCTCATTGGAACGTTAGAAAAACCGAAGATATATGGAGCTGGATTGCTCTCTTCTATCGGCGAGAGCGCATCCTGCATGCAGGAAAATGTCAAGAAGTTATGGTATAATAAATACACAGTAAATTATCCATACGACATCACGAAAACACAGCCACAATTATTTGTAACTGAAACATTCCAGAATCTAATTGACGTCTTAGAGGAATTTGCGGATACAATGGCATTTAGACGAGGAGGCTCTGAGGGCTTAATTAAAGCTATAGAATGTAAAAATCCTGCTACTGCATTATATAGCTCTGGTTTGCAGGTTACAGGAGTATTTACGGACTTAGGCTTGGACAAATCCGACGAGCTCACCTTTATAAAGACTACTGGCCCCTCAGCACTTTCATTGAATGGCAGGCAACTTGAAGGTCATGGCAAGGAGTACCATAGTTCAGGGTTTTCATCACCTGTTGGAAAACTAAAAGGCAGAAACACTATGCTGGAAGATTTCAACGAACATGAGTTAGCGGAAATGGGATTGTTTATTGGCGGAAGAGCACAACTAATTTTTGAAAGTGGAATAGAACTGGAAGGTAACGTACAAACCATTTTAAAACCCGGAGATAAAATTTTACTGATCACATTTGATGATTGCCTGGTTATAGAAAAGAATGGAAATGTACTATTCATGCCAGAATGGGGTACTTATGATATGGCGGTAGGTGCAAGTATCCTGTCGGTATTCAACGGGGCGGCAGATAAAGATTCTTACGAAGAAATCACTCAGATCAGTAAACAACAGACTAACCACCATGTTTATGATGAGAAAACTATTGAATTACATAGAATTTATGCGACAATAAGATCTATAAGAGAAGGAATAGACAGCATAGATGAATTACCTGCGTTATTCCATACAGTAAAAAAAAACCATAGGCAGGATTGGCTGGCTGCATTGGAAATATTAGAGATTGTACATCATAAAATTGTGCTCCCTTCACTGAAAAAAGAGTTAACAATATATCTTGAACTAAAGGCGATCAATGAAAAAGATTATACAAAATTGATTAACGATGGCCTACATGTTATTGCCAACCCCGTAAGCCAACTAATTACCCTGAAGGATGATAATTCAAATACAGCTGATTAAATTACGATAAATATGAATATAATTATCACGGGAGCAAGCAGTGGAATCGGATTCGAAACTGCATTAGAGTTTACTTTAAGTACGCAAAATACAGTGGTTTGTATTGCAAGGACTGTTGAAAAGTTACGTAAGCTTCTGGAGATCGCTAAGGGTATTACACCGGAATGCACTTTGCTACCGGTTGAGTTCGATATTGTGAACGATGATTACCATGCACTTGTCCCATTTTTACAAGAGAGATTGGGGTCCGTTGATATTTTAATAAATAATGCAGGCTCACTGATCAACAAGCCTTTTTTAGAAACATCGGCTGCAGATATGTGGCAGATGCTGGAGAGCAATGTAATGGGTCACTTTAATATGATTCAGCATGTAGTTCCGCTAATGACTTCTGGTAGTCATATTGTGAACATTGGAAGCATGGGTGGTTTTCAGGGAAGCGTGAAATTCCCAGGCCTATCTGCATACTCTTCTAGCAAGTCGGCATTGCATACGTTGACAGAATGTCTAGCACAAGAACTCTCTCATACCGGTATAAAAATTAACTGTCTGGCTTTAGGATCTGCACAAACCGAAATGTTAAAAATGGCATTTCCAGGTTATGAATCACCAGTTATGGCGTTTGAGATGGGCAAATATGTGGCTGATTTTGCGAAGACAGGCCATCGATTTTTCAATGGAAAAACACTACCTGTTGCTGTTACTACACCTTAACAAGTTTTCCACATTTTACCTGTTCGGGGATATTTTTAATATCTTGGACTTATTGATATGAAGAAAACTTTAATTCTATTCAGTCTGATTTGTGTTAGTATGTCGATTGCAACTGCACAGACTACAATACCAGTTCAGTACCAGGAAATGGTTAACAAGCTGATTCGTCAGCTTCCCGAGCAAAAGGAAAAACAGGAAGAAGTTGTTACTACAACTCCGAACAAACTTCTGGATTTTGCGAAAACCATGCTCGGTATTCGTTACCGCACTGCATCAAGCAGTCCATCACAAGGTTTCGATTGTTCCGGCTTTGTTAATTATGTGTTTAGTAATTTCGGGTTTAAAGTACCCCGATCTTCTAGGGATTTCGCGGCCAGCGGTGAAAGCAAAAAGTTATCAGAGGCAAAGATTGGAGATGTTATTCTTTTCACCGGTACAAACAGCAGGTCTCGCACACCGGGTCATGTTGGAATCGTATATTCTATTGATGGGGATGAAGTCAAGTTTATCCATTCTTCATCCGGACATGCAAAAGGGGTTACTATATCGAGCCTTGATGAGGGTTTCTACAAGAAACGTTTTCTGAAAATCGTAAGTATTCTTTAAACTACAACAATACTACTTTTAAAGCTAGCTCAATTTTACCACCTACCAACAAGTGTTTCGCCAATTCGTGTAGTTCGCGCGTTCTATTAACCGTGTCGCCAATTGTTGCATCCAGCACTTCCTTTACCTCTGTTAACATCATTATGCGATCAACTTCTTCTGCCGAGGGAAAAGAGGAAATATTTCCAAGCATTCCAAGATCATTTCCAGTCAATACTACCGAGTTTCTTACTCCCTCTGGTAAAGCGTCAACCCCTATTCCCAAAGTCGTTAATGGCTTGGGAACCTTAAATAAATTATCTTTAGTTACCCTGCAGTACCAATCTCCCCCCAAGCGGGCTACCAAATCTATCTTCTCCTGATCGATCCTACCTTCGCCATCCAGAATTTCTTCCTTAATATGAATTAGTTTTATCTCGGCGAGAATGAGATTCCCAGCTCCTGGGTTTTCTCCAAGATGGATCACCTCAGTTACCATGCACTCTAGTTGAACTGGAGCCTCCGCAACCCTTGGCGGTTTCACCAACTTGGATGGCAACATCGTAAATCCCGACTTGTCAAACTCATTAACACCTAAAGCATACTCAGTGCTAGATAGGCTCATCTGCTGAACCATGGAATAGTTGACAATATTAATTACGCATTCCTTAACTTCTAAAACGTTCTCGAGGGTATGCTTTGTTGTATTGTCCCTGATCCTTCTAGCGGGAGAAAACACACACAACGGCGGATTAGTGCTAAATATATTAAAGAAACTAAAAGGGCTCAAGTTCACATGACCAGCCTTGTCAATAGTGCTGGCAAAGCATATTGGCCGTGGTGCAATTGCATACTGCAAATAGTTCTGCAACTGCACCGGATTAAGGTCTGACGTTTTTAGTGTAATCATGCTAACCCTATTTCTTTAATGCGAGAATTGAGAACTCACTGTCAAATTTAGTAATGATATTACTCAGGCGTCCCAACCCTGCAACTTCCATTTCAACTATATCTCCTGCTTTCAACCATTGTGTGTTATACGCCGGATCTTTCGATAAACCAGTACCATTAAGTTCTAAAAAGCAACCTGTACCTACTGTTCCAGACCCTATTACATCACCAGGTAAAATATCGGCACCATAGGCACAGCGCTCGATGATCTCGGCAAATGTCCAATCCATATCAGCCATATTGCCAGATGATACATTCACTCCATTTACAGAACAGCTCATACCCAAATTGTAGGCATTACCAATATGACCTTCCTTTGGAGTAGTTTTATATTCTTCAAGTTCATCAGGAGTTACCAGCCAAGGGCCAATAATTGTAGAAAAATCCTTGCCTTTTGCAGGGCCGAGATTTAACAGCATTTCTTCCATCTGCAATGTTCTGGCACTTAAATCGTTCATAATCGTATACCCTGCGATATAGCCATCCGCCTCTGCGGCAGTGATATTCCGTCCCTTTTTTCCTATGACTATTGCAACCTCTAACTCGAAATCTAACTTTTCAAAGTGATCTGGCATGCATTCTACATCTCCCGGACCTTGAATAGCATTGTGATTAGTAAAGTAGAAGATTGGGTACTGATCGAATTCAGCAATCATATCCACCTTGCGATTTCTCCTGGCTGTTGCAACGTGCTGTCGAAACGCATATCCATCTCTGCAGGAAGTTGGATGCGGAACAGGTGCAAGTAGCTCATAGAATACCTCTTCCTTGGGTTCGATTTCTTGCAACTTAATCTGATTATCAATCTTCTTCGCTCTTTCCATTAAAACATCTGATCCCTTTAGAAAATCAGCCATGTTATCTGGCAATTGTTTGTCACAAGAATTAAGGTTGTAAATATGACCATGTACAAAGACACCCAGGTGCTCTGTATCCTCCGTTTTATAAGATACAAGTTTCATATTAAGTTAGATTTAAGTTATTCAAAGCTAGATAAATTTAAGTCATCCAACTCTATTAATTAGATATTGGCTATAACAATAACCTATCATTTGTTGTTTATTAGATTTATTACCTAAATTAGCAATCGCGAAAGAGCATGAAACAATACATTAATACATATCAAGATCAAATAGCAAGGCAAGCCTTGTCTTCCTTCAGATATGCGATGTTGTCAAAGCTTATTTTTGCTCAGTATTCCTTTTCTTAGCCACTCTTTGGCCTTTCTGGTAAAACGTATCACGCGTTTTAAATAGTATCTTTTTTATATTTACTTAAATAACTCACCTACGCTTATGCCTATATATCATACGTTAGGATCCATACCTGCCAAGCGCCATACGGTTTTCCGGAAACCTGACGGAAACCTTTATGCAGAAGAATTGGTATCAACAGAAGGGTTTTCAAGTTTATACTCTTTGGTTTATCACTGCTACCCGCCTACTATTGTAAAGTCCTTGGGAGATCCTTATTCTGTAGAACCAATAATTGCTCGAGAAAAGCATTTAAAGCACACTAGCCTGATCGGTTTTAATATTAAGCCGGAAGACGACTATTTAAAGAGTAGAAAACCGGTACTCGTCAATAGTGATCTACATATTTCGTTGGCAGCGCCAAGAAAGTCAATGACTGATTATTTCTATAAGAATAGTCAGGCAGACGAAGTATTCTTTATTCACCAGGGATCGGGCACACTTAAAACCGGTTTTGGCAAAATAACATTCAAATACGGAGATTATTTAATCGTCCCACGTGGAACTATCTATCAATTAACCTTCGATAATGAAGACAACCGCTTATTTATTATTGAAAGTTTTAGCCCTATCCGCACGCCGAAACGTTACCGTAATCAATACGGTCAGCTTATGGAACACGCACCATATTGTGAGCGTGATATTAGAAGGCCTACAGACCTGGAAACGAATGACGAGCATGGAGACTTTAAAGTGTTGATAAAAAAACAGGGTTTGATCTATCCCTACACCTATGGAACCCATCCTTTTGACTTTATAGGTTGGGACGGCTTTCATTATCCCTGGGCATTTTCAATTCATGATTTTGAACCCATCACAGGTCGACTTCATCAGCCGCCTCCTGTACACCAGACATTTGAAGGCCACAATTTCGTGATCTGCTCATTCGTTCCACGTAAGTATGACTACCATCCGTTGTCTATCCCTGCTCCTTATAATCATAGCAATGTGGATAGCGACGAGGTTCTTTACTATGTAGACGGCGACTTTATGAGCAGAAAGAGCGTAGTTAAGGGACAGATAACATTACATCCTGGAGGAATTCCGCATGGCCCTCATCCGGGATCCGTTGAGAAATCAATAGGAAAGGAAAGCACGAATGAGTTAGCCGTGATGATAGACCCTTTCAAACCATTAATGCTAACAGATTATGCCATAGGGATTGAAGACGAATCCTACTACAAATCCTGGTCTTAACATCGATTTAAGACCGCAAATATACTTAGTGAACAACATTAAGCACATAGTTATACAACAATAAGCATGAGTACACAAACATTTGCGGAGAAGATAAGTAAGGCTCAAGATTTCCTACCTATCAATGGCACAGACTATATTGAATTGTATGTGGGAAATGCTAAACAAGCCGCCCACTATTACAAAACAGCCTTTGGTTTTCAATCGATTGCCTATTCGGGACCAGAAACTGGGGTTCGCGATAGGGCCTCCTACGTTCTGCAGCAAGGAAAGATCAGGCTAGTGCTAACATCAGGATTGAAATCTGAGGGTGCTATTACTGAGCATGCTAAAAAGCATGGCGACGGTGTAAAAGTTTTGGCACTCTGGGTTGATGACGCATACAGTGCTTTTTTAGAAACTACGAAACGTGGCGCTAAACCATATGTAGAACCTTATACTTTGACAGATGAAGATGGCGAAGTTCGGATCTCTGGTATTTATACTTACGGTGAGACTGTTCATATGTTTGTCGAGAGAAAAAACTACACAGGCACATTTCTTCCAGGCTATCAGGATTGGGTTAGTGATTATAACCCTGTCGAGACAGGTTTGCTTTACGTAGACCATTGCGTCGGAAATGTAGGCTGGAATAGAATGAATGAAACCGTAAAATGGTATGAAGAAGTGATGGGTTTTGTAAACATTCTATCATTTGATGATAACCAGATCAATACAGAATATTCTGCGTTGATGAGTAAGGTCATGAGCAATGGCAATGGCTTCTCCAAATTTCCAATAAACGAACCGGCTGAAGGTAAAAAGAAATCCCAGATCGAAGAATACCTGGAATTTCATGAAGGCGAAGGGGTGCAACATATCGCTGTAGCGACAAAAGATATTTTGTCTACAGTAACAAGCTTAAAAGCTCGAGGGGTTGAGTTTTTGAGTGCACCCCCGGAAGCCTATTACAACATGATGCCAACGAGGGTAGGTGAGATCGATGAGGAAATTGAGCAGTTAAAGGAACTGGGGATTTTGGTAGACTGCGATGAAGAAGGCTATCTATTGCAAATATTCACTAAACCTGTCGAAGACAGACCAACATTATTTTTTGAGATCATCCAACGGAAAGGTGCACAGTCGTTCGGAGCCGGGAATTTCAAAGCGCTGTTCGAATCTTTAGAACGCGAGCAAGAGTTAAGGGGTAATCTGTAACCTATTATTCATTTGAAAACTCCGGAGGGGCGGCTATTGGTTTAGCTGCCCTCTTTTTTACAGCAAAAAATGGTTATTTTCGAAAACTGATGAGATGAAGACCGCAATGATACATGTCGTAACCAGAGTAAAGCTTTTTCTATTACGGAGTAAGGAGGCATTTGCGCTATTTCAAAAAAACGATCCGTTGCGACTTGCGGGCGCTACCGCTTTCTTCGCAAATTTTGCCTTACCTCCCATTCTTCTAATATTAATCAGGCTTTTCGGATTCTTTTTTGACAGAAAGATCTTCACAACGAGATTATTTGAGCGGTTGTCCGGCATCCTTGACGAGCAAAGCACAACTCAGATCAGACAAACGCTCAGAAATATCAGAGGGGTAGACCATCAGTGGTATGCAACGCTTATCAGCTTTATATTTTTTTTGTTCGTGGCCACTACCTTATTCAATGTTATAAAAAATTCAATGGACCAGATTTGGTCTATCGGAATTAGCGAGGGGTCAGGATTTCTTTTTAGACTGAAATTACGTGCCAGATCAACGGTGATCATTTTGCTGGCAGGTATACTCTTTTTGACCGGATTCATGACAGACAGCATCCAGGCCTTTATAAGTGGGTATATCAGCAATGCTTCTCCAACGTTTGGAAGGATTTTCTTTTGGGTACTGAATCAGCTACTCTTTGTACTAATCGTAACTATTTGGTTTACAATACTTTTCAGATTTCTAACGAACGGAAGACCAAAATGGATTACCGCAATGAGAGGAGGATTATTAACGGGAATTTTGTTTACTACCGGGAAATTCATTCTTAGAATTTTGCTACCTTTAAGTGGTATTGGAAACATCTACGGCACCTCCGGTTCAATTGTACTAATCATGCTTTTCGTATTCTATTCTTCATTTATCTTCTACTTTGGCGCTTGCTATGTTAAAATATTAAGTGACTCCAGAGATACTCCGATCCGCCCTATAAAGGGCACGTTCAACTATGAAATTAAAGAAATACTTAAAGACGCTTAGGCAGCGTTTGGATGTCTAATCTGCTCAAAGCCCTGCATTTCAAAAACTGCAAGTTTACTCAACAAATTGTAGTGAAGCGTTCCGAAAAAGTTAACTATACCTTCATTGTTTTTTCCCTCAATACAAATACTTTCTTTAACGATTTCTCTTGTCCCAAAACTGGGTTCGTTTAAGATGATGTCTTCGTCCTGGATTTTAAAGTTGTTGGCTTCAATAGAAAATTGTTTTAACATTTCAAGGAAGCTCTGTCCGTTTAGCAATAGTTCTCTGATATTCATAACAGTTTTACTTTTAGTTAGGTAGGGGTATGATATCAATTCTATTGCCAAAAAAAAAGGCAAACACAAAATGTTTGCCTTTTTTAAAGTATTGTTGAAAACTTACAGTTTTAGAACAATCTATAGGCTAAGCCGATCGTAAATAAACTCAATTTAGTATTATTGTAACCATCTTTCCCGATCTTAGATAAACCTTGTTCAAATCGTACATCAATACCCAATTTGCTCACATCCAGACCTGCGCCAAACTGCCAAGCAATGTTCTGTCCTTTGAAATCTCCTGATAAAGCATTACCAGCGGCATTTTTCACTGTCTGTTTGTCGTCCACAATAAAAGACACCACAGGACCTGTATTTAATCTTAATCCAACCCCTGCAGCTCCAATCTTTGTACCTATCAAGATTGGCACATCAAGACTTGTAAACTTTACAGTATTTTCAGCACCAGCATCATTTTTTAGCGTAGTGTTCTTTCCGCTTAGATACAGCTCTGGTTGCAAGTGTATACCTGCTGCGCCAATACGTGCCCACAGACCTGCATAGTAACCTGCGCGGTTGTCACTGCTAAAAGTGCTTTCAGTACTTAACTTCGAGAGGTTTGTTCCGGCCTTCAAACCAAACTGAAAACTTGGTAGTACTTGACTGAAACCAGTCAACCCAGAGCCTAGCAATATTGCTAATAGGATTATTTTTTTCATGGTGTAAAATTTAGTGTCTTATATAAATTATTTAAGTAAAAATATGAAATTTTAATTTCAAAACTAATTGCATACTTTTATATAACAAATATGATAGCCGCAGCCTTTGTTTTAAATATCATATCACTATGTTAATTAAGACTCCTGATGGATTTTACCTTTAACGTTTACTCGCTCATTCTCCTTCTCTGCGGAAAAATTACGCTCCTTTTATCCTACTATGTTTATAAAAAAGAAGACGGTGCAGTAAGGTTATTTGGGATCATGATGTTTACCAATGCCATCTGGTCTATCGCCTACGGTCTCGAACTTGCAAGTCTTTCTTTATCTCAGATCACATTTTTTATCAACATCGAATATATTGGTATCACTACCCTTCCGCTGAGTTGGTTCTTGTTTTGTTTGCACCTATCCGGTAAAGAAAAATGGTACAAAAGACCCTTTAACTTTGGAACACTGATGGTAATAACAATAGCGACTATACTTACTGTGTGGACGAACAATTGGCATCACCTCTACTACACATCAATAACAATAGACAATTCGAACTATTTTCCAATGGCAAAAATTGACACAGGAATTGGCTATCACCTTTTCACTATCTACTTTTACATTCTCCTTGCCATAGGAAACTATCTTTTGTTTGCAAAGTTTCGCACAGCAGACCCAATTTATCGCAGACAAAACTACCTGATCATTGTAGCGTCTTTGATTCCATGGATTGCAAATATCACCTATCTCGCTGGCATAAGACCTTTAGGCAATCTAGACATCACTCCATTTGCATTCGTTGCTACTACATCTTTAATTGCGGTGGCTATATACCGTTTTAAATTGTTCGACATCGTGCCTATTGCACGAGGAAAAGTGATGGATCTGATGCAGGATGGCTTTGTAATTCTCGATAACAAAAAGAGGGTTATTGATTGTAATCTTGCATTCAAAAAATACCTGGAAAGCAGCAAGAGGAACAACGTTATCGGCGCAACTCTTGAGGAACTTTTGCCTGGGCAAACGGCGTTTCATCGATCGATCGAAAACCGCTATGCTGGACACGTAGAGCTTAAAATTTCTAATGAATTCGGTGTATTTGATCTTGATGTTGACATTCGCTGCTTGGACAATAATCAACCTAATAGCGATGCCACTATTGTTAAAATGCAGGATTTGACCCAGTTCAAAAAGGATGCGATAAAGTCAAAGGAGCAAACGGAGGAACTAAAACGATTAAACCAGCTCAAAGACAGGATTTTCTCCATTATTGCTCATGACTTACGAGCCCCGCTAGTAAATCTTTCAGAAGTACTAAAAATGATCTCCGATGATGAGATTTCGCCGGAAGAATTCAAAATGCTGGCGCCTATTTTAAGTAAAGACATAATTTACACTACTGATCTCCTGGAAAATATTCTTCACTGGTCCCGCAGTCAGCTTAAAGGCTTTGGGATTAACAAAGGGTTTTTCGATTTAAAGGGTCTTGTTGTAGATGAGGTAAGCTACCACATGCCCTCCGCAAAGGCTAAAAATATAACGATCGTGCAAGATGTATTTCCAGGAGCAATGATCTATGCAGATATGCTAATGATTCAGATCGTGATTAGAAACATACTCAACAATGCAATTAAATTCTGTTACGACAAGTGCGAGATAAAGATATTTGCAGTCTACACTAAAGAACATTTTATTAAACTCTGTATTGAGGACAATGGAACAGGAATGGAGGAATTAATACTTGAAAGGCTCTTCAGCGGAGAAAATCAATCAAGAAGAGGCACAATGAATGAAAAAGGCACCGGACTTGGAATGGTTGTCTGTAAAGAATTTATGGACCGCAATGATGGCAAAATTTCTGTAAGCAGTGAAATAAGCATAGGAACTAAATTTTGTTTGTATCTGCCAGTAGATGAATCTAAAAGTTAAAACGTAGAAACAGCCAGGACTATAGTACCTGGCCTTTGTAGTAGTAGGATTAATAACTATCCTCCAGTTACGTCGTCAATCGCCTGTTGTTCTTTCAAAGCATCAACATTATTTTTAGACCCAAAATTAGTTGTCTTTTCTGCAAAATAATCCAAAATGCTTTTTATGGTGTCCAGATTATCTGCAACTCTTTGGTGCATATCAGGTAGGTCTTGATCTAGTTTTTTATCGCTTAGTTCTATATTGTCTACTTCAATCTTACCAATCTTCTGTATAATTGCCTGTTGTGAATGTTGCAAGTCTTCTAATTCTCTTACAATTTTCTCCATCAATTCAAACTTTTTTAAAGTATCCATTATTAGTGTTTCTAGGTAAATTAATATTTTAATTATATATTGAATCAACCAATTACCTTGCCAGAATTGAAGTACACGACTAGTAATCTGGCTTAGAATATGATACATTAACAAAACTGAAAAGCCAGATTTGGATAACTGATAAATAACTAATACTTTAGTTATTTTTAAATGGAACCTTATGAAGAAGTGTTTAATATTTATATTCGCCATTATTATTTTCCAGACAGTTGGGCTTCAGGCTCAAAGTATTGTGGATAATGATAAACTTTTAGAATTTTATCAGACTCAGCGGTATAGCGAGGCAGCGGCCTACCTGCAAACGGTTTTTATGGAGGATACTCAAGACCCAAAAGAACTATCGCAACTTGCGTATTCCAGCTTAATGGCTGGTAAGCTTGCTGATGCCGAGAAAAGCTATTTAAAATTATATACTCAGCAACCTACAAATCTCTCAACACTATTTAGCCTCGCCAATATCAGCATTAGAAGAGGCATAGATGAAAAGGCCAAGGGATATTACGAGGAGGTCCTAAAATTAGACAGCACAAACTTCAATGTGTATAAGCAACTGGCAAGCTTAAATAAAGACGATATCAATACTGAAAGAATAAAATACTTACGAAAGGCAAACACGCTTAACCCTACCGATGCGGATGTTGCTTTCAGCCTTTGCGAGATTTATTTTAACATGAATTTTTTTGGTGAAGCAAGCAAGGTCTTACAGCCGGCCCTTGCCGCCGATAGCACCAATCTTCAATTGCTCAAAATGAAAATGCCTATTAGTATGGCAAATAAAAAATATGACGAATCGATTGCAACGGGATTTAAGCTCCTAAGCTTTGGAGATAGCTCCACTTTTGTACTCAATAACTTGGCTAAGTCATATTTTCTAAAGCTTGATTATCGCAATGCCTTGAAATATTTTCTAATAATAAGGGATAAATCGTTCGATAATGAAGGTCTGTATTATAATATTGGTCTAAGCTACCGAGGGATCAAAGATTATAAGAATGCTGCCCCCTATTTCGAAAAAGCCATAACAGAAGGAATTTCTACTAAGATTGCTTCCTACTATGGTCTTCTTGGTGACTCATTTGAAGAGGTCAATAAAAATGAAGAGGCAAATGTAGCCTACAAGCGTGGTTTGTTATTTGAAAATAACGGTAGTTTACTATATAATATAGCATTAGTATATGAGACTAGGCTGAACGATAAGAAAAACGCCATCAGCTATTATGAACAGTATTTAAAGACCATAAATGAGAAGGAGCAGCCCAAACTGATTACTTTCATAAAAAACAAGGTTGTCGAATTAAAAAAGTAGTTAGCGTTTAATCAGCTTAGCTACATACTTTCCAATAATGTCGAACTCAATATTAACAGAATCATTAACATTGACTTCCTGAAGATTAGTGTGCTCGAAGGTATAAGGAATAATAAATACAGAAAACTCATCATCTTCGGAAGCAACCACCGTTAAGCTAATCCCATTCACGCATACAGAACCTTTTTCCACTGTCACATTACCCTGATTGCGATCATACCTAAACCTGTATTCCCAACTTCCGTCAAGTTCTTCCCTTTTTATACAAACAGCTGTCTGATCTACATGACCTTGAACAATATGGCCATCTAAACGGCCATTCATTTGCATGCAGCGCTCCAAATTAATTTTACTACCCAGCGTCAAATTGTTGAGGCTTGTCTTCCGCAGGGTCTCTTCAATCGCAGTTACCGTGTGACTGTTGCTTTCTAAAGCGACTACAGTAAGGCATACTCCACTATGGGCGACACTTTGATCAATCTTCAATTCATTGCTAATTGAAGATTTAATAGTAAAATGAACATTAGTACCCTCATGATTGATTGCTAATATTTCCCCTAACGTTTCTATTATTCCTGTAAACATCTTCTTTAAAACTTCAATCTATTCTTTCTCCAATTATCATTCCCCAGGAGCTTAGCAGCTATACCATCAATTTCAGGAGCTTTAAACGCCATAACACCCACCAGTGCTGCGATAAAAGCTTCATCCTGATCATCGTGAATCAGACTTTCAATGTTGAAATACTTACCTACAAAATGTGTATCAAAGTTTCCAGTCCTAAAAGCGTCGTGTTGCATTACAAATTTCCCAAAGTTTAAAGTCGTTTTAATACCGGTAATGTCATATTCATCAATTGCCCTGATCATTCTTTCAATTGCCTCGGCACGGTCGCTACCAAATACTATTAATTTGGCAATCATCGGATCGTAATAAATTGGAATTTCCATCCCCTGTTCAAAGCCATCATCTACTCTTACTCCGTTACCCTTAGGTGTGATGTAAGTTTCTAAAGTACCGATATCGGGTAAAAAGTTGTTGTCCGGATCCTCGGCGTATATACGCAACTCAATGGCATGACCACTAATCTTTAGTTCCTCCTGTGTGTAATTCAATGGTTCTCCACATGCAATTCTAATCTGTTCTTTAACCAGATCCAGCCCTGTAATCATTTCAGTTACCGGGTGCTCTACCTGAAGTCTGGTATTCATTTCAAGAAAGAAGAAATCAAGATTCTCATCCAGAATAAACTCTACAGTTCCAGCACCTATATAGTTGACAGCTCTTGCCACATCAACTGCACAGTTGCCCATCCGGGATCGCATATCTTGAGTTAGGATACTTGATGGCGCCTCTTCAACTACTTTTTGATGTCTTCTCTGAATAGAGCACTCTCTTTCAAACAGGTGTACAATATTTCCATGCGTATCTCCCAAAACCTGGATCTCTATGTGCCTGGGGGATGATACGAAACGTTCAATAAAAACAGCTCCATCTCCAAAGGCAGAAACTGCTTCACTGACAGCTAATTGCATCTGCTCCTCAAAATCTTCTTCGGTATTTACAATACGCATTCCCTTACCTCCTCCACCAGCCGCAGCCTTAATCAGTATAGGAAAGCCAACCTCCACTGCCCTGCGCTTTGCTTCGGCAACATCAGTAATGGCTTCTTCTGTCCCCGGAACCATTGGGATATTGTATTTTAAAACTGCCGCTTTTGCAGAGAGTTTGTTACCCATTATCTCCATAGCCTCTGGTGTTGGCCCAATAAGTATTAAGCCAGCCTCTTTGACCATTCTCGCAAAATTCGCGTTTTCAGAAAGAAAACCGTAACCTGGGTGGATTGCCTCGGCACCTGTGATTTTACAGGCCTCAATTATCTTTTCTCCGACTAAGTAGGATTGATTTGATGGCGCTAGTCCGATGCAGACGGCTTCATCAGCATATCTAACATGCAAGGCCGCCCTATCGGCATCAGAGTAAACAGCAACTGTTTTGATTCCCATTTCTCGTGCAGACCGCATAATTCTCAGTGCTATTTCACCGCGGTTAGCTATCAGGATCTTTTTCATTAGAGATTCTTAATATTTTCTAGCGTAAAATCAATCAATCCAGCATCAATGCCCAAATGAGTTACCATCCTGATGGTATTTTTCCCTGTGATGTTACAGGCAATTCCTTTAGTAGCCATTAATGCAACAACCGCTTCGGCAGAGCGAGAAGAAGCTACCTCAAAAATTACAATATTAGTTTGAACAGGCATTACCGACGCCACGTAACTGGCCTTGCTTAAAGCATCAGCAAGTGTGGCCGCGTGATGATGGTCTATTGCGAGTCGCTCAACATGATTGTCCAACGCATAAATACCTGCTGCTGCAAGATACCCCGCCTGCCTCATCCCACCACCAAAAGCCTTTCTTATTTTGATAGCTTTTCTTATAGTTTCTTTGGAACCAAGCAACACAGAACCAATGGGGGCACCGAGGCCCTTCGATAAGCAGACAGAAATGCCGTCAAAGTACCTACCGTAGTTTCTTGCACTGTCTCCTGTTGCTATAAGCGCATTGAAAATCCTTGCCCCATCTAGATGAAGCTTTAATCCTTTTATTTTACAAAGTGTTTGGATCGGTTCAATCTGGGATAAACTATAACAGGATCCGCCACCTTTATTAACCGTATTCTCCAATACAACTAATGTTGAACTAGGATAGTGAATATTGTATTCATTAATTTCAGGTTCAATAAGCTCTGGTGTTAGAATTCCTCTCTGGCCATTTAATAAACGAACCGATGCCATTGAATGGTAAGCAATTCCACCACCTTCATAACGGTAAACATGTGCAGTCTGATCACATATAACCTCATCCATCGGCTGGGTAAAGCATTTAATAGCTATCTGGTTGGTCATAGTCCCAGAAGGGCAGAACAAACCAGCTTCCATATTGAAGATGCTGGAAAGTTTAGCCTCCAGTGCATTCACTGTTTCATCCTCTCCGAACACATCATCACCAACTTTCGCCGTCATCATAGCATCAAGCATACCCTGTGTAGGCTTGGTTACTGTATCACTTCTAAAATCAACTATTAGGGCCATAAACTATTGTTAAACACAAATATTCATTTTTTTTTTGTTTTAAACAGGTGACACAGAAAAAATAAAGCGAGCGATTCTGTTCTTTTTTTTATGCTCTGGAAGCAATAATTCCAGCTTTTTGTTTGTGTAAAAGGAAAGAGACAATTTTAAATTTGGATATTAAAATAACAAACGTATTTTAGCTTAGTGTTTATTTAACAATATGGTAACATCAAAACGACGAGCAATGCGTTAAAAAGTGACCTTTAAACACAATTAAACGTAGAAAAACTTAAAACAACCAAAACTAAAAGACAAAATTTATGAAAGAAAACCATGTTCAGGCCGTAGGATTATTGACTTTTATTCCTAAATCTAAGTAAGATGATAGTTATTGCAGACGGTGGCTCTACCAAAACAAATTGGTGTTTAATTAACGAGGCGGGCAGAAAAATTTTATTTAACACAGAAGGTTACAACCCATACTTTTCGAGTGAAGAATATATTGTTGAATCATTAAATAACTCTTTACCAGATCATCTTGAAAAAGAAAAACTAACTGAAGTTCATTATTATGGCGCAGGGTGTTCTACAGATGCAAAACGTAAAATCGTTTACGATGCGATGAAACGAGTTTTCACGAACGCAGAAGTTAAAATCGGGCATGACCTTTTAGCATCTTGTCGTGCGCTACTTGGTGACGAGCCAGGCTTTGCCGCGATTTTAGGTACGGGCACTAACAGCTGTTTATATGACGGCACAGATATAAGCCTGAATATCGATTCACTAGGCTATTTCCTGGGTGACGAAGGAAGCGGTTGCTATATTGGCAAAAGGATTCTTTCTGACTATATGAAAGGATATATGCCTAAAGGATTGAGAGAAAGCTTTTACGATAATTTTGCACTAACCAACGAAGACATATTCGACAACATTTACAACAAACCGCTTCCTAATCGTTTCTGTGCAGGTTTCAGTAAGTTCTTGTACGATTTCAAAGACAGTTATGAAGATTATACTTATTCGACTATTGAGTATGCATTTACTGCATTCTTTGAAAATTTAGTTATACACTACCCCAACTATAAAGACTATAAACTGAACTGTGTGGGTTCTGTGGGTTACAGCTTTAGAGATATTTTAAGTGTTGTTGCAGACAAATATGAGATGGGTATCGGTAAGATCATCCGCTCTCCTATAGATGACCTGGTAAATTACCATCTGCACACATCAAAGAAATAAAATAAAAAAGCCCCATATGGGGCTTTTTTATTTTATTTCAATAAGAGTTTAGAAAGATATTTCCTTACCAAACAACTTGGCATATTTCCTTTTATCAAACTTGTAAAGTGTTGCCGCCCGAAAGGACACTCCTTGCTGCTTTTCTTCCAAATCTTTGAGGATGCCAAAACTTAGCATTTTCTTTCTAAAGTTTCTTTTATCCAGCTTCTTATCTCCAATTACCTCATAAACATTTTGCAGCTGCGTAAGTGTAAATTTTTCAGGCAATAGTTCGAAAGCTATAGGCTGATGCTTGATTCTTCTTTTGATTTTTTCAAGTCCAGTTTCAAAAATCTTTTTATGGTCGAACGCGAGTTTAGGCAAATCTTTTACATCTATCCAATTTGCCTTTTTAGCATAAGTACTAATCGGCTTTACGGCCTTATCTCCTCCAAGTCTAAGCAGTGCGTAATAAGCAATGCTAACTACTCTTCCCTGCGGGTGACGGTTAACATCACCGAAGGTATAATACTGCTCCATGTAGATGTTGCTTAAACCGGTGAGCTCATTTAAGATCCTTCCAGCGGATTGATCCAAACTCTCGTTTTCACCAACGATATTTCCCGGCAAAGCCCACCAATCTTTGAAAGGCTCTTCATTTCTTTCAATTAGTAGAATTTTCAATTCTCCTTCATCAAATCCGAAAACAACACAGTCAATGGAGAAAGTGGAATCAAACTTTGGTAAAATTTCGTTCAAAATATTTAATATTTAAGATTCATTAATTTTCCACCACACGCATCTTTCAGTCTTACAAATATAGCCTGATTCTGGTAAATTAAGACAAAGATAAGATTTGCAAAATAGGAATATAAAACCATTTAAATATACTTGCCCGCTCATTACAAAAAAAATACATTAAAAATTACTTAGTGTAAATATTACACCTTATATTCGTATATATTATGAAGCCAAATATTAAAAATATTGCTGTACTCACTTCAGGCGGCGATGCTCCCGGAATGAATGCCTGCATTAGAGCAGTAGTTCGGACTGGGATATATAACGGAGTGAATATGTTTGGGGTTTTACAAGGATACCAAGGATTAATAAATAACAATATTATCCCGATGGACGCGAGATCGGTTAGTAATACAATACACATGGGTGGTACCATTCTTAAAACTGCCCGCTGTTTAGAGTTTAAAACAGAAGAAGGGATGGAAATTGCATTTAAGAATTTACAATCACGAGATATTGATGGTTTGGTTGTAATTGGGGGCGATGGTACATTTACAGGTGCTAAACGCTTCGGCGAAAAGTTTGGAGTACGGGTGATGGGTGTTCCAGGTACAATTGACAATGACCTGTATGGATCAGACTTCACGCTTGGATACGACACCGCGATTAATACTGTCATTGAAGCAATAGATAAGATCAGAGACACTGCTGATTCGCACGACAGGTTGTTTTTCATAGAGGTTATGGGTAGAGACTCCGGTTGCATTGCCTTAAGAAGTGGTATCGCAAGCGGAGCGGAAGCAATTTTGTTACCAGAGAAAGAGACCAGCCTAGATGAACTGATCGCTCAGTTGGAAACAGGAGCCTCCACCAAAAAATCCTCAAGTATAGTGATTGTATCTGAAGGAAATAAGTTTGGCGGAGCATATGACATTGCAAAAAAGGTTAAAGAACGCTTTAATCACTATGATACAAAAGTGACCATATTAGGTCACCTTCAAAGAGGTGGTAGTCCAAGCAGTTTTGATAGAATATTGGGAAGCAGACTTGGTTTTGCGGCTGTGAATGAAATACTTAGAGGAAATACCATGCAAATGGTTGGCTTAAGGGGCAATGAAATTGTTACTACAAGCATCGAAGAAGCATTGACAAGGCACTTCTTTAAACTGGAAAATGACTTATTAGAAATGACAAAAGTATTGTCGATATAAATATTAATGATAGCAGTAGTATATAGCGGTTCTAAAACGGCTTTCTGGAAGATCGCCAGAGATGGAAAAACCATCGCTGACTGTACTATGCCCGGTATCAATCCGTGCTTCAACGATCAAAAAGCAATTCTTCAATTCCTCAATAAAAAAGCAACGCTGATAAATCACGCCGAGAGCATCAAAAAGATTTATGTCTTTGCTGCAGGTGCTTCCTCAAAAGAGCGCAGAGCAGAATTGTCCGAAACCCTCGGCTTATTTTTCAAGAACAGCAAGATCAAAGTGAGGGATGACCTTTATGGAGCTGCGATCTCTGCTTGCTATAATACTAGTGGCATCGTAGGTATTTTAGGGAGCGGTTCAAACTGCTCGTATTTTGACGGAAAAAAATTAGAAAAAAACAACTTCGGACTTGGCTTTGTTCTAGGCGATGAAGGATCTGCAAATTACTTAGGTAAAATTATCCTTAAAAGCTTTATGCAAGGGAAATTACCTAAAGAACTTCAAACTGAGTTTGCTTCGAAATATAATCTTGACAGATCACAAGTTTTGGATAGAATTTATAAGAAGCCGATGGTTCAACAGTTCTTGAGTTCATTTTTTGACTTTTATCTAGATCATCGCAATCACCCTTACATAGCCGCGATCTTAGATAAAGCATTTAATAATTATTTCAAGACCTATCTTTTACCAACGTTAAAATTACATCCTGGCAACGCGATACATTTTGTAGGCATTGTGGCCGGGAACTTTCAGGACGAGCTTCGGGCAATGGCAGCCAAGCATGGATTGGAAATTACCTCGATTACGAAAGAACCCATATACAATCTATTAAACTACTATTCAAATTAAAAAAATGAGCAAAATTGGAATAAACGGCTTTGGCCGTATCGGCAGACTGGTATTTAGAGCTGCTTTAAAAAGAGGATTAGATGTCGTTGCAATCAATGATTTAATTGAGCCAGATTACATGGCGTACATGTTGAAATATGACACTACTCACGGTCGTTTTGACGGTACAATAACCGTTGAAAACGGCAACTTGGTTGTTAATGGTAAAACGATACGTATTACTGCGGAAAGAGATCCTGCAAACCTTAAATGGGATGAAGTTGGTGTAGAAACAGTAATTGAGTCAACAGGTTTATTTTTAACTGAGGTTGATGCTCAAAAGCACATTACTGCGGGTGCAAAGAGAGTTGTATTGTCAGCTCCTGCTAAAGACGATTCAATTCCTACCTACGTAATGGGAGTTAACCATGATAAATTAACTGCTGATCAAACTATTGTTTCTAATGCGTCATGTACTACAAACTGTTTAGCTCCAATCGCTAAAGTTTTGAATGATAACTGGGGTATCGCTGAGGGCTTAATGAGTACAGTTCATGCGGTAACTGCAACGCAAAAAACTGTTGATGGCCCGTCTGCAAAAGACTGGAGAGGTGGTCGTGGTGGTTTCTCCAACATCATTCCTTCTGCAACAGGTGCTGCAAAAGCGGTTACTAAAGTTATTCCTGAATTAAAAGGAAAATTAACAGGTATGGCTTTCCGTGTACCGGTAGCAGACGTATCAGTAGTAGATTTAACTGTACGTTTAGAAAGACCAGCAACTTACCAACAAATTAAAGATGCTATGAAAGCTGCTTCTGAAGGCGCTTTGAAAGGTGTTTTAGGATATACTGAAGACGAAGTTGTTTCGTCTGACTTCATCGGAGATGATCATGCTTCAATTTTTGACGCTAATGCAGGTATCGCATTGAATGATCACTTCGTTAAAGTTGTTTCATGGTATGACAACGAGTGGGGCTATTCATCAGCTCTGGCGAAATTTGTTGAGTACTACGGAAACTTAAAATAAAATTCGTTCATACGAGTTTATATTTGGTTAGATAAAGGGATGTTCGTGGATACGACACATCCCTTTTCCTTTATTGAAGTTATCCTTTCACCTATTTAGGTCGAAAATTTAATGGTCAGCAGCCATTATTCGCCTTTTGGCATAGGCGGCAGCTATAATCATCCCCATTCCAATCATGATAGATACATCTGCGAAGTTGAAAACCCCAGTCTGAAAGACGATGAAATCGATATGAAGAAAATCTGTGACTGATCCAAACATAATTCTATCATAAAGGTTTCCAATGCCACCCCCTATTACAAATGCAGCACCGATGATGGTCAGCCTGGAAAGTCTTGCTTTGGTAAGAATAAAATACAGTCCCGTTGACAACACGATAGCCGGAAGAATAATTAATAGGGCAAATTTCAGGAACTGTGGGAGAATGCTCCCCACACTTAAGAAAGCACCAGTATTCTCCACCTTTGTTAGTGTAATATTATCGGTAAAAACTTTTATATTCTCATAATAGCCCACCTCTTTTCTAACGATGTTCTTAGAAATTTGATCGCAACCGACATTACAGATCACAATCAGCAAAATTGCAAGTCTTGTAATTCTCAATTTCATAGCAAAATTATTTTAGCTAAAATTAGCTAAAATAATTCACAACTAATTTTTGTTGTTCTTTCCTATTAACTAGTCCGCAGGTTTGCAAACTGATAACCTTCGCTAACTTGCGTTTTTTCTTTAACCTGAGTAAACGCAACCTTCACGTCATCTTGAAGCTGAGTAATTACATTTCTGGCCTTGTTGTATGAACATTGATAAATGTCGTGCGCGTTCTGCAATTTGCCTGCCTTAGTATGTTGTCTACTAGTTTTGTAATTGTGGAGTTCTGAGTGTATTGTTCGCTCCACTTTACCTATTTTTAATGTTTTTGCTTCATATAAAATCACCCAATCGTCGTAATTGGCATATTTTGTTAAAGCTGTATTTAAGTCATTTACACGACCTTTTGTATCACCTGTACACCCAACTTTGATCAATTTTCCTTTCAAGGAGCCGGCAATGTAAACGAAACCAACTTTATGTTCCACTAATGCTGCTGCCACTTTACTGGGGTCACATTGTGGACAAAAACCAGCGATGGTCTTAAGATGGTGTGTTGAGTCATTTTCGCACTCTTCTGTGTTGACGGCAATAACCGCGTCTAATTCAGACATATCGGCTTTTAATTCATCAGTCATCCCCATGCCTTTTGCATCATATAATAGCTCGTAAGAGACTTTGTGTTTTTTAAAAAACTCTTGTTGCTCCTTCGTAAGCTGGTCTTTAGTAATCATTTTATAAAAATACGAATATTTGTTGAGTTACCCTTTATCTGAACCAATCAATGAATATCTTATAAGGCAAAGGCATATATGGTAGTGCGGGTTAATGCCCGTTCAGTCATTGTTCACACTTGGTTCACATCAAAGCCACAAACAGGTACCTTTTTGTGAGCAAAGTGTGTGCTAGGTGTGTTTTATGTGAGCACTGGCCTGCACTAGTACCTAAGCTCAGCCGCTATTTGCATCGAACCTACAGCTAAAGACATATAACATTATAATTTAAATTAAATAGGTATCTTGTAAAAAAACAATTTAAATCACAATTTAAAAAAGCAAAACCATGGGAAAGATTAAAAAAGGAATTCTTGGCGGTGTGTCAGGAAAAGTAGGTGCAGTTGTTGGCGCGCACTGGCGAGGTATCGATTATTTACGAGGATTGCCGAAATTGCAAACAAAACCAAGAACGGATCTCCAGCATGCGCAAACCTCCAAACTGACGTTATTCAGAGGATTCCTGTTGGGTATTGCCAGTACAGTAGAAAAGTGTTTTCAAAATCACACCAAGTACACTGAAATGAACGCGGCGCTGTCTTACAATATGACACATGCGGTAGCAGGATCATACCCTGAGTTTGAAGTTGATTTCCCAGCCCTACTTTTTGCAAAAGGCGAGCTGCTTGGATCATGGGGTCCTAAAGCATTATCTAAAGAAACCAGTCAGTTGACAGTTTGCTGGAAGAACAGGCCATTTTCTAATATGAGTGCCGCGGGTGATAAAGTGCAAGTAATTATGTATTGTGTCGAAACAGAGGAATTTCACATCTATGAACAAATTGGTACGCGCTCTGACAAATCAGTAACACTAGCAATTGAGGGTGGTGTAAGTGGCCACACCGTTCATTGTTACTTAAGCTTTTATTCAGAAGCATTTAAAATTTCTTCCACCAACGAGTATATCGGAGAAATTCCGGTGAAATAATTATCTGTAATTTGAGTTGTTATGAGAAAGCTTTTAACCGTGATTGCACTGACACTTATTCTAGGGAGTTGCACAAAAAAGGAGGCCTTCGAGAAAGTGTATCTTTCTCATGTCATCAATCCAGGTGAAAGCTTTAATGAGTATCCATCAGAGATCGACAGCGCGATCACTTTCAATGTTCATCAAGAGAAAGTAGGCAAAACACTTGGCGCAAATCCAAAGGTGTGGTATGGTGTAAAGTTCGGTGATACCGTTGTAAGAATTCAGACAAATAAAGCGGACCCTAACTATTCGAATGAAAAGTTTATTCGCGGGAAGTTTATGAATACTCAGAAAACATCATTGCTTGTCCAAATTGCTGATAATTTTGGTTACAAGGCTAAATTTTACCTGATATCACTAAAAAATCATCAACTAAGCGTGACAGAATTAAGACGGCCGACAGCTCAAGAAGGGGATTTGAATTACATTGGATTAATACATCTCGGTAGCGAAGGCTACCTCCTAAACAACGATTTTTTGATTAACCCGGTTAATTCCCAAGTTTACTTTTTAAAGAGGGAAAATCAGGATGAAAGAATTCAAGGACAGTATTTACTAAAATCCCCCGACAAGGGAACGCTCGTTTTCATGAAAGATTCTTCGCTATATCAAGTAAATTATGAGAACGATGAGTCGATCAATGTTCCTTTAAGGATTGATCCTACAAAACCGGGGTTGTATATGTATATCCAGGAAAACTATGTTTGGAAATCGAAACGACCAGGGTTGAGCTTCCTAATGGAAGATAAAAACCCGCTTGTAACAAATTAATACGCTTACTTTTACATTTGGATATGTCGGCACATCATTTAACTTTGGTAAAAATCAGATTTATTTTAATATTAACCCTTAATCAAATATAAACTCAAATGAAAAATTTATTCTATGCATTAGTCCTATCTGTCTTCCTTTTTAGCTGCAGCAAACATGAATCAGTAATTGTCCCAAGACTTCTTACCGAGACGGAACGTTTCAATTCTTACCAGGAAGGAGATGCGTTATTTATTATGAAATATGGTACAGAGGATCGAATAAAAGACGACAAAAACGCTACAGGTGAGTTCAATATAAAGTTTAGGGATACAACTATTTTTATCCAAAACAGCCCTTCTGATCCTGCTGCAAAGACTGACAAATTCTCGTTCGCTCAATATGTGAATACTCAGAAAACTACAATACTTGCGCAGGTTGCGGGTAAAGAAGGTGAAATTGCGCCAATTTACCTCATCAATTTAAATGAAAATAAAATTGACGTTATCAGCCTTTCACGCCCGTCCACCGGTGCTGAAGACAAAGAATATACACAAGGCCTAATGAAGGTTGGTAAAACAGGATTTGTTGTTAACAATGATTTCTTTATTACCAACGTGAATGCTAAAGCTTATTTACTTAAGAGACAAAACCCAGAGGAACGAATTCAAGGCATGTATTTCAACCTTTCACAGGACAAGCAAACACTTGTTTTCTTGACGGCTAATTCTTTATATCAAATTCATTATGCTACTAATCAGGCGAATACGCATGTTTTACCTGCAGACAAGAGTACTACTCCAGAGCTTGCAGCGATTTATATAGCTAATAACTTTAAATGGGTCATTGAAAACAACATTGCATTTCTTAAAAAAATCGGAGGAAATAGTGATAAAGTAGTCGACATCTCAGAGTTCAAATAACTTAAAGAGCTAATGATTTTCGTATATTAGTTTGAGAAAATTAATATTCATGAAAACAGCTCATAAGTTGCCGCTTTTGGCAATGCTTACAATTTTTGCCGCTTGTAATGATAGCGGCAAAAATTCGTCCTCTAATAAATCAGACTCATCAGGGAACGCACTATTAGTCAAAAGTGAGCTCCCATATCAAACTCCACCATTCGATAAAATTAAGGACAGTGATTTCAAGCCTGCATTCGAAGCAGGAATGAATGCACATTTGTTTGAAATTGAGAAAATTGCATCGAATCCCGAAATGCCTTCGTTTGAGAATACGTTAGTAGCCATGGAGAGATCCGGCGAACTTCTAAATCGTGTTAATAATGTTTTTAATACGCTCACAGGTGCAAATACCAACGATGGTTTGCAGAAACTTCAGGAAGAGATTGCACCAAAACTCGCTGCACATCAGGATGCAATCTATCTAAATACGCAACTTTTTAGGCGAATAGCAGATATCTATAATAAGAGGACTACTTTAACACTAGACCCCGAGTCCACAAAATTGATTGAATATTTTTATCAGACTTTCGAGCTAGCTGGTGCTAAACTAGGTGATTTAGATAAGAGCAGTCTTAAAAAGCTAAATGAGCAAGAAGCGTCCCTAAGCGCCAAATTTTCTAATCAATTGCTGGCAGCTGCAAAAGCCGGATCAGTTGTGATTACAGATAAATCTGAACTCGCAGGATTGTCTGATGGCGACGTTAGCGCAGCAGCACAAGCTGGCAAAGACAACAAACAAAATGGTAAATGGATCTTGAAGCTTCAAAATACTACACAACAGCCTATGTTGCAAAGTCTTTCTAACCGTACTACGAGACAGAAATTGTTTGAGGCTTCGTTTAACCGCGCAGAAAAAGGCGATGCAAATGACACCCGTAAAACAATTTCTGAGATAGCAAGAATCAGAACCGAGAAAGCGAAACTAATGGGCTTCGCTAACTATGCGACCTGGAAGCTTCAAGACCAAATGGCTAAAAGTCCTGCCGTTGTAGAAACTTTCTTCGCTAAATTAGTGCCTTCTGCAACAGCTCGAGCAAACGCAGAAGCTACTGATATTCAATCAGTAATTGATCGCCAGAAAGGCGGCTTCAAACTTACAGCTTATGATTGGGATCACTATGCAGAGCAAGTTCGCAAAGAGAAATATGACCTTGACGAAAATCAGATTAAGCCTTATTTTGAGTTAAACAGCGTATTGAAGAATGGTGTGTTTTATGCTGCAACAAAACTTTACGGAATAACTTTTAAAGAGCGCACTGACCTTCCCGTTTATCAAGAAGATGTTAAGGTATTTGAGTTGTTTGAAGAAAATGGAACCGCAATCGGCCTTTTTTATTGTGACTATTTCAAAAGAGACAATAAATCTGGTGGTGCCTGGATGAGTAATCTGGTAGGGCAGTCTGGATTGCTTGGCACCAAGCCAGTAATTTATAATGTTTGCAACTTCACCAAACCTCAGAAGGGTGAGCCAGCACTCATTAGTTTCGATGATGTGACGACGATGTTTCATGAATTTGGACATGCCTTGCATGGTTTCTTCGCAAGTCAGAAGTATCCTAGTCTCTCTGGAACCAGTGTGGCGAGAGATTTTGTTGAATTTCCTTCGCAGTTTAACGAGCACTGGGCAATGGATCCAGTGATTTTCAAAAACTATGCAAAGCATTATAAGAGTGGGGAATTGATGCCGCAAGCTTTAATTGACAAAATAAAGAAAGCATCTGCATTTAACCAGGGATATTCACTAACTGAAACCCTTGCTGCAGCAGCATTGGATATGCAGTGGCATAAGCTTACCGCAAATGACCCATTGCAAGACGTAGACAAATTTGAAACGGCGGCACTAAATAAAACTGGTTTGGCTTTGTCGTATGTTCCTCCAAGATACAGGTCAAGTTATTTCTTACACATCTGGGCGAATGGCTATGCCGCAGGGTATTACGCCTATTTATGGACAGAAATGCTGGACAATGACGCATATTCCTGGTTCGAAGAGAACGGTGGCTTGAGCAGAGCTAACGGGCAGCGGTTTAGAAATATGATTTTATCGAGAGGTAATACGGAGGACTATGGGAAGATGTTTAAAGATTTTAGAGGTCATGCCCCAGATATTACGCCGATGTTGAAGAACAGAGGTTTACCTACGAAGTAAGGATTGTTGAATACCCTAAACCTTCTTATGCTGGATACGCACTGCGTTAAGTATCGCCAGCAACGCTACGCCTACATCTGCAATTACAGCTTCCCACAGTGTCGCTATACCACCAGCACCGAGGACAAGAACGACGATTTTCACTGTCATTGCGAAGGCAATGTTCTGCCAAACAATACTTTTTGTTATTTTACCAATTTTTATGGCAGTGATGATCTTTCCAGGCTGGTCATTTTGAATAACAATATCAGCAGTCTCTATTGTCGCATCGCTACCTAAGCCACCCATAGCAATACCTGCATCGGCCAGGGCAACTACTGGTGCATCATTCACACCATCACCAACAAAGGCAATTATGCGGCCCTGCTGTTTCAGGTCTTCTACCTTTTCTACTTTGTGTTCTGGCAACAATCCGCCGAATGCCTGGTCGATTCCTAGTAAAGTTGCTACTTTACTCACCACACTCTGCTTATCCCCGCTTAGCATGACAGTTTTAAGTCCCAATGCATGCATTGTCTTAATTGCTTCGCGTGCATCTTCTTTAACCTCATCGGCGATACTTAAACAACCCGCATAACTTCCGTTTATTGCAACCATAACGACAGTATCCTCGATGCTTTCGGTCTGCTCATCATAAGAGATATTAAATTTTTTTAACAGGTTTGCATTCCCGGCAAGAACTGCTTTTCCTAAAATACTCGCTTTTAATCCATGCCCAGCTACCTCTTCAAAATCTTTCACGTCCAATTCAAAGTCAATACCATTTTCTTCAGCATAGCTCAATATTGCTACCGCTATCGGATGCGTAGATTTGCTTTCCAGAGCCGCTACAAATTTAATCAATTCTTCTTCGGAATAACCTTCAACCAATACATCCTGAACTTTGAATACGCCTTTAGTCAAGGTTCCTGTTTTGTCCATGACGATGGTGTCTACTTTCGTCATCACGTCCAGAAAGTTTGACCCTTTAAAGAGAATTCCATTCTTTGAAGCCAACCCAATGCCGCCAAAGTATCCCAGGGGAATAGAAACGACCAGCGCACAAGGACAGCTGATCACCAGGAATACTAAGCCTCTGTATAGCCATTCCTTAAAGCTATAATCCGCCACAAAGAAATATGGTATAACAATCACTAAAACGGCAAGCAAGAAGACAATTGGTGTGTATATTTTGGCAAAACGGGATAAAAACAATTGAGTCTGTGATTTTCTGGTGGTTGCATCTTGAACCATCTCCAATATCTTACTAAGCTTACTGTCCTTAAATAGTGACTTCACCTGGACTTCTGCAAGCTGATGTAGATTAATCATACCCGCATACACTGCATCGCCTTTTGATTTGGTATCAGGCTTGCTTTCGCCGGTCAAGGCGGCAGTATTGAAGGTGGCTTCATTTGAATAAAGTATCCCATCTAATGCGACTTTCTCTCCGGGCTTAACTTCAATAACTTCTTCTAGATTAACATCAGCCGGGGCAATATTTGTTGTTTTACCGTCCCGGATCACGGTAACAGAATCCGGTCTGATGTCTAATAAAGCTTTAATACTCCTTTTAGCTTTAGCGACCGCTGCATCCTGGAACCACTCTCCTATCGAATAAAACACCATAACAGCCACGCCTTCACTGTAAGATCCAATGGCAAAGGCCCCTAATGTAGCAATGCTCATCAGGAAAAATTCATTAAAGAAATCAAATCTGATAGCCTTACGATAGGCGAGAAATAGCACATTATACCCTGCTAAAAGATAGGCAGACATATAAACTGGTAATGAAATCGCCAGGGACAAATGTAGGTTAAAGCCAAGTTCCATGACCTGCATGATAACTAACATCAAGAAAGCGGTTAGTAGTGGCCAATGGCTTAGCCAACTATTTTGCATCATTTATTTCCAACCAATGGCCGTCGGGATCTTTAAAATAGATTTGCTTCACGCCGTCAACTCTGTTTGTAATGGTGCTCGCTTTCCCTGGCCAATCTTCATAATGGACTTTTTTAGCGTCCAGATTTTTAACGAAATCCTCCACAGAGGCTACACTGAAACACAAATGTTCATTCTTATCGTGCTCGTTTCCCACTTTAGCTCCCTGAATTAAATGCAGCTGACCAGCAGAGCCAAGCGTGAACCAAGTGTGGCGATTGTCTTTAAACGGTTCAGGGATCTCCTGCAGATTCAAGACACTTTTATAGAATGCTGTCGCCTTTGCCAGATCGGCAACATAAACAGCGATATGATTTAAAACAGTAACCTGCTTTTTAGTCTCGATTTGAGCCATAACTTTTTGAACTGGAGAGGTGACTAGTAAGATGAAGGCGATAAATAGTACTTGTTTCATTATTGTTTGCTAAGATTTCTTAAGCAAGATCGTTAAAATTCTTGGCATTTGACTTCTGTCATTATCATCAAAATATTCGTCCAGTGCCAACAGTTGAAGCCCATGCTTCTTACCTGCGATGATGAAGTCAGAAACATTATGATTAAAGCAATCTACTACTTGCTGATTGCCCTCCTCTGTATCAAACCTTGCTTTCGTGCCTGTATATTGCATAAAAGGATGCAATTCGCCGATATATACATAACCACCAGGGTTTAGCGATTTACCAACTTCATTGAATACATAGTCCAGATTTTCTATGTGTTCTAAAATTAGACTGAAGGTGACCAGGTCATATAAACCATCCTTGAAATTCCATTTACGGGTGATGTCAGCCTGTTTAAACTGCACTTTGTTTGAGGTGAATTTATCCTTAGCTCTCGCAAGCATTTGATCTGATAGATCCACTGCAGTAATCTGTACCGCTTTGTCTATCAACCACTCCGTATTTTTACCGGTTCCACAGCCAATTTCGAGTACCCTATTGAAAGACACACTTGCCAATATCAATTTTAAGGCAAGCCCTTCAAGATCCCTAGTTTTGTTATCGTTAGTATCGTATTGAGCCGCCCAAATGTTGTACGCTTGTTTAGTATTCATATTGACACAAACTTACGTGATTTCGACTATTACTTTTAAAGATTTTTTGATTCAGTTTGAATAATTAGCCTGTAACTGCCTCAGTGATAAAAAAGATGTTTAGTACCACGTAAACAACCAGTAAGGTGATAGAGGAGATCTTATCAAATTTATTGGCAGCGCTAAGTTTGTCTTGCTTAATAAGTCTTAGGGAATAAGCGGTAGAGACAATAACCACAAGTATAAATACAAGCGTGATACCATGAAGTGTATCAACCAATGTGAAGCTAGTGGTTTCTGGTAGCGAGCCATCAATTATATATTTGTTACCAATGACAGCGAAAAGCGACCCCACACTTAGACCAAATCGGGAATCGATACTGTCTGCGTGGATATAAAAGCACATAAATGCAATGAAAAATGCCACATACATTCCCAAGAACATTTTCCAAAAGATCCCAATGGCGTCCCTGCTAATTCCGACACCCACCTTAAAATTACTGTATTCTGTATGAGGAACTTTAAATGACGTGTCGCCAAATGCTGTCTCATAAACCTTTATGCCAGAGGAAACTTTCAAACTATCGATATTCCAGCCGCTGAGCGTAAATCGGGGATCAAATTGTTTTCCCAAAGTATCAGGAACAAAAATTAAGGATTGGGAATCAAATTGCGAATTCTCGACAGACAGTCTTAGAATCTGGTGATCAAAGGGGAAATTATCGATCGACCAGGAATCCTTCATCAGGCACTGGATCTTCATCAGCAAATAAACTTCCTTGCCCGTGCTGTCAATCGTTGAAAAGGACTTAGTAACAGTCTTCGCCTGTGGTATTTCCAAATTTTCTACAAAATCAAAGTCCCTGTTCTTATACTTTAACCACAGCCAAAAGTCTACAGTAAATTGTTTCTCTTTAAAATCGATATCGTGAATGCTGGTCACATAAATACCACTCCTGACCGTATCAGGTATAGTATATTGAGCAGATAAAGATGAGACGAAGCAAATGATTTGCAACGCAAACAGGAGCGAAAATACTTTAAGTGTTTTCAAAAGGATAGTAAGTTTTAGGCGATACTATAAAGATAAGAAAATAACTTTAAGCAGGTTATCCCTTGAAAGCCTCAGAAAGTAATTGGTAGGATCTTAATTTCGCTTGATGATCGTAGATATGAGAACTAGCCATAACTTCATTTACCTGCGTCTGTTCTAAAAATCTCTGAAGATTTTCTCGAATGGTCTCCCTACCCCCAATAAAAGTGCAAGCAAGCATTTGATTGGCCTGCGCCTCTTCATATACATCCCAAACATCCTCCATATTATCTACGGGGGGCTGCAATAACATACGCTTGCCAGTTACGATGCCCTTGAATAATTGGAACAACGAAGTCGCCAGCTTATTGGCCTCAGCATCTGTATCAGCAGCTACAACATTTATACAAGCAAGCACATAGGGTGCTGCCAACTGCGCAGAAGGTTTAAAGTTTTTACGATAGATATCAATTGCCGTCAGAAACTGTGCAGGTGCGAAATGACTGGCGAATGCATAAGGTAATCCGAGTGCAGCCGCAAGATGAGCACTATCAGTACTTGACCCAAGAATCCAGATTGGAATATCAAGGCCTTCGCCCGGAATAGCTCTTACACTACTTTTGGCATTTTCAGTTGAAAAGTACTGCTTCAACTTCAATACGTCTTTCGGAAAATCATTAGCAGCATTAAAGCGCTCTCCCCTAATCGCGATAGCTGTAACCTGGTCCGTCCCAGGCGCTCTGCCCAAGCCCAGGTCGATACGTCCTGGAAAAAGAGATTCTAACGTTCCAAATTGCTCGGCAATAACTAGTGGGGAATGATTTGGTAACATAATACCCCCCGAACCGACTCTAATAGTTTTGGTTCCCCCGGCAATATGTCCGATTACTACAGACGTGGCCGAACTCGCAACGCTGATCATGTTGTGATGCTCTGCCAGCCAATATCTATTAAATCCCCAATCTTCCACATGTTGCGCGAGGTCTAAACTGTTTCTAAATGTATCTGCAGGAGTTTTGCCCTCAATTACTGTGGCAAGATCAAGTACTGAATATGGTGTGTTGCTAAGAAGTGTTTCCATGTTATAGTTGTAGGAACAAAATTACAGCCTAATTCTACGAAACTGCTTTCATGTAATGTGATATGACTTTAAATCCACTTTTTACTATCTTGCCATTTTTAATCCAGAAAGAATGAGATTTTTAAGTCGTTGCCTGTTAATCAGTTTTGTTGTGTGTGCTAGTGCTTTTTGTGTTTCCGGTCAGTTACAGAAAGCCGTTATACCGGGAGACTTTGCCGATCCATCAGTAATTAGAAAAGGGAATCAGTATTATGCTGTAGGAACTTCATCAGAGTGGGCTCCACACTTTCCAATTTATACTTCCACAAACCTGAAGGACTGGAAACAAACAGGCTTTGTATTTGATAAGGCGCCAGAGTGGACATCAGGATCATTTTGGGCCCCGGAGTACTACTTTCATAACAACACCTACTTCTTATATTATACCGCAAGACGTAAAAAAGACAATGTGTCTTACATCGGTGTTGCTACGTCTGCCTATCCTGACCGTGGTTTTATAGACCATGGAATCATTATCGAATATGGTAAAGAAGCGATTGATGCGTTTGTATACAATGAGAACGGAGAGCTGTTCATCACTTTCAAAGCATATGGACTCGACAACCGTCCAATTGAAATTTTAGGGAGCAAACTTTCTGCAGACGGTTTAAAACTGGTGGGTAAGCCCTTCACTTTATTTAAAGATGACAAGAAGGTTGGTCTAGAAGGCCAAAGTATCATCAAGAAAGATGGCTTCTACTATTTGTTTTATTCAGCAGGGAATTGCTGTGGAGTTCAGTGTGATTATAACGTGAGGGTAGCGAGGTCAACAGATTTCAAGGGTCCCTACATAGATTTTGATAAGAATCCAATTTTACAGGAGAATGCCGATTGGAAGTGTTCTGGCCATGGCACTTTCGTTAATACGCCTGAGGGAAAGACATTTTATTTGTACCATTCATATAATAGAAAGACCACTGTTTATACAGGCAGACAGGGAATGCTTGCAGAGTTAACCTGGCCTGTTCCTGGAGCATGGCCTGTTTTCAGAGAAGCAAATGGTAGTAATGTTAATAGGACTAGTAGCAATGTAACCGATGACTTTTCTGCTGCAAAACCATCTTTGGACTGGCAATGGGATTTCCGCAACTCTAGTCCTGTTCTGAAGCAAGTTGGCGGAAAATTACAGGTTTCTGGAAGTATCAATGCGAAAAACAAGTCGGGAGTTGCAATTACAAAACGGCCTGTTTCAACCAATTTTGAAATGGTTACTACCGTTGTAAACTACAATACTGCACAGAAAGGTTTAGTTTACTACGGAGACGCCAATTCCTCAATAGGCATCGGTGTAATTGGTAGTAGCGTTGAATTTTGGGAAGTTAAAGGCGATAAAAGAGCAGTGATTGCTAGCGGCCCAATTACCTTAAAAAGTCTTGTCACGCTAAAGCTCAGCGTTGATCAAGACCTTAGCTGCAAGGTATTTTACAAGACTGGTTCATCGTCATGGAAAGAACTATCAGGCTCAGAAAGACCTAAAGTTGATTTCCTAACGCAATGGGACAGAAGCCCAAGGATCGGTTTAAATTTTAAAGGAAGTACGAATCAAAACGCAATATTCTCGTCGTTTATGTTAACTTATAACTAGATCAGCTTATTAAGAACATTGTACTATCACTGCAATTCAGCAATCAGCTCTTTTGCTTTTGAAGCATTTGCAGTCCCTTCAGGAACTTTTTGCAACCATTCTATCGTGGCTGGCTTGTTGTCTTCTTTCAAGAAGCTAAGTGCTACATAGTAGGCTGCATCATATTTAAATGCTGATTCCCCTTTATAAAGACTCATAAAAATTGTTCTAGCCTCATATTCCTTGCCTGTTTCAACGAGCGTGATCGCGAAGTAATAGGCAAGTAATAGGTTTTGAGGGTTAAGCATATATTCACTTTGCAGTACCCTTTTAGCTTCATGGTATTTTTGGCTATTAAAATATTTTGCTCCTTTAGAAATATTGACCTCCGAATCGTTACCTCGCTCTGCTACTGACATCTGTCTGCTGATAGCATATTTTTCATAAAGACCTGACGACCATGAGGACCAAATTAAGAGGCCGACAATCAACACGGCAGCAATGCTGACGTATTTGATATATGGTTTAACAAACTTATGTTCTTCTTTCATCGTTTTAGTTGAGCTGCCTACCTTGCTTGCTTTAGCACGATGGCTGCTAAAGGCGGAATATCTAAAGAAATAGAGTATTCTCTTCCACTACATTCTTCGTGTTCAGGAAGTAAAACGCCCTTGTTAGCTTTACCACTGCCGAAGAATTCTTCCGCATCAGTGTTAAATATCTCTTTCCATTTGGCTTCAAATGGCAACCCAACCTTATAATCCTGCCTAAACACAGGTGTTAAGTTCAAGATAACAATTAAGGTATCTTTAGCCTTTACCCCTTTACGTTGATAAACAAAGATTGAGTGCTGCGCATCATCTGCATTGATCCACTCGAATCCTTCATGCGAGAAACTATGCTCGTATAGTGCTGGTTCTGACTTGTAAAGTTTATTTAATGCCCTAACGGTAGTCTGCATTCCTAAATGTGGCGGATGCTGCAAAAGATGCCAGTCTAACGAGTTCTTAAAATCCCACTCGTGGGTCTGTGCAAATTCATTTCCCATGAAAAGGAGCTTGCTACCCGGTTGAGTAAACATGTAAGCATACAAAACGCGCAGGTTTGCGAACTTCTGCCACTCATCTCCAGGCATTTTATAGATCATGGAAGATTTACCATGTACCACTTCATCATGCGAAAAGGGAAGCATAAAATTCTCGCTGAAGGCATACGTAATGCTAAACGTCAGCTGATGATGGTGGTGTTTTCTAGCGATTGGATCATTCTTAAAATACTTTAAGGTGTCATTCATCCAACCCATCATCCATTTCATGCCAAAACCGAGGCCACCGGCATGAACAGGATGAGTCACGCCCGGATAGGTACTGCTCTCTTCAGCAATGGTATGCACACCCTCGTAATTGCTGTAAACAGCCTCATTCATGTCTTTCAGGAATAATATGGCGCCTAGATTCTCCCGACCACCATACTCATTAGTTGCAGCATCTTCGGCCTTTCTTGAGAAGTCAAAATAGAGCATGGACGCTACAGCATCTACCCTCAAACCATCGGCGTGGAATTTATCAAACCAGTATAAGGCATTACTGATCAAAAACGAGCGAACCTCGTTCCTATCGTAATTGAAAATATAAGATTTCCAGTCTGGATGGAAACCTTTACGCATATCGGCATGCTCATATAAATGAGTGCCGTCAAAGTTATATAACCCATGGGCATCTCCAGGAAAATGGGAAGGTACCCAATCCATAATCACGGCAATATTACTATTGTGAAGTTCTTCAATAAGGGACATCAACTCCTGAGGAGTTCCGTGTCTGGAGCTCGCAGCGAAGTAACCAGTGATCTGATATCCCCAAGATGGATAGTAAGGATACTCCATTATTGGCATAAACTCAACGTGAGTAAAACCCATATCCAGGATATAGGGCACTAGGCTGACTGCGATTTCTTTATAAGTTAATACCCGCTTAGGCTCAGTCGGATCACGCTGCCAGGATCCCAAATGCAGTTCATAGACCGACATTGGTTGGTTAAGCGCATTAAGCTTAGGCCGCTTTTTAAGCCATGCTTTGTCTTTCCAGGTATAGTCGTTATCCCATACCATTGAAGCATTTTTTGGAGGGTGTTCCCAGCGCTTAGCATAGGGATCTCCTTTTTCCAACTCCTCACCGTTGAAACCTTTGACGGCGTATTTATATATTTCCCCTTTTCCAACTCCGTCAATAAAGCCTTCCCAGATCCCAGATTCATCAATCCTTTTATTAAGGTAGTGTGCGCTTTTGTTCCAATGATTAAAATTGCCGATCACCCTTACTTCTTGTGCATTTGGCGCCCATACAGAAAAATAAGTTCCCTCCGTTTTTCCTACCTTGAGCAGATGGGAACCGAACTTCTCATACAACCGAAAGTGCTTGCCTGAAATAAATAATGCGATATCAAAATCACTGAATAAGCTATGGGCAAGCACTTCCATTAGTTGTATATTTTTATAATTGTGAAATTCTTATTGGATTTGAAACGTAAACAGTTACGCTCATCTAACGTAAAATCGATCAATTCTTTATCATCAATGGTAATTTTATTGACTTTGAAAGGTAGCCCGATGATGTTGTGGTTGTATAATTCGTAGGTAGGGGTATACAACCCTGTTCTGCTTTGTTCTATCACAAGATTAGTTGCTGAACCTTTAACAGTAAACTTTTTCTCCGAGTAGATGTCCTGTTCATAAGCGAAGGTATCTCCATGATCCTCGTAAAGGAATGAGTTAACCTCATAATCGCAGAAGTAAACATTTAACATAACTTCGTCGACGTCTTTCTCCCCTACGTATTGCATCACGGGATATTCTGGAATTACAGAACCAGCCCTAATAAACAAAGGCATGTGATCCAGCGCCGCAGCAATATTGTACTCACTTTCTCCGGTTAATACTTCGTGTGTCCAGAAATTAACCCATTTTCCCTTTGGAAGATAAACCATTCTCGAAGTAGCGCCTTGCTCTAAAACAGGACATACCAATATCTTATCTCCAAAAGTAAACTCATCCTGACGGAAACTATTGCTGATATCTTCCTGCTCAAGCATAACCAGCGGTCTTAGAATTGGGAATCCATAACGGTGATGCTCCCAGAATACAGAGTAAAGGTATGGCATTAAGCGATATCTCAGTTCTATGTATGTTCTATTGATACTGGTAAATGGCTCTCCAAAGCTCCATGGTTCACGTTCAGCAGTATCTCCCGCTGAGTGAGCTCTCATGAAGGGGGAAAAAGCTCCCAATTGAATCCATCTTGTAAATAGTTCAGCATCCGGCTCTCCGCTGAACCCTCCGATGTCTGTACCAACAAATGGTACTCCGGAAATCGACATCCGTTGACACTGGATGTTACCAAGCTTCAAATGCTCCCAAGTCGCAACATTGTCTCCTGTCCAAACACATCCATAACGTTGCATACCAGAGTATCCCGCACGGGTTATAGTAAATGGACGCTTGTTGCGCATTAATTTCTTTAGGCCGTCATAAGTTGATCGAACCATCTGCATGCCGTAGACATTGTGTGCTTTACGGTGAGAACCTCGAAATCCATCGTAATTGTGCCTAACATCATTAGGAAATGTTCCTGAACCAAAAACTGCAGGTTCATTCATGTCATTCCACACGCCTGCTACGCCAATCTCTACTAATTCTTTATAAAGGTTGCCCCACCATTCCCTAACCGCAGGGTTAGTGAAGTCTGGAAACTGGCACCTGCCTGGCCATACATGGCCTTCCATAAAATAATCGTCACTTCTGCGACAGAAAAAGTTATTCTCTTTACCCTCTTTAAATACCCAATAGTTATCATCAACCTTAATTCCCGGATCAATCATTACAACGGTTTTAAAGCCATCATCGGCCAGCTCTTTGATCATTCGTTTAGGATCAGGGAAATGGGTCTTGTTCCAGGTGAAGCAACGGTACCCGTCCATATAATCAATATCCAAATAAATGGCATCACAAGGAATATTTCTTGATCTAAATCCTTCTGCGATCTCTTTTACTTTTTTCTCAGGATAGTAACTCCAACGACATTGATGATATCCTAATGCCCATTTGGGAGGCATCGGATGAGTTCCGGTCAGCGTTTGATAACGCTTAACCACGTCCATCATATGCGGACCGTGGATGTAGTAATATTGTAATTCCCCACCATCAGCCCAGAAGCTGGTCTTGCTATTGTCTTCGCTTCCGAAGTCAAAATAGGATCGGAATGTATTGTCGAAGAAAATACCGTAAGCTGCCTTATCGTGAACTCCAGTGTAAAAAGGAATTGTACGGTATAATGGATCCTGATCCCAGCCAAATGAATATGCATCTGTATTCCAATTTTGGAAGTGACGCCCACGTAAGTTCATGTTGCCCGACTTATCTCCTAGTCCAAAGAAATTTTCTTCCTGCTGGCATTTTTTAGTCGCGTAAACATAGTAACCACCAAACTCTACATTCTCTTCCCAATGCATCGGTACGGCATCTTCGCTCATGACCATTTGACTCTGGTTTTCGATAAACGAAATGTGAAAATCCGATTTACGGATTTTGCAGGTGATCGTATTCGTAGACACAGTGTAACTGTCTTCCACTTCTTCAAGTTTGAAAGTCGTCACCTTTTGATCCACAACGGGTACAGCATAAGAAAATTCATCTAAGAAAACACTGTGTGGCGCAAGGCGCACACGAATGATCTCATCGCTAACTACCCTAATTTCAACCCTGGCACTTCCGTCGCCAAAGAAAAATTTATTACCCTCGACAGATGCCTTCTCAACACTGCCAAGATATTGCTTAACAATTGGCTGTAAATGAGTAACCGGGTTATTTAAGTGCTGAACTGCTTCTTCAACGGCCTCCTGCTTATTTATAATTGTATTGGTCTCCTTGTTTTGATCAGTAATTTCTTCCATAAAAATCTCTTGAATGTATATCTTCCCTGTTCGATAGCTTAATTTATACATCTAAAGTGTTAAAATTTCCACGAATACCAAAGTAATATTAAAAGATAAACCCGTTTTAAAAAAAAGCCCTGACTGTACAGTACAGTCAGGGCCTCCCAAGAAGTAATAAATTTGAACTATGGATTGAAAGTTAAGCCAATATAGTACAATGCGCCAACAGAAGGATTTCCGTAAGAAGTATAGTAATATTTGTTCAAGATGTTTGATCCACCCAGTTTAATCATTGTTTTTACAGAAGGGATTTTCAGGTTGATTTGAGCATCCACTGTTCCGAACGCAGGAACGTCCCCAGAAGAAAATGAAGAGTTCCAGTAGAATGCATCCTGCCAGCGGTAAGCAACATTAAAACCTACATTTTTCACAATTTCGCTATTACCCAATCCTAAGTTATAACGTACGGTAGGCGTGTTAAAATCGTTGATATAAGCTGTTGGAAGATCACCGATCTCATTGTAAGAAACGTTTCCACTCAGGTTGTAATTGGAAATTCGGTAATCAAGACCAAAGGCTGCACCATAGGAAGTAACCTCTCCTTTAGCATTAACCGGAACACCGAATTTAGAAAAATTACTACCGTTTTGTTGGTAAACGTCAACAGACGTAATGAAGTTTTTGTACTTGTTGTAGTATCCGTAAGCATCAATTAGCAAGTTACCACCAATTAACCCTTTGTAACCAACTTCATAAGCCTGAACACTTTCAGGCTTTACGCCCTCTGCATCAAATGTATATTGCTGTAACAACGTAGCATCAGGTGTTCCTGTTGCAATTGAAGACTGGAAAGCCCTATAGCTTACATCCGTAAATGGAATATTTGTAGTTAATAAATTGTATTTGTTGAGGCTACCTGGCAAACCACCAATTAGACGCTGACGACCGCCCGCAACTGAAAGGTCAATGTACTGGTTTTGAGTAGTAGGGTTGCGATAACCTGTTTGGTACGAAACGCGTATGTTGTTATTTGGAGCTACAGTATAAACACCGGTAACCCTTGGGGTAAAGCGACCCTTGAAGTTATCATTTTTATCATACCTTCCCGCAACAGTTAATTTCAGCTTTTCATCAAAAAGTTTTTTACCCAATTGTGCGAAAGCACCGTATTCTTTGATATTGATCTCGTTGTTTAAATCATCAAAGATAGTACCACCTGATCTCAATTGATACAAACGATAAGAACCACCAACCTGCAGGTCAACCACGTTGTTCAACGCGTTAGAGAAGTTGTACAAGCCTTCGTAATGGTAAAGATTTGTTTTATCGTCAAACTTCGCTCCTTTTCCAGAAGAAATGGTGCTATTGATGATGCCATTCTTAACGTTCTCAAATTGGGTTGTACCTGGTACCAGGCGACCCTGATCTGCAAAGCCACGAGCAGTGTTATGTGCAGTCATATCATCCGCACCTTGAGCACGCGCATTTGAGTAAGCTAAAGCATATTGAGCAAACCAACCTGAAGTAGGATTTGTAGCAGGCCCAGCACTTGGACGGTATGCCTCGTTAATGAATGATCCGAGAATTGATGATATGTAAGAATCTCCAGAACGTTCCTGAGTTGTATAACCCCTCAAGAAAAAGTCTTCACCTTTTAGTTCCAGTTTGTATTGTCCAATACTAAAGTTCTTCAATGAATAACGATCTGACCCCGTGTACACTGAGGTACCTGTACCCCAGCTAGCTTGAGCAATAGCTTCTACCGTCGAAGATAGTTTGTAATGCATCGCACCAGATGCTTTCAACGACTGCGTATCGTAATCTACCAAATTCGCTTCATTATAACCAGTTCTCGACACATCCTGACTTGGTGTAGTTCCCTTGGCTAAGCTATACAACACAGGTAAGTATGGAAGGGCAGGACGCAAGGATGCATATGCAGGATTACCATTAACTGCAGCAACTAATTGTGGGTAGGTTGCTCCCGATCCGATCAATTGGTTAAATGCACCAAATCCTGCTGGTGAAGCATTTTTGAAACCATTGGATAGACCCAATGCAACCGTTCTTAAATTGATATTTGTCTCATCTCCGTAAACGTTAACTCCATCATAATTGGGGTCAGTTTGTCTATTTCCAGCCTTGAAGGTACGCGCACTCCTATCGAAGTTATTGTAGTTGCTCGCTTGCCAGTCCTTAGCTTGTAAGAAGGAAAAAGTTCCTTTTATAGCAAATCTGTTGTTCCAGGCTTTAGCCAAACGAACATCTAACTGTTTATATTCTTGGTTACCAGTGTTGTCGTCATTGACATGATTAATCCCAGTTTTTACCTGAAAGCTCGCACCTTGATAAGCAAATGGATTTTTCGAGTTCATCAACATGGTACCATTGATACCACCTGCACCATACAATGCAGAAGAAGCTCCAGGTAACAATTCTACATTATCAACGTCAAGATCATTCAGACCAATGATATTTCCAACGGAGAAATTTAAACCTGGTGCCTGATTGTCCATTCCATCCACATACTGGTTGAAACGTGTATTGCCGTTCGAGTTAAATCCCCTGGTATTAATAGACTTAAAAGTTAAACTCTGCGCACTTACCTCCACACCTTTCATGTTAGTTAATGCATCGTAAAACGACGGCGTGGGAAGCTCTTTTAATGTGGCTTGCCCCATTCTTTCTATCGATACTGGAGATTCCAAAATACGCTCTGGTGTACGTGAAGCTGATACGACAACCTCCTGACCAAGAATAGCAGCAGACTCTAACTGAAAGTCCACATTAGTCGCAGTTCCGGTAACTTCTTTTTCAATTGAAGTATACCCAACATAAGTTACTACGATTGTAAAGGGAGTTTTTTCGTTAGTAGTGAGTGCATATTTACCACCGTTATTGGTGGCTGTACCCGTCGTCTTTCCTTTAATGGTGATGCCTACGCCAGGCATTGCTGAATTAGTAGTTTTGTCTATGACAACCCCACTAATAGTTACGCTTTGTGCCTGTGCCGCTACAACTGTAAAACACAATAATAAAAGCGCAAACGCTGCTTTTGTAAAAGTTTTGCTCATACTGTAATTTTATAAATGGTTAATTATATTCTAAATCTAATACAAATTTCCAATTATCCAAGTTGACCTTTAGTTATTCTTGAATACATATTTTCAATTTATTATAATTGATTAAGTTTTATCTTAAATTGCAGGACCGAATATATTATTTACCGATCTTGGCAAACAATTAATTGAGCAGCGATGAATAAAATAAAAGCCACCATAACCATTATTATACCTGTTTTGTTAACTTTTTCCCTCAATACTAAGTTCGGTGACACTCCCCCTCTATTAAAGTTTCTTAACCCTTTTACGGGCTTCTGGCAAAATGCAGAAAGACTGGCCGCTCATAAAAATAAAAATGTTATTTTGAAGGATACCAGGCAAGATGTTCAAATTGCCTTTGACGACCGCATGATTCCCCATGTTTTCGCACAAAACGATCATGATGTCTATTATGCTCAGGGATATGTTACGGCCATGCATCGATTGTGGCAAATGGACTTTCAAACTAGATATGCTGCAGGAAGACTATCTGAAGTTGTGGGTAAAAAAGCGATCGAACTGGATCGCTATCAACGAAGAATGGGAATGGTTTATGGAGCAGAAAATTCATTAAGAGGAATGATGGCTGATCGGGAATCTAAAGAAATGATTCTTGCTTACACTGCTGGTATCAACGCGTATATACATTCTCTGTCGACTGCAGAACTGCCTCTGGAGTATAAGCTTCTGGATTTTAAACCTGAAGACTGGACTCCAATAAAATGTGCATTACTGTTAAAGCAGATGTCGGCCGTCTTGGCTATGGGCTCTAACGAGTTCTACATGACTAACATCAGAAAAAAATTCGGCACCGATGTTGTCAAAGATCTTTTTCCTGACTACCCTTTCAAAGAAGATCCTATCATCCCAGTCGGGACTAAATGGGATTTTGATCCCATGCCTATTCCGCAAGCACCTGCACCATTCGCTGACGAGACAGCGAGCAACATTAAAACCAAGGAACTGGAAGAAGGAATCGGCAGCAACAACTGGGTTTTATCAGGCAAAAAAACTGCATCTGGTTTTCCAATACTCGCTAACGACCCACACCTGGATTTATCTCTTCCTTCCATCTGGTATCAAATCCAATTACATGCACCCGGGTTAAATGCATATGGAGTTTCGCTGCCAGGTGCCCCAGGAATCATTGTCGGCTTTAACCAAAACATTGCCTGGGGAGTAACGAACGTGGCTGCAGACGTCCTGGATTTCTATCAGATTAAATTTAAAGACAATTCCCACAAAAGCTATTGGTACAATAACAAATGGAATGACACTAAGGTGCGTTATGAAAAGATTGCAGTACGTGGCGAAGGAACAGAAATAGACACTGTGTTTTACACGCACCATGGTCCTGTAGTTTATACTCAAAAACCAAAAGACTTTAGTAAAGCTTCCAATGTACCAATTGGGAATGCACTTCGATGGATCGCACATGATGAATCCAATGAACTGAAAACTTTTTATCTAATGAACAGGGGCAAAAACTACTCAGACTACCGTAAGGCTTTAACCTATTTTTCTGCACCAGCGCAGAATTTCGCATTTGCCTCTGCAGAAAATGACATCGCCATCACTGCAAATGGCCGATTCCCTTTAAAATATAAAGATCAAGGGAAATTCATATTAGACGGTACAGATCCAAAAGCAGACTGGCAGGGTTGGATCCCAGCGGTCCAAAATCCAACAGTAAAAAATCCTTCACGGGAATTTGTAAGCTCAGCAAACCAATCTTCTACAGATCAAAGTTATCCATATTACATTAACTGGGAGTTCAGTCCATATGAGCGCGGTAAGCATATCAATGACCGCCTTACTGCAATGAAAGGTGCTACAGCCGACAGTATCAGGCTAATGCAGACCGATAACTACAGCATCTTTGCTGAAAATGTGGTGTCCACTTTTATAGGTCTGGTTAATAAAGGAAATTTAAATGCCACCCAACAGGAGGCTTTATCTAAAGTGGCCGACTGGAACAAACGATATGATGCAAACGCGATTGCAGCCAGTGTTTTTGACCTATGGAATAAGAGGTTAATGTTCGACATCTGGGATGACGAATTTACGGTAGCTAATGTTCCTATGCGTTATCCTTCGAGGGATAGAACACTTCATCTTATTTTGGACGAACCGAATTCACGCTGGGTGGATAATGTAAATACATCCGTTAAAGAGACACTAAGCGATCTGGTCAATGAATCATTTAAATGGAGTTGCGACAGTCTGGAACGAAAGTACGGACCAATAGGGAAACCTTGGGAATGGGCTAATGTTAAGCATACCAATGTCCTTCACTTGGCTAAAATTCCTGGTTTCGGGTCAAAAACATTATTGATTGGTGGAGGTAAGATGACCATAAATGCCCAGAGCGAAACAAACGGACCATCATGGCGAATGGTTGTTGAGTTAGGAAAAACTCCAAAGGGACATGGCGTTTATCCAGGTGGACAATCAGGTAATCCCGGAAGCAAATATTACGATAACATGATTGATACCTGGGCAAATGGAGAGTTATACGATCTATACTTCATGCAAAGCGCTGATGATGCCTCCGCTAAAATAATCTCGAACCTTAAAATATCTAAAAAGAAATAACATGGTGTTCCTCGTAGTAATCATCGCAGCATTCTTATTGCAAATGGTATTGCCGTGGTGGGTAATCGTTATTATTTCTTTTGCAATCTGCGGACTTATCGGCAAGACAGGTAAAATATCTTTGTGGTCGCCTTTTTTTGCAATACTGCTATTGTGGACAGGTATGGCTCTGTATAAAAGCATTCCCAACGAACACTTGTTGGCTTCAAGAGTTGGTGAAATGCTTGGGGTAAAAGCGTGGTGGCTTGTGCTGGTATTAAGTGGTGTACTTGGTGCTTTCGTCGCGGGTGTTAGTGGTTTTTGTGGTTATCATTTCAGAAAAGCAGTGCTCACCAAGAAAACGACTTCCTAATTACAAGTTGTTGCGTATTTTTGAGCCGTGAATGAGTTAGCAAAGCAAGTATTTTCAATTGCAAAAAACAAAGACTTTGAAGAAATAGGATTAGCCATTTTCCGCTATCAGGCCAATAACTGTGCAGTCTACCGTGACTACATACGAAACCTGAATATTAATCTCTCAGAAGTCAATTCGCTAAAAAAGGTACCCTACCTTCCTATATCATTTTTCAAAACTCATGATGTCTTAAGCGATGTTTTGAATAAACATCAAATTATTTTCAGTAGCTCTGGAACCACAGGTACATCACAAAGCAAACACCTCGTTACAGACCTAAGTATTTACGAACTGAGCTTCAGGAAAACATTTGAATTGTTCTACGGACCTGCTGCTAATACTTGTATTTTGGCTTTACTACCCTCCTACCTGGAAAGGGATGGTTCTTCGCTCATTTACATGATCGATGCCCTAATTAAGGATAGCAATCATCCTGACAGCGGCTACTTTTTGCACGATCATAATGACCTTAAAAGTAAACTACAAAAACAGCAACAGGCCGCGCAAAAAACAATACTGATTGGCGTAACCTATGCTTTGCTTGACTTTTTAGATAACCATAAATTAGATTTCCCTCAACTCATTGTAATGGAAACAGGGGGCATGAAAGGTAAGCGAAAAGAGATGGTACGCGAAGAGTTGCATGACATTCTTAACACAGGATTTGGGGTAACTTCGATACACAGCGAATACGGAATGACTGAACTGCTGTCTCAGGGTTACTCAAATGGAGAAGGAATATTTAACTGTCCGCCATGGATGAGAATTACTTTAAGAGACACAAATGATCCCCTATCCGCAATAGACGGACAAAAAACAGGCGGCATAAACGTCATAGACCTTGCAAATATCAACTCTTGCTCTTTTATTGCAACTCAAGATCTTGGACGCATGTATCCAGATGGTTCATTTGAAGTGCTCGGTCGTTTCGATAACTCCGATATTCGAGGCTGTAACCTGTTGATCAGTTAGTCCGCGATTATCAAATAGTAATTTTTCTTCCCTTTTTGAGCAATAATGAATTTACCACTTAATAAACTGCTTGAGGTAATCACATCAGCTGGGCTTGCCAACTTGTCTCTGTTGATAGATACACCACCTGCTTGGATCAGCTTTTTAGCCTCGCCTTTCGAGGAAAATACTGCCGACTTCTCCGCAAGCAATGTTGCCAAATCTATTCCCTCCGCTAATTCAGCTTTTGAGATCGTAAATTGTGGGATTCCTTCAAAGATTTCCAGAACCTGATCATCATTCAAGGTTTTGAAGAATTCTAATGAACCGTTGCCAAATAAGAAATCTGAAGTAGTGATAGCAGTTTGCAAAGCCTCATCAGAATGCGTTCTGACAGTGATATCCCCTGCCAATGCTTTCTGCAAAATCCTTTGATGTGGAGCCTCATTGTGTGATGCTTCCAATGTTTCAATTTCGTGCTGGGTTTTCAAAGTGAAGATTCTAATCCACTTCTTTGTATCGTCATCTGAAGCGTTCAACCAGAATTGATAGAATTTGTATGGAGATGTTTTACGAGCCTCAAGCCATACTGCACCGCTTTCTGTCTTTCCAAACTTAGTACCATCGGCCTTTTTTATCAACTGGGTAGTTAGCGCGTAAGCCGTACCAGCGTCTTTTCTTCTGATCAACTCAGTTCCCGTAACAATGTTCCCCCACTGATCAGAACCACCCATCTGGATCAGACAGTTGTGGTGCTTCCACAGGTAATAGAAATCATAGCCTTGAATTAACTGGTAGCAAAACTCAGTGAAGGATAAACCTGATTCACCTTCCAGTCTCTTTTTGACACTGTCTTTGGCCATCATGTAATTCACAGTGATGTGCTTACCAATATCTCTAATGAAAGTGAAAAGACTCATGTCTTTGAACCAGTCGGCATTATTGATCATAACAGCTCCGTTTCCAGCGTCATCAAACTTTAAAAACCTGCTGAGTTGCTTTTTCAGCTCATTAAGGTTATGCTCCACCATTTCCTCTGTCTGCAGGTTGCGCTCAGCTGACTTTCCTGATGGATCGCCAACCATACCTGTCGCCCCGCCAACCAAGGCGAAAGGCTTGTGACCAGCTCTTTGGAAATGAATTAAAGTCATGATCTGCGTAAGGTGACCAACGTGTAGTGAGTCAGCTGTGGGATCGAATCCTATATATCCGGCAGTCATGCCTTCGTTCAATTTATCCTCCGTTCCAGGCATAATATCCTGCAACATTCCGCGCCAGCGTAGCTCTTCAACAAAGTTGGTCATTGTATTTACGTTTGCGGCAAATATAGGAAAACCTTCCTTAACCAATAAAAATCGCTACTTTTAAATAATGAATTTTCTTTCCCACTACTATTTTGAGCGAGATACTACCGATGTTAATGTAATTATCGGAGTTGTATTGCCCGATTTCGTTAAGAATGCAGACAAGTATTATAATCTTTATCCCGCAAAAGAAATCCATTCGTTTAAAGATGATCTACATCAACTCAGCTTATACAAGGGCTGGAAAAGACACGTTAAAGTAGACGCCCTATTTCACTCCTCCACATTCTTTACAGCACAAACACTAATTTTAAAAAAGTTATTACTGCCAGTCATGGAGGGCAGTCTCGTGAAACCATTCTTTCTGGCCCACATTGGATTGGAGTTATTACTTGACCACCTGCTTTTAACCAATGAAGATATCAATGTTGAGCTTTTTTATGATGCTCTGAAGACTTCTGACAAGGTTGCCCTGGACCATTTCTTAAAAAATTGTGGTCTGACGAATACGACTACGTTCTTCAATTTCCTGAATGGATTTATATCAAGCAAATACCTGTTTAGCTACCATAAAATCGAAAACATTGCCTATGCCTTAAATAGAATCTGTATGCGTATATGGGACAACCCGTTCTCCCCTGAACAAGTAAAACAAATTACGCTGCAACTGGAAGCCTACAAGGAAATCCTCGCAACATCCTATTCTTCAATTTTCAATGAGATTGAACCTCAACTAAAATAACCCTTAATTTGTATCTTCGCTTTATGTCACTATTCGATGTAAAGGAGAAAATGGATGCGCTGGCTGCTGAACTCAACCAACATACCTACAACTATTATGTATTGGCAATGCCTACTATCGCTGATTATGAGTTTGATAAAAAACTCGCGACATTAAATCAGCTGGAACTGGACAACCCCGATCTGGCAGATCCAAACTCTCCGACGCAGAAAGTTGGTGGAGACATCACAAAAAACTTCGTTACCATTCCCCATCGATGGGCAATGTTGTCCTTAGGAAATACTTACAACGAGCAAGATCTAAGGGATTTCGATGAGCGTGTTAGGAAGTCCATCGGGGATGATTTCCAATATGTTTGCGAGTTAAAGTTCGACGGGCTCTCTATTAGCCTAACCTACGAGGATTCCAAATTAGTGAAGGCAGTTACCCGTGGTGATGGGAGCAAAGGTGATGACGTTACTACCAATGTAAAAACGATAAACAGTATTCCACACTGGCTAAAATCTAAAGATGTGCCTCCTTTATTCGAAATTAGAGGAGAGATCTTCATGCACCGGGCGGCTTTCGATAGATTGAACAATGAGCGTGAAGAGCTGGGTGAGGTACAGTACGCAAACCCAAGAAACTTTGCTGCAGGCACTGTTAAAATGCAGGACTCTAAAGAAGTTGCTAAACGCCCGTTGGATTGCTTTCTATATTCCTTAAATACAGACAAGAACTATTTTAAAACACATTGGGAAAGTTTACAATCTCTTAAGGACTGGGGCTTTCATATCTCCAAAGACGCAAAGCTGGTAAATGGAATAGATGATGTGCTGGATTTCATAACTTATTGGTCTGAGCATCGATTTGGATTGAGTTATGATATTGACGGCATCGTAATTAAGATTAACAGCTATGCCCAACAACAAGAACTCGGTTTCACAGCTAAATCTCCAAGATGGGCTATTTCTTATAAGTATAAAGCTCAGGAAGTAGAGACTTTACTTGAAAAAGTGACCTACCAGGTAGGTCGTACGGGAGCTGTAACTCCAGTAGCCAACCTAAAACCCATACAGCTAGCAGGCACAACTGTTAAGCGTGCAACATTACACAATGCTAACGAAATTAAACGACTGGATCTGCACGAGGGCGACAGTGTCTTTGTAGAAAAGGGCGGTGAGATCATTCCTAAAATCATCAATGTAAATCTGGACAAGCGTATAAAGGGTGCATCAAAAATAGTATATCTAACCCACTGTCCGGAATGTGGCACAAAGCTGATCCGAAAAGAAGGTGAAGTCGCTTTTTATTGCCCCAATGATGAAGGCTGCCCTCCTCAAATAGTCGGTAAGATTCAACATTTCATCGGAAGAAAAGCAATGAATATTGACGGATTAGGTAACGAGACCATCGAAACCTTTTATCAGCGCGGTCTTGTAAAACACATCAGCGACCTATATACATTGAAAGATAAGTCTGACGAGTTAAAACTTTTGGATCGTTTCGGGGACCGTTCCATAGAAAACATGCTGAATGGCATTGAGCATTCTAAACAAATGCCATTTGAAAAGGTATTGTTTGGACTAGGCATCAGATACGTAGGCGAAACTGTTGCTAAGAAACTGGCGTTTGGCGCTAAAAACATTGAGAACCTCATCAATTCGACATTGGACGAACTGACGGCGATAGAAGAGATCGGTGGCAAGATAGCAGAAAGCATTCTCGAATACTTCTCCAAACCGGAACATTTGGATCAGATTGCCAGACTAAAATCCGACGGTTTACAATTTATAACTCAGGAAAATGAAGTTGCATTAAAAAGTGATAAATTAACTGGAAAAACATTTGTAATTTCGGGCGTTTTTGAAAATTACAGCAGAGAGGAGTTGAAAGATTTGATCGAAAGTAATGGTGGTAAGATTTTGAGCGGCATATCAGTCAAATTGAACTACTTGCTCGCTGGTGAAAACATGGGGCCATCGAAATTGGATAAGGCTAAAAAACTAAATATACCGCTCATAACAGAGGGTAATTTATTTGAAATGTTGAAATAATAAACTAAAAATGAACAAATTTCATGGAACGGGTGTCGCTTTGGTTACACCATTTAAGGCAGATGGATCGGTAGATTTTGAAGGTTTGAAAAACCTGATCAACTATCTGGTCGATGGAAAGGTAGAGTACCTGGTATCCCTTGGTACAACAGGCGAAGCATCAACCCTTAATAAGGATGAGAAGAAGAAGATTTGGAAGTTTACAGCAGAAATAAACAACGGACGGCTACCATTGGTAGCAGGCATTGGGGGCAACGACACGCTTGCAATTGCAAAAGATATGAAGGAATTTGACACCGAAGGTTATCACGCTATTCTTTCGGCAAGTCCATATTACAATAAACCAACACAAGAAGGTATTTACCAACATTATAAATTGCTCAGCGAGTCTTCATCACTTCCAATATTCCTTTACAACGTCCCTGGAAGAACGGGAAGCAACATGAGTTCAGATACTACTTGCAGATTGGCCAATGACTTTAAAAACATTATTGGCATGAAAGAAGCATCGGGCAATTTTGATCAGTTCAATCAAATCATGCGTGATAAACCAAAAGAATTCCTTCTGATCTCTGGAGATGATCCGGTTGCATTGCCTATGATCTCATTGGGAGCCGTAGGAGTAATCTCTGTGATTGGAAATGCCGTGCCTCAGCAATTGTCGGCCATGGTTCGTCTCTGTCTTAAGGGGGACTATGCAGCAGCCTTGCCGTTGCACTTAAATCTGATCGAATTTACAAGACTGATGTTTGCAGAGGGAAATCCTGCAGGGGCAAAAGCAGCATTAAAACATTTCGGTGTTTGTGAAGATCATTTGAGACTTCCTTTGGTGAAGGTTTCGCAATCGCTGCGTCAACAGATCATCACGGAAAGCGATAGAATTACGAATTATAACATACTATAAAAAAACCGGCCTAATGATTAGGCCGGTTTTTTTATGCTTACTCCATCGCAAACTGATTCTCTTTGTAGTACCCATTTTGGAGCTTCTCTGAAACTTCGCTGAAGGCATCCAAAGTTCTTTGGACATCTTCTAAGGTATGCATTGCTGTTGGTATCAATCGCAGCTCGATTAAGCCCTTAGGAATTACAGGATAGACAACGATTGAACAGAAGATACTGTAGTTCTCTCTCAAGTCCATAGTAAGCGCAGTAGCTTCCAATAATTCTCCTTTTAAGAAGACAGGAGTAACCATGGTATTCGTTATACCGATATCAAAGCCACGCTCCTTTAATCCTTTTTGAAGAGTAGTTGCTATGGTCCAAAGTTTCTCTCTCAATTCCGGACTATTTTTTAACAAATCCAGCCGCTTCAATAGCCCTATGACCATCGGCATAGGTAAAGCTTTTGCGAAGGTTTGAGAGCGCATATTATAACGGAAGAAATTAGTGATTTCTACACTTGATGCTACAAATGCACCGATCCCTGCCATAGATTTAGCGAATGTTCCAAAATAGACATCTACTCCCTCAATACAGTTTTGTTCTTCATGCGTACCAGCACCGGTAGGACCCATTGTTCCAAATCCATGTGCATCATCAATTAACAATCTGAATTTGAAATCGTTTTTAAGCGCAACCAATTCCTTCAGTTTACCTTGAGCACCAGACATACCGAAAACACCCTCAGTGATCACAAGAATACCGCCACCAGTTTGCTCAACTAGCTTTGTCGCTCTTTCCAACTGCTTACGGGCACTATCAATGTCATTGTGTTGGTAAACAAAACGCTTACCCATATGTAGACGCAGACCGTCGATGATACAGGCATGGGATTCACCGTCGTACACAATTACGTCATTCCTGTCAACAAGGCTATCGATGATCGAAACCATTCCCTGGTAACCAAAGTTCAATAGAAAGGCATCAGGTTTCCCTACAAATGCGGCAAGCTCTTGCTCCAGTTGCTCATGATAGTTAGAGTTTCCAGACATCATTCTGGCACCCATCGGGTAAGCCATTCCAAATTCCTCTGCACCCTGGGCATCAGCTGCTCTCACCTCAGGGTGGTTAGCCAATCCCAAATAATTATTTAAACTCCAAACCAAATGTTCTTTACCTCGAAAGTTCATGTGTGGAGCAATCTCACCCTCCAATTTCGGAAATGAGAAGTATCCATGTGACCACTTTTGATGCTGCCCGATTGGGCCCATCCGCTTCGCTAACTTTTCAAAAATATCCAATGTTATAGTATTAAGTTATTGTCCGACAAATTTAAGATTAATATGCTTGATAACCAATAATTACAAAAAAGCCTTAGCAGATCATGCTAAGGCTTTCATTTTGCAACAAATATTTTAATCGACGTTATCGTGAAGGAAAGAATTGTTAGGTCTGATCTCTGTTGAGCCATCTTCATCATTACTCAAAGTGAATCTTGAAACCTGCGATTCTGATGAATGCTGTACCTGCTGTAGGTTCATTTGTTTCCTTTTGTAGGCAGGTTCGTTTTCCAACTCTTGCAATCCATTACTGGTGCGTAATTTCATGCTAAGATCTTTTAAACGAAGAATACGTTCTTTAGATTTTTTAAGCTGATCTTCAATAGATTCATCGTTTTTATCATCATCTTCACCTACCTCAGTAAGATCCTTTTCCTGCGGCTGTGCGTCATTATTGAAGACTGCAACCGGAGTTTCAAACACAAAGTTTGTTTCCGCAACTTTTACCTCAAACTCAAAGCCTGATTCTACAGGTAATTCTGCCTTAGCAGGTTCTTCTTCAATTAAGGCATGCTTTACAAAGGTGTTTCCCTGTTCTTCAATCGTCCTATTTTTATTGCCATTAAACAAATCACCAAAAAGATCAGACTGTTTGGTCTCATCCTTAAGCTTCATCACGGGCTCCATGCTATCTACAGAATCGGGCTTAGGAGCCATGAAAGAGTTTACAGGTTCAATAGGTCTAACCAATGGAGCTTCTTCAGGTGTGAGCAAAGAAATCTTTTTAACGTTTTTCTTGTCTTCATCACGCTGCTCAGTGGTTTGGAAACCAGTAGCGATGATAGTCACCGAAAGTTTATCTCCCAAGTTCTCATCAATACAGTTACCCCAAATTAAATCAGCAGATAACCCCGCTTTTTCCTGAATATAATCTGTAATTATAGTCACCTCATCCATTGTTACTTCGCGTAAACCTGAACTGATATTTAGAAGAATGTACCTAGCACCTTCAATCTCATTGTCTTTCAACAAAGGAGAAGCTAAGGCACCTTCAACGGCGTTCAGCGCACGATTTTCCCCATCACAGGCAAAACTACCCATGATAGATACACCACTGTCCTTCATCACCGTACGTACATCTTTAAAATCAACATTGATGTAACCGGGAACAGTAATGATCTCTGCAATACCTTTAGCAGCAGTTGTTAAGATATCATCCGCCTGTGCAAATGCTGAACCTAAAGTAAGGTTACCAAAGATCTCTCTTAACCTGTCGTTAGAAATAACAAGATAAGAGTCAACATATTTCTTTAGCTCATCCAAACCATCGTTAGCCTGCATCTTACGTCTCTTTCCTTCAAACGCAAAAGGCGTAGTAATGATAGCTACGGTAAGGATGTCTAGTTCCTTCGCAGCTTTGGCAATGATCGGACTGGCACCTGTTCCGGTACCACCGCCCATTCCTGCAGTAATGAATAACATTTTTGTAGTACTACCAAGCATCTGCTTGATGTCATCAATATTTTCAATAGCTGAATTTTTACCAACTTCAGGGATTGATCCAGCACCCATACCTTCAGTTAAACTGGCACCCAACTGAACTTTATTAGGAATCGGACTAAACTCTAACGCCTGAGCATCGGTATTACAAATGATAAAATCAACACCTGTAATTCCCTGACGGTACATATGGTTTACCGCATTACCTCCACCGCCACCAACACCAATTACTTTGATGATTGACGACTTATCTTTTAACATTTCGAACTGCATATCTTTATGAATCAGTTATTTAAAAATTAGTTTTACCTGTTCATCCACCTATGTAATATTAACACTTTTTAACACGCGTTTTCCATAAGTGTTATTAATGTGGAAAAGTCGCATTTTGTTGAAAAATATCATGGCTTAATGTAATCCTCATCACTCACGCTCATGTCGTCTTTGATGAAATCTTTCGTTTTAGCTAATAATTTATCGAATAAACCACCCCCAGGGCGCTTTACCTTTTCTATGTCCTTAGGTCTGTCAACAAAAACTCCCGGTTGCTTCATTTCTTCAACCAACTCTTCCGCTTTCTGAATTCCTTTGATCAGCAAACCAACACTCGTAGCATACATCGGACTTTTTAAATCGTCGTATATATTTTTAGGCATATCTTCATATTTAGACAAATGCTCATTCGGATAGCCTACTCTACAATCTAAACCAGTTACGTATTCTACCAATTGCGATAAGTGTTTCAACAAGGCACCGCCACCCGTGATCACCACACCACCAATCAGCTTTTTCTCATAACCCGAAGATTTGATCTCGTAATAAACATGCTCAATAATTTCTTCCATACGAGCCTGAATCACATAAGCCAGATTTTTCACAGAAATCTCTTTTGGCTCCCTACCTCTTAAGCCTGGAACACAAATGATCTCGTTTTCTTTATTTTCTTCTGCCAATGCAGATCCAAATCTGGTTTTAAGCAATTCTGCCTGATTTCTCATTACAGAGCAACCTTCTCTGATATCTTCCGTTACACTATTGCCACCAAATGGTATTACTGCCGTGTGGCGAATAATACCCTCATGAAAAATTGCAATATCCGTAGTACCACCACCTATATCTACAAGCGCAATACCTGCTTCTTTTTCCTCATCACTCAACACCGATTCTGAAGAAGCCAAGGGCTCTAATATTAATTCCTGAGTTTGCAAACCTGCATGGGTCACGCACCTCATAATGTTTTTAACTGCTGTCACCTGACCAGAAATGATATGGAAGTTCGCCTCTAAACGAACACCCGCCATCCCGATCGGATCTTTTATGCCTGGCTCGTTGTCGATTGTAAATTCCTGTGGCAACACATGGATGATTTCCTCTCCCGGTGGCATAACCAACTTGAACATATCATCAATGAGCTTATCTATATCTTTTTTGCCAATCTCGTTATTCAATTCTCTTCTCGTCAGAATACCTCTGTGCTGCAAACTCTTGATGTGCTGACCAGCGATTCCTACGTTTACAACGCGAATCTCAACGTTAGATTGCCCACTGGCAACCTCAACTGCCTGCGAAATGCCTTGCACAGTCTTTTGAATATTGGACACTACCCCACGGGTAACTCCCGCCGATTCAGCCTTGCCTATGCCTAATACTTCGATCTTACCATGCTGCGTTCTCCTTCCAACGATTACGCAAATTTTGGTTGTACCGATATCCAAGCCTACTACTATTGGAGATTGTACAGATGGTTTTTCTTTACCCATAACGGTGATAATTTGTTGAGTGTATATTACTTGTTTTTCTTGGTACTTGTCTTATTTTCTTCTTTATCGGCTGTAACCTGCTTCTTGATTTCCTCCCTAATAATAGAGTCGACTGGAATAGCTTTTACAGCCGCACTGTCGGCTGCATCTTTTTTTATCTGCGCCCTTAATGCTATTGTGTCTACAATATTTTTTTCACACACAATTTGATTGGTGTATTTAATATTTATGGTTTTGTAAGTGTCCCATCCCACTTTTGGCATCGCCTGCTTATAAAAGGCAAGTAGGTTCATCATCTTTATATCCAGAGAATCTGCAGTTCCCAAAATGATCTTCTGAATCCCTACCCGCGGGATCAGTTCAATATCATTCCTCTCATTCACATACAATTGTTCTATTTGTGCATCCCAGATCGTGTCCTTCTTAATGTACAGGGCAGTTTTATATAAATCTCCAGCCAGCTTAGTGATCAAGGTATCTACCTTACCACTAAAGTGCTCCATGATCCTACCGTTGGCCACCAATACATTAGCAGTGAAATTTGCCGACACCGGCATTTTCAGCCCATTCCTGTCGATGTAATAATCCTGATCATTAGAATTAATTACCCTCAATATAGGCTGGCGTTGTTGGATCTCAATATGTATAACCCCATCCATGTCTGCATAAACGGTAGCAAAGGCGATGTATGGATTGGCCTTGATGCTCTTTTCAATTTCTTCCAGATTAATGTGCTCCAACTGGCGACCAATCAATTTACCTTGACTCTGAACCAGAATGGCGTCAATTTCCTCACGTTCAATAAAATTATCGGCACCCGGTATCAGTATCTTTATGTTCTTGCAGGTAAAAGTCTTTTGTTTGATCCTTACAAAGCTCATTAAAACCACAGTTCCACTTAGGCAAACCACCCAGGCGAAAACCTTACATACCAATGTCCAATTGATCCTCTTAAGCATAACCTAACATTTTTTTAAGAGGTTGAACTAAAGTGTCTATATCCCCTGCGCCTACCGTTACCAGCAATTCAGGTCTTTTATTTTTAATCGCTTCAAGGACATCCACTTTAGAGTAAATAGCTTTCTCGACAAGTGCTATCTTATCCAATAAATACCTGGCATCAATTCCTTCCAAAGGTCTCTCCCTTGCAGGATAAATCTCAAGCAACAGAAGATCATCTACACTGCTCAGTACCTCTGCAAACCTATCTACGAAATCACGAGTTCTGCTAAAGAGATGTGGCTGGAAAATCACGGTCAATTTCTTGGCGGGATATAGTTCTCTTACCGCGTCAAAGCATGCCCTTAATTCTTCTGGATGGTGTGCATAATCGTCCACGTAAATTACTTCAGGGCTATTAACGATATATTCGAATCGCCTTTTTACCCCTTTGAAACTTGCAACCGCCTTTTTAATCAAATCTGCATTGATGCCCAGTTGCAGCCCAACGGCTATTGCAGCTACCGCATTCTCAATATTGTGTCTTCCAGGAAGAACTATCTTTAAGTCAGTAATCGTGTGTTTACCATCCGAATAATCGAAAAGGAAATGCGCATTTTCTACCCGTATGTTTGATGCGCTGATGCTCGCTTTTTTGTCAATTCCGTAACTAATTCCGGCGTCAATCTGCAAGCCCGATTTTACAAACAACGTGCCGCCATCCTTTAGTTGTCCTGCAAATAATCTAAACGAATCGTGCAGTTGTGATTCATCGCCGTAAATATCCAGGTGATCAGCATCCATAGAAGTGATCACAGCAATATCAGGGCTTAACGTTAAGAAAGATCGGTCATATTCATCCGCCTCCACCACCACTACATCATTATTTCCAAGAATGAAATTACTTTCAAAGTTTGTGGCGATACCACCCAGAAAAGCAGTACATCCAAAGCCGGTGTCTGTTAAAAGATGGGCAATGATCGAAGAGGTAGTCGTTTTCCCATGCGTACCAGCAACAGCAATACAAAACTGCCCCCTACTAATGATGCCCAGAACTTCCGAGCGTTTCTTCAATGAAAAATCATAAGCTTTGAAATAACTTAAGATCTTAGCCTCTTTCGGAATCGCAGGAGTATATACAACCAGAAGCTCTAAATCTCCTGCCTCCAATCCTTCGGGCAAAGTGCTCAGCTCATCTTCGTAAGAGATCGTCATGCCTTCCGCTTCAAGAATGGTGGTCAGATTAGTTTTTGTTTTATCATAACCAGACACTAAACATCCCTTGTTCAGAAAATAGCGGGCAATCGCACTCATACCAATACCGCCTATGCCAATAAAATATACGCTTTTGATGGTGTCAAGCTTCATCATCTGCCACGCCCCCTTTCTGCAAGATCAAGTACTTCCAGCGCGATGAGATCATCCGCATCCGGCAGGCCCATTTTACCAATATTCTCTGCCAGTTTTCCCATCCTGTCTTCGTCGTCCAGCAACATCAAAGCTTCGCTTACCAAGGTGTCTTCAGCAGAGCGGTCGTTGATTAATATCGCAGCACTATTTTTTACTAACGCCATCGCATTTTTCGACTGGTGGTCTTCCGCAACATTTGGGGAAGGTACAAGGATCACCGGCTTTTTGATCAGGCAAAGTTCTGCAATCGTACCCGCACCTGCTCTCGAGATGATAAGATCTGCCGCGGCATAGGCCATGTCCATCTTATTTAAAAACTCAAGGATCCTCACATTGGGATGGAAGTCTATACCCAAACGTTCAATTATTCCTTTATAATAAAACTTACCCGTTTGCCATATTATCTGTACATCGGCGGCAAGCAATTCCGGAAGGTGTTTTTCAATACTTTTATTCAGCGTACCCGCACCTAAGCTACCCCCCGTTACCAGAATAGTTTTCTTCAAAGGATCTAGCCTCAGCATCTCTGCTCCCTCATGGTGCTTATTTAAGATATTTACTACATCTTTTCTCACCGGATTTCCCGTTTTTAATATACTGTACGCAGGAAAGAACTGATCCATATCGTCAAAAGCAACGCATACTTTCGCCGCCTTCTTACCCAACCACTTGTTAGTTACACCAGCATGAGAGTTTTGCTCCTGTATCAGGTATGGAATGCCTTTTAATGAAGCGGCAAATAGAATAGGACCAGAAGCATAACCTCCAACGCCGACTACCACATCAGGCCTGAAATCACGGATCAATTGCAACGCCTTCTGTACGCTTCCAAGTACCTTAAACGGCAAACCTAAATTTTTCAAAATGGAGCCACGCTGAATCCCACTGATGTTTAAGCCTATGATTTTATATCCGGCAGCAGGAACTTTTTCCATCTCCATTCTGCCTGTAGCGCCAACAAATAAAATCTCACAGTTCGGCCTCATACGCCTCAACGCATTCGCTATGGATATCGCAGGAAATATATGTCCGCCTGTACCGCCTCCTGAAATGATTATTCGTGTTGCTCCCATATTTTTTTATGCCATTGCAGGTATCTCACCTACAATTATCCTTTTACTTCCGTACTCTTCAACATCTTTACTTACACTCAGGATGATCCCAAACGCGATACTCGTAAAGATCAGGGAGGTACCTCCCATACTTACCAGTGGCAAAGGAACTCCTGTAACCGGACCTAAGCCCACCGCAACCGCCATGTTCGCAAAAGCCTGAATCGTCAAACTAAAGCTCAATCCTGCGGCCAGCAGAGCCCCGAATGCCTTGGGCGCCTTCGTCACAATTCGCACACATCGGTAAAGTAACGTTACATATAACATTACCATCACCAGCGCTCCAAATGTTCCATACTCTTCCACTATGATCGCAAAAATAAAATCTGAATAAGGGTGTGGCAAAAAGTTTCTTTGTGTACTGTTTCCTGGCCCCTTACCGAAAACTCCTCCAGTAGCTAAAGCTATCTTCGACTGGTCGGCCTGATACGTCTTATCAGAGTTCTGCAGCTCTGGATGTAAGAAAGAGTTTACTCTTGATTTATATGTGGCGGAACGCGGTCCAAGGAATACTATAAACAACAACAGGACCCCCCCTCCTACGCAAACCATCATGATCTGCTTAATACTAATCCTGCCAATGATCAGCAACAAAATACTTACACCAAACAGCATTAGCGCGGTAGATAAGTTAGCCCAGGCGATCAATACGAAAACAACACATACGGAACCCATGATTGGAAGAAACGCTTGTTTTACATCCTTAATGTTCTCCTGCTTACGGGTCAGCATCCTTGCCAAAAACGTAATCAGTGCCAGCTTCGCTAAATCGGAAGTCTGAAACGTCAAACCGATTAAAGGAATCTTTACCCAGCGGGATGCATCATTGATGTGTTCTCCAAAAGCAGCGGTATACAGCAGCAAGGGGATAGTGATGAGCATCAAAATCTTAGATATCCCTGCGTAGTACTTATAATCCAGCAAATGCGCCACATAGATCATGGCGATACCGATGATCACAAAGATTACGTGTTTATACAACAAGTACTTTTCTACCGCCATTCCTTTGTTGTATGCAATCGTCCCGGTAGCACTATACACAGTGAGAATAGAGATCATAGACAACAAGATAATGATCAGCCAGATCCAGCGGTCACCTCTTGTCTTATCCAGAATAGTACTGATACCAATCATATTATAATTCTTTTACAGCCGCCTTAAATTGGTTACCCCTGTCTTCATAATTCTTAAACAGGTCAAAGCTTGCACAGGCTGGTGATAACAATACCGTATCTCCTTTTTTAGCAAGATGGTAAGCCACCTGAACTGCTTCGTGTGCAGAGAAAGTATTTACTATGATCTCTACATCATCATCGAAGGCTTCGTGAATTCGCTTATTGTCCTTCCCTAAACATACAATGGCCTTAACTTTCTGATGTACCATATCTTTCAGCATCTCATAGTCATTGCCTTTGTCAACTCCACCCATGATCAGGATTACATCGTTGCTCACGCTTTCCAGGGCATACCAGGTAGCGTTTACGTTGGTAGCCTTAGAATCGTTGATATAATTCACACCCGAGATCTTCGCCACGTGCTCCAGTCTATGCTCGATATTCTTGAAATCCCCCATGCTCTCGCGAATGGTAGCATTGCGAATCTCCAGTACTTTGGCAACTATGCCCGAAGCCATAGAGTTGTAAATGTTGTGCTTGCCTTGAAGGGCTAACTCTGAAATAGACATGGTTAATGGATCGTTTAGGTTTATATTGATTTGTATGTTGTCGTTCTCTAAATAAGCGCCACTCTCTAACTTCTTACGGATAGAAAAAGGGTAAGCTTTTGCATTGATCCTATTCTTCTTTAGGATCTGTCTTGTTTCTTCATCGTCGGCACAGTAGATAAAAACATCATCGGCCGACTGGTTTCTGGTGATGCGCATTTTCGATGCAGCATAGTTTCCCATCTTATAATCGTACCTATCCAAATGATCAGGCGTAATGTTTAGCAGCACGGCGATGTCTGCCTTAAACTCATGCATATCGTCCAGCATGAAGCTGGAAAGCTCCAATACGTACCATTCAAAATTTTCGGTAGCCACCTGCGCAGCAAAGCTATTCCCGATGTTCCCGGCCAGGCCTACACTGAAACCTGCATTTTTCAGGATATGGTAGGTGAGCATAGTTGTAGTGGTTTTACCGTTTGATCCGGTAATGCAAACCGTTTTCGCATTGGTATATCTTTTGGCAAACTCAATTTCTGAGATCACGGGAATCTCCTTTTGCTTAATTTCCTTCATGATTGGAATAGTATCGGGAATACCCGGACTTTTGATCACTTCTACAGCTTCCAATATCAACGCGGAAGTATGTTGCTGCTCCTCAAAAGGAATGTTCAATTCTTCCAACTGCATTTTATATTGACTCGGGATAGCGCCGAAATCGGATACGAAGACGGCAAAACCTTGCTTCTGCGCCAACAGTGCAGCACCCACACCGCTTTCACCGGCACCCAACACAACAATCTTTCCCTTTTCCATTATCGTACTTTTAAGGTGATGATGGTAATGATAGCCAGCAGAATTCCGATGATCCAGAACCTTGTTACAATTTTAGCCTCGTGAAAGCCTTTCTTCTGGTAATGGTGGTGGAGAGGTGCCATCAAGAATACCCGTTTGCCTTCACCAGTGCGCTTCTTGGTGTATTTGAAATAACTGACCTGGATAATTACCGAGAGATTTTCAACTAGGAACACTCCACACAAAACAGGAATCAATAATTCCTTTCTAATCATGATTGCAAAAGCCGCGATGATCCCACCAATTGCCAAACTTCCTGTATCTCCCATAAATACCTGGGCTGGATAAGAGTTGTACCATAGGAAACCTACACAAGCCCCTACAAAAGCCCCCGAAAAAATCATCAACTCACCTGAATTAGGTATATACATGATGTTCAGGTAATCCGCAATCACCGTGTTACCACTTACATAGGCCAGCAGACCTAAAGTTATACCGATAATCGCCGAAGTCCCGGTCGCGAGACCGTCAATCCCATCCGTAATATTCGCACCGTTGGATACAGCGGTGATGATAACGATCACAAACAGCATGAACACGAACACCGCATATTTTTCATAGCCAGGTCCTAAAAACTTGAGGACTTTGGCGTAATCAAACTCATTGTTTTTATAGATAGGAACATTGGTCATGGTCGACTTTACATCCTGAGTATAATAGAAGTTCTCACCCTTTTGTCTTAACACCATTGGAGCGACTGCTTTTGTTGTAGTACTCCCTTCAACTACCGTTTGTCTTACTACGATATTCGGATTGAAATACATCGTCCAGCCGATGATGATGGCTAAACCAACTTGACCAACCACCTTAAACCTGCCTGCTAATCCTTCCTTATTTTTCTTGAATACCTTTATGTAATCATCTACAAAACCAATCACGCCCATCCAAACCGTAGTTATGATCATTAGGATCACGTAAATATTACTAAGATTTGCCAGCAACAACGTTGGGATTAATATTCCCAGCAAAATCATTATACCGCCCATGGTAGGGGTACCCTGCTTTTGCATTTGCCCTTCTAAGCCAAGGTTCCTTACCGGCTCACCTACCTGCATCAATTGCAAATAATTAATAACGCGTCTACCAAAAACTGTAGTGATCAGTAAAGAGATGATGATGGCAAGAGAGGTTCTAAAGGTGATGTACTGAAACAACCTTAATCCGGGAAAATCATAATTCTGATTTAAATACTCGAACAGATAATATAGCATTAGTTGATTAAGTTAAATTGTTCCAATAAAATCTCCTTATCATCGAAATGATGCCTAACCCCATTTACTTCCTGGTATTTCTCATGCCCTTTTCCTGCTACTATTATAATGTCGCCAGGTTTTGCCAAGTGACAAGCAGTTTTAATTGCTTCTTTTCTATCTGTGATACTCAGTGTTTTTCTTTTGTTTGTTGGTGATACCCCCTGCTCCATTTCTTCGATGATAGCTTGCGGATCTTCCGTTCTTGGATTGTCGGATGTTAGAATCACCTTATCGCTCCAATCGCAAGCTACCTGAGCCATTATCGGGCGTTTGGTTTTATCCCTGTCGCCGCCGCATCCAATTACGGTAATGACCTGCTCATTACCCTTACGGATATTCTGAACTGTGCTTAACACATTCTGAACGGCGTCAGGGGTATGGGCATAATCAACGATGCCGATCACTCCTGTCTTGGAGTTTACATATTCAAATCTCCCTTCGGCACCGTCAAGGCGACTCAAGGTCGTCAGTACCGTAAGCTGATCCTGCTCTAGCAAAAGCGCAGTGCCATACACAGCCAGTAAATTGTAAGCATTGAATGAACCGACCAGTTTAAAGAACACCTCTATACCGTCAATATCAAGGTGCAGGCCATTAAAGCTATTTTCTACTACAGTAGCTTTATAATCAGCCAGTTGCTTTAAGGCATAAGTCTTTTTGGTTGCCTTTGAATTCTGTAGCATGATCATTCCATTTTTATCATCGGCATTGGTCAATGCGAAAGCACCTTTCGGTAGCCTCTCAAAAAAGCCTCTCTTGGCTTTGATGTAATTGTCGAAAGTCAGGTGAAAATCAAGGTGATCATGTGTAATGTTAGAGAAAACGCCTCCTGCAAAATTGAGCCCCTCAATTCGGTGTTGAACCACTGCGTGCGAGCTCACCTCCATGAAGCAATAACCGCAACCTTCAAACACCATTCTATCCAACAGCTCATTTAAAGCCAATGGATTTGGGGTGGTATGGGTAGCTATAATTACTTCTTCATTGATTTGATTCTGAACCGTGGAGATCAAGCCAACTTTATAACCCAGCTCCCTGAATAATTTAAATAGTAAGGTAGCGATGGTGGTCTTCCCATTCGTCCCCGTTATACCAACCAACTGAATTTTTGCGGATGGATTGCCGTAAAAGTTCGAAGCCATAATACCAAGTGCAGCAGATGGATCCGCTACCTGAATATAGGTTACCTCATCAACAAAAGTCTTCGGAAAATGCTCACAAATAATTACTTCGGCACCTGTTTGGATAGTGGACGCAATGTAAGCATGGCCATCAAACAGCATTCCTTTGATGGCAAAGAAAACCGAATTGGCAACTACTTTACGGGAGTCGAATACAAGCGCAGCCATATCCCTATTGGTTGTCCCAACGAGTTCTTTAATTGCTACGCCATATAATATCTCCTGTAACTTCATGCTATTGTAATTCTATAATTAAAGCCAGGCCTCTACCTATTCTTGAACCGGCAGCAATGGACTGTGCCACTACCCTTCCGCTTCCTTTAACTTTAGTTTTCAATCCGGCGTTTCCGGTAAGGAAAAGGGCATCTTTCAAACCCATTCCTTTGATGTCTGGCATTAGTCCTTTAACCGTATTGAATTCCTCGTAAGCCACACCGTTATTGGTATCCAGCTTTGCAGTTTTCGCAGCATACAAAGCTTTAATCCCAAAAGCACCATATACCCTTTTCACTGGTTTACTCGGACCTAATTTCGCTTCTGGGTTTACCGTGTTACCCACCAGGTGACTCGACATCTTATTGTACATCTGTGCATCACTGGCATAGATCCTATCGGCAATCTCTCTAAAGGGGGGGCCAGCTACCAAGGCAGCATAATAAACACCTTTAGGATCATTTATTACGACTATTAAGGAATACTTAGGATTATCTGCCGGAAAGTATCCGCAGAACGAACTTTGATACTGTCTGTTCGCTTTATAACCTCTATTGCCGTCTGCCACCTGCGCCGTACCGGTTTTACCAGCAATCGGATAAAATTTAGAAGCAAGACTTTTTCCGGTACCGTTGGTAAATACACCTTCCAGTAAGGCCTGCATTTTCTTGATCGTTTTTGGAGATGCTATCTGCTCATTGATCACCCGTGCCTGAAACTGCTTGATTGGATTACCTAGCTTTCTAATCTCTTTAACGAAGATTGGTGCCACATACCTTCCGTTATTGGCGATCGCGTTGTAGAAGGAAAGCATCTTTAACGGCGTAAGCTGCATTTCATAACCATAGGCCATTTGGGCTAGGGTCATATTCTTGTTCCAGCTTGTATTCTTTGGATTTTTAACAACAGGTTGAGCCTCCCCAGGGATCTGTAGTACTAATTTTTCATTTAAGTGCCAGTCGTACAAATGATCTGTAAACTTCGCTTGGTCGTTTCTATAATGTGTGTTCACCATCTGTGCGATTGCCGCGTTTGAGGATTCCTCAAACGCTCTTTTAACGGTTACTACGCCGATACTACCATGCGAATCCTTGATCAGTTTGCCTGGAATTTGGTAGCTACCTGTACCAATCATAGAGTTGGTATCCACCATATTATCTTCCAGCAGCGCCATGTAAGACGCCACTTTAAATGTCGATCCAGGGTCCTGATTCCCGGCGATCGCATAGTTGAATGTTTCTTTATATTTACCCGGAGCCACTTTGGTATAGTTGGCGATAGCCCTGATCTCGCCTGTCTTCACCTCCATCAAAACCACAGCACCGTGGTGCGCATCACTGGCAATCAATTGCTTCTCTAAGGCACTTTGCGCCAAATCCTGCATATTAATATCTATGGTAGAAATGATATCGGCACCCTCCGTAGGTGCCACTTCAGCTTCGTCATTAATTGGCATCCAAACACCGCCGGCTATTCTTTGCATCAGGCGTTTACCAGATTCCCCGTTGATGTATTCTCCGTATGCCCCTTCGAGCCCAACCCCATTCGCTACGTTTTCGTTTTTGTAGCCAATAGTCCGCGCAGCCAGAAACTTAAATGGCTTGATCCTTTTGTTCTGCTGGACGGCGATCAACCCACCGGTATACTTTCCTATATTATACAATGGAAAAGTGCGGATCACCTTAAGCTCCTGATAATCTACTTTACGTTTAATCAGCAGGTAACGTTGTCTATCCTGCCTGGCAGAACGCAGGTAGCGCGAATACGCTTTTGCACTTTTATCTTTGAAAAAGCCCGACAATGCCAGACTTAGTGAATCTACTTTAGCATTAAAAACCTTATCATCAGCGATACCACCCGCATAGGTATCCATACGCAGTTCATACTCTGGAATAGAAGTAGCAAGCAGACTTCCATCTACCGAGTAAATATTCCCTCTGGCAGCTTCTACAGAAACGTACTTTGTAGAGAGACTATCGGCCATGGCTCGCCATTTTTGCCCCTCTACAAATTGTACATCACCAAGCCTGATTAATACTGCCACGGCAAACAGCACGATCAGCCCAAAGGAAAGGTAAACCCTCAATAATATGTTCTGTCTAATGTTCATTACGGCTGACTACAATTTTATTTGGCGGTTCAGTTAATTCTTTAATTCCCAGCGTATCTACTTTTTTAGCTACTTCCGTCAGTTTGCTTTTAAACATCAGATCGGCTTTTAACGACTTATACTCCCAGCTCAATTCTTTTACTTCTTTACCCAATTTATCGATGGTGCGAATATTCTTTACTGCCATATGGCTGTTTGCGATATACAGCATACACAGCAACGAAATGAAGATTAAGAAAGGCAATGCTTCCGTTGCCGCCTCCTTGCTCACTACTCCATCGGTCAAAAACTTCTTTAAGAAATTGTCCGTTTCAGGACCTTTCCTTTTCGGCTTTACCTCATCCTCTTCCGGTTGCTCATCATGTTCTAATTCTTCTCTGAACCGGTTATTCATAATCTCTCCCCAATTCTAAGTTTCGCACTTCTTGACCTGCCATTTCTTAGTAATTCCGTTTCATCGGCAATTACCGCTTTGCGGGTGATCACTTTGAAAGGCTTTTGCTCGTTGCCAAAGAAATCTTTTTCTACCTCACCACGGAATTTCCCTTTAGCCAGGTAATTTTTAACTGGCCTGTCTTCCAAAGAATGGTAAGACATTATCACCAATCTGCCACCCTCTCTGAGCACATCCGCAGTTTGCGATAAGAAATTCTCCAACACCTCGATCTCTGCGTTAACTTCTATCCGTAGTGCCTGGAAAACCTGAGCCATATATTTATTCTCTTTTCCTTTAGGGATCTGATTTTCAATTACTTTTTTAAAATCTGAAAGCGTTACGATTGGCTTCTCGACACGACCTGTTATTACGGCTTTTGCCAGTGATTTAGCATTTTTCACTTCTCCATAGATTCCAAAGATCTTGTGCAGCTTGTCTTCTGTGTAAGTATTCAACACCTCGGCCGCAGTAAGCTTTCCCTGCTTATCCATACGCATATCAAGCACAGACTCAAACCTGGTAGAGAAACCACGTTCCGGCTCATTAAACTGGTGAGAGGAAACACCGAGATCGGCGAGAATACCATCTACCGTTTTAAAACCCAGTAAGCGTAGGTTATTTTTTAGGAAGGCGAAGTTCTGGTCCACAAATTGAAAGCGAGGGTCATCGATCTTATTGCGTTGCGCATCAGGATCCTGGTCAAAGGCGATCAAAACACCGTCTTTGCCCAGATGTTTCAGGATTTCGCGGGAGTGACCACCTCCACCGAACGTCACATCCACATAAACCCCATTGGGTTTGATATCCAATCCGTTGATGCATTCTTGTAATAACACAGGGACGTGGTAGCTACTCTCCATTTGGCCTCCTGTTCTTGTTGCCTAAAAGCTCTTCCGCCATAATAGAGAAATCAGCAGGCGCTTTATCAAATTGCGCTTCGTATACAGCTTTCGACCATACCTCGATCTTATCGAACTGGCAGGCGAGCACGACTTCAGAATTCACCTCAATGCCTACAGACTCCATTAAAGCGTTAGGCAGATTGACACGACCGGTAGCATCCATTGGAAGATCTGCAAGACCGCGGGTGAAATAACGAATAAATTCTCTTGTTTTTTGTTCGTATTGGTTGAGGGTAGATAGGTCTTCTACGATCTTTCCCCATACACTTGCGGGGTAAATGGTGAGGTGTTTCTCAAAACCACGTTTAATGATAAGTCCTTCTTTATCAGCATTAGGCAATTGTTTAAGCAGCCTGGAAGGTACCATAAGACGGCCCTTAGCATCTAATTTACAATCAAACTCTCCTAACAACTGAACCATTCTCTAATATGTGTTTATTGTGTATTGTAAAAATAGGTACTTCTACCACTTTTTACCACATCCTACCACAAAAAGTTTTCCACATATTATATTCCTACCACTAGCCCTCATTTTGATCCATTAGAAGCCTAAAAACAGGGTGGTAAAAAAACAGGCATTCCGGTATCCCGAAACGCCTGTCTTACAAATACAAGATCTATGCTAGTCGTTAATTGCCTTAACTCCAGGCAATTCCTTTCCTTCCATATATTCAAGCAATGCACCACCACCGGTAGATACATAACTAACTTTCTCTTCTAAATTAAATTTAGCTATTGCTGCTGCCGAGTCTCCACCACCGATTAATGAGAAGGCATTATTATCTTGTGTGGCAGCCACAACTGCGTCTGCAATGGCACGTGTTCCCTGCTCGAAATTAGCCATTTCGAACACGCCCATCGGACCATTCCAAAGCAAGGTTTTTGACCCCTTGATCACCTTTGAAAACAATTCGATAGACTTCGGACCTATGTCAAGGCCCATCCAGTCGGCCGGAATCTTTCCAGTGTCGACCGTATCTTTTTGAGCATCATTGTCGAACTTATCGGCGATCACTGTATCCAGTGGAAGTAACAAGTTCACCCCCTTAGCTTTGGCTTTCTCCAGGAGCTCCAGGCACAGTGCCATTCTATCTTCTTCCAATAATGAAGTACCTATTTCACCGCCTTGCGCTTTTGCGAAAGTGTAAGCCATTCCGCCACCGATGATAATGTTATCCACTTTATCTAACAGACTTTCGATCAATAAAATCTTATCAGAAACCTTTGCACCACCCATGATGGCAGTAAAAGGCTTTTCAGCACCGTGGTTTACTTTTTCGGCATTCTTAAGCTCCTCAGCCATTAGGTAACCGAAGTATTTATCAATAGGAAAAAATTCTGCTACAATAGCTGTAGAGGCATGCGCACGGTGAGCAGTACCAAAAGCATCGTTCACGTAGACATCACCCAATTTAGCCAATTTACTGGCAAACTCTTTATCCCCTTTTTCTTCCTCTGGGTAGAAACGAAGGTTTTCCAGAAGCAACACCTCACCAGGAGCAAGAGCTTTAGCTGCAGCTTCCGCTTCCTCGCCGATACAATCTGAGACGAATTTCACTTCCAGATCCAAAATTTTCGAAAGATCAGCTAAGATGTGTTTCAAAGAATACTTTTCTTCCGGACCGCCTTTTGGTCGGCCGAGGTGAGACATTAAAACAACTGATCCACCATCTTTAAGGATCTTGTTGATGGTAGGCAATGCTGCGCGCATGCGTTTATCATCAGTAATGTTAAAGTCCTTATCCAGGGGTACGTTAAAATCTACTCTGATGAGGGCTTTTTTATCTTTGAAATTACAATCGTCTACTGTCTTCATTATTTTAAAGTAAAAAGGTTATGTTAAAGTTTTGATCATGTTAAAGTGCGGCCCTATCCCGGGGATGTCGAACTCATCGGAAATGACTTCGAAGCCTAATTTTTTATAAAAGCCCATAGCAATTTTGCGGGAATTGCACCAAATATAAGAAGCATTCTGAGAACTGAGCTCGTTGACTGCAAATTTTATAATGGCTGCACCCTGGCCTTTTCCGGTATGATCCGGGTGAGTGGCCATACCTCTAAGGCGGACACCTCCTACTGCATCATCGGGATAATCTTCCCAGAAAAAGGTAGCAATAGAAGTGATTTTATCGCCGCTTGAGAAGCCGAGGTGAAAACCATCTTCGATGTCATCGGTTGGAAAGATACATTTTTCCAGTTCCAGACCATTTCTAAGCACCTTACTTCTAAGGGGCAGTGTTTGCATTGGCGTAATGTACTTAACCATTTTGACTATCAATCATTTGTACAAGATCGGCCAATCTTGCGGAGTAGCCGGATTCATTATCATACCAGCCTACTACCTTGACCATATCACCTACGATAGAGGTTAGCTGTGCATCAAATATACAAGAATGTGGGTTATCTAAAATATCTACAGAGACGATTGGATCTTCTGTGTATTCGAGAATATTGCTCATCTCCCCATCGGCAGCCTTTTTAAAAGCAGCATTGATGGCTTCGATAGAAGTTTCAGCTTTAAGGAGACAGGTGAAATCCGTTAGCGAACCATTGAGAACCGGAACCCTGATGCCTGCTCCACCCAGTTTGTTTTCCAGCTGAGGAAAGATGCGGGTAATGGCTTTAGCGGCACCAGTACTGGTAGGGATAATAGAAGCTGAAGCAGCTCTGGCCCTACGGAGGTCCTTATGAGGGGCATCATGCAGATTCTGATCACCCGTCATGGAATGCACAGTTGTAATATACCCTTCGAGTACGCCCCAGTTATCGTCCAGTATCTTGACCATTGGTGCGACATTGTTGGTAGTACAGGACGCGTTGGAGAGAATGGGTGATTTCAAATCAATCTCGGCATCATTGACACCAAGCACTACGATAGGTACATCTTTATCCAAAGAAGGCGCAGAAATGATGACCTGCTTAGCTCCTGCCTGGAGATGAAGTCCGGCGGCTTCTTTTGTGATGTACTTGCCGGTAGATTCAATGACTAGATCGATGTTCAATTCTTTCCATGGCAATGCTGCAGGACTGGGTTCACTAAGTAAGCGGATGGCCATACCGTTAATGAAGAGCTGATCATTTGCGAGGGAAACTGAGCCTTTAAAACCGCGATGAACCGTGTCATATTTAAACAGGTGAGCTAAAGTAGCGGGATCACCGAGGTCGTTTATGGCGACAACATTGATGTTTCGTTCCAGAGCGGTGCGTAAGAAGATGCGGCCGATCCTGCCAAAACCATTTATTGCGACGTTCATTATTTTTTATTCAAGTTTTGTTGGAGGCAAAAGTACCGATAAATGAGAGACTATCTTCTATTCAAAGTGTCTATAAATAAGATGTCAGAAAATTTGTAATTAGCGAATAATCGACGGCCTCGATAGTAAGTTAAAGCTGTATTGCTAAAAATGCATAACAAGGTTAATACAATACTAATGGTGACAATATTCGCATTTTGTAAAAGGATTACTAAACTAACAGTAATAATGGTAAATACCACCAAAATCTGGACCACCTTAAAATCGCGAATACCTAAATCTCTCAACCTATGATGAATATGATTTCTATCTCCAACAAGTAGCGGCTTTCCATGCAGACTTCTAATAAAAAGAATTCTTAATACATCAAAAATCGGGACTATTAACAAAGCAATTATGATCAATACTGGCGATGAAAAGGGAGACTCATTACTATTTATACTTAAGCTAATGAATCGTAAACAGATAGCACCTGTTGTTAACCCTATGAGCATAGCACCTGAATCACCCATAAAAACCTTGCCTGGAATTAAGTTATAAATCAAAAATCCAGTAGTGGAGCCTGCGATGACAAATGCAGATATCGCGAATTCATCGTCACCCAAGCTTACCAAGCAACTACCTAAGAACAAATTAACCAGAACTCCCAAAATTCCTGCTAGACCATTTATACCATCTATGAAATTGAATGCATTTACAATGACCAATAACGAGCAAGCTAATAAACCGAATCCCATAAGCTTACATAAACTGGGCACATCTATTAAGCACAAATAAATGTCAAGATCCAGATTGCTAAAAATTACTAAAACCAAAGCTGCTAAAAGCTGAATGATAAATTTCTCCGATGGGGCTGCACCTCCGAGCAAATCGTCTTTTAAACCGAGGAGAAACATGATTGAAGAGGAGGCAATCAATGCATGGAGATCAATATTATTAAAATCAGCATATACCTGCATGATTAAGAAATACCCAAAGAAAATTGATATCCCCCCCATTCTGGAAACGAGTTCTACATGTGTTTTCCTGTAGAGATCTTGAACATCGAATAATTTCAGTTTAAGTGAAAAACTTATAATCCAGGGGATAACCGAGGCACTAAGAACCCCACTAATAAGGTACGCAAATATTACGTTAACCATGAACTACAAGTTGCCGGATTTTTCTCAATCTTTTTATTAGTACTAAAGCCACGCAAAACCTAAATTGGTTCGACTTTAATATTCGATAATCGTACTTTATTCCACGAAGGACCTTCAACAACGAACCATTACTCATACCCCCCATTCTCATGGAAATAAGAACCTCATTCTTGAAAACAGTTTTTACACGATTTGTATATAAAAATCTGATAATCAAATCATAGTCTGCACAAGGTCCAAATTTTAATGAATAATATCCATATGATGAGAATAAGTGACGACTTAGGAATAAAGCGGTATGAGCCGGCATCCACCCATTGCGAAAATCTACAATATTATAATTTGCATCCCTCCATCTACGGACAACCACATTCCTAGCTGACCGTTTTACGTAGTTTACATTTCCATATGCTGCTTCGCAGAGGTTTGACTTAAAACAAGTAACGATATCCTCCAAAACATTTACACCAGAGTATTCATCATCTGCATTTAAAATTCCAATTATACTCCCAGTGGACAATTTAATCCCCTTATTTAAGGCATCATAATAACCAAGATCAGTCTCTGAAACCAATATAGTGCGATCGTTACGCATTTCTTCAATAACTTGTAAAGTACCATCAGATGATCCACCATCGACTATAATATGCTCGATATTGGGATAAGTCTGAGAGCGAATTGAGCCCAAACAATGCCCTATAAATTCCTTACAATTAAAAACCACAGTAATCACGCTAATAATCATATAAATTAATATATTTGCCTTTCAATGATATCAAAAATATTTAATAATAACTAATATTAATTAATAATAGAATATTGAAAGATATGAGAAATGTATATAAAAGTTGACAATTCTCTCTTGAGCTTACCAGCATTTTGACATCCGAAGTACTACAGTTATACAATACAATGCATGAATTACAACTTACGCTCCTCACCAATCAATTATTACAAACTTCTGAAAGTTGTTATAAGTAGGTGGTACTGGTTACTTATAGCGCTTTCATTTGGATTAGTTTCTTGCTATCTATACCTCATTTTCACACCTAAAGAATATAAATCATCTGCATCACTTAAGTACGAGGACAAAAAATCTGAAATCAGTGAATTGCTTAGTGTAAGAAATCTCTACGACAGGACCAATAAAGTAGAGTCAGAGAAGAGTATAATACTTTCAAGAAAGGTTTTGTCTGCCGCTATCTTGGCTCTGGATTACCAAGTGATCTTTTTTGAGAAGGTGAATTTCAGTCTAATAGCAGTTTATCCAAGAAAACCAATAAACGTCGTGTTTCTTAAGAAAAACACCTCAGCCACGGTTAAACATAGATTTAAATATAGTCAGGTCGATAAAAAGCAATTTGAACTTTGTTTGAAAACTGAAAACATTGATTTTTGCAAAATCTATAATTACAACCAACCTATCAGCGTTTTAGAATTTGTTATAACTATAAACGATCACCTCTGGAATGAGGCTAGTTCACCGGTTTTTTTTAAGATTGCAGACCCCAATGAACTCATCGAAACTATTCAAAGAGGAGTTAAAATCGATGACTCTCAAAATACCAACATATTAAAAATTAAGTATATAGGCACCAATTCAGCATTTTGTGCCGACATTCTTAACGCCATACTCGATGAGTATCTCAAATTCGATGTTAAACAAAAAGAGAACACATTAGCTCAGACTTCTAAATTTTTGAATCTACTTCTCGCCGAAATCTCAAGTAAAGTAGAGATCTCCGGTTCAGCACTACAGTCTTTTAAAGAAACAAATAACCTATCCAACACTAATTCTTTAGCCGCCGAAAATCATTTGATCCTGGAAAAAATCGGAACGGAAAAACACCTTCTTGACGTAGATTCAAAAGTACTAAGATTTGTATCGAGCCGAATAACCGAAAACCCTTTAAAAGGTATTTCAACATATAACTTACAAGGGTTAACCGATCCACAGTTGCAAGGACTCGTTGAGAAGTATCAGCAACTTAATTTAACGCTACGGGAAAAGCTGAAGGTATATACATCAGATTCAGATCCTGTACAATTTCTAGACAGTCAGATCAAAGATCTTCAAAGTTCAATTGTGAAAAGCCTCTCTGAACATCTAAATCTCAACTTACAACGAACAATCTTCCTTGTCAGATTAGCAGATAGTATAAAAACTGTACTCAAAACAATACCGAAAATTGAGAACGCAGCCAACTCACTTGCATCCAGCTTCGGACTAGACCAAAAGGTGCAAGAATTTTTAGCTCACAAAAAACTCGAAACTCAAATCGTAAACGCCGCGATTACTCCTATCGCCACTATCCTCGACAGAGCCAGCTATCCTATAGAGCCCATCGGGCCAATCACTTTATCATGTTACCTCGTAGCTACAATGTTCAGCATTTTAGGGGGAACCTTTGCAATCATTACCATACATCTTTACAACCCATTTATTTATACTAAGGAACACATTGAAGAACTGACAGCCATACCAATATTAGGTGTGGTAAACAAATCGTATAATCAACCCCAGTCTAGGGACAACCAAATCGTCCTGCAAGATTTCCCAAGATCGTCATTTGGCGAATCAATTCGATTTATCAGAAGCAATCTTAATTTTATTGCGCCCGATAAAGGAAAAGTAATATGCATCACTTCAGCGGTATCTGGAGAAGGGAAATCTTTTTTATCAATAAACCTTGCCTATTCATTGACCCTAATCCAAAAAAAGGTAATCTTAATTGCAGGAGATTTGCGGAAGTCAACCCTCCACGCTTCTTTTAATCTTCCAAATTCAAACGGATTAAGCAAATATCTAAGTGGCCAAACTGACCTAAAATCTATATGCGCCAAAACATATATATCAAATCTTGATATAATCACTGCTGGGCCCACACCTCCAAACCCATCGGAGTTACTCCAAAGTCACATGATGAACTGCCTGATAAAAGAATTGAGATTATTTTACGATGTGATATTGATTGACTCTGCACCGATTGGATTGGTGTCTGACATCAAGCCAGTTATGAAACTTGCAGATGTCAACCTATTTATAGTAAGATGCGGTGTATCTAAACCTAGCTACACGCAAACTGCTGAGCGATTGAAAGAGGAGCTTAACCTTGCAAGTATTGCCATCGTACTTAATGATTTCAAATCTGACAATTTTCACAATCATTATTATAAGGACAGCCGATAGCACCCAAAAATTGATCATTAACTCATAGAATTTAAAGGACAGAACAATGCAGCCCAAGACAAGAATATTATTTTTAACACTTGACGGATTCAGTAATGTAGGTGGAATCCAGAGCGTATGTAAAAACATGGCCTTTACTTTAAACTCGTTACATATTGGATCAGAAATAACAAAGTTTTCAAATCTTTCACTTTATGATGACATATCAAATGATGCCTATATAAGACCTAATAGTTTTTATGGTTATAAAGGAAATAAATACTCCTTTGTTACAAATGCATTAAAAAAAGGAATCTTTTGCGATATCATAATAATTAGCCATATAAACTTGCTTTTGATAGCCCTTATAATAAAGTTATTAAACAGGAAATCTAGAATTGTGATGCTGGCCCATGGTACAGAAATTTGGAGAACTATCCCAGCTTGGAAAACAGGTTTCATGAAACTTGCTGTAAGTATTTGGGCGGTAAGTACACATACTAAAAGCATTTTAGTTACAAAACATAAGATTAAACCAGAAAGTATTGTTGTTTTAAACAACTGTCTTGACCCCTTCCACAAGATTGCAAAAAGCATGATTAAACCTGAAGAGTTGCTTACACGTCACGGTTTATCTTGTTCGCAGCCAATCCTGATCAGTGTTTGCCGAATATCTCGATATGATAGGGATAAAGGCTACGATCTTATTCTAAAGGCATTACCAGAAATACTGAATGAGTTTCCAAACATTCACTACTTTATGATCGGTCGCATCGAACCTTCCGAGTCAAAACGGATTAGTTACTTAATAGATAAACTAGCGATCAAGAACTGTGTCACTATTTTGGGACATGTGCCAGATTTAGATTTAGCCAAGTATTACCTATTAGCTGATATTTTCGTGCTGCCAAGTACAAAAGAAGGTTTTGGAATGGTGTTCATCGAAGCCGCCAGCTTTGGTTGCATCGTTATATCGGGAAATCAGGATGGGAGTAACGAGGCCCTGATGAAAGGAGCACTGGGGATTTCAGTTGATCCAACTTCTGCTTGTTTGGCCCTGCAAATAGCAAAATCTCTGAGGATTAATCGAAATCCAAGATCGAGAAGAAGAATAGAGCGCAAATGCGTAAAACATTTTAGCCAGTCCAAATACGAAATCAAGATTCAGGAACTGTTAAAATGAGAAAACAGGAATGGTTGATAAGGCCGCAGGAGCCTATATTTAATTTAAAACTCAAAGAACTGCTACAGTTTCGCTATCTACTCTCCCAATTAGTCTACAGGGACTTAATAGCATCTTACAAGCAAACCATCTTGGGGCCCGCCTGGCTCATAGTACACCCACTAGTTACCACATTCGTTTTTACTTTAGTTTTCGGAAGAATAGTAAAAATACCTACGGAAGGCTTACCACAACCTCTATTTTATTTGAGTGGAATTATTTGCTGGAATTACTTCTCAGAATGCCTAATCAGGACCTCAACAGTTTTTAAAGATAATGCGAACATCTTTGGAAAAGTATACTTCCCAAGGATAATTGTTCCAATTAGTTTGTCCTTATCAATGTTTTTTCGGCTTCTTATTCACATATCCCTTTTGTTTATAGTAATGCTGACCTATCAGGATCAACAATATAGCTTCAGCTTCTTCAGAATGATAACAATTCTTCCTGTGATAATAATATTGATGGCTTTAATGGGTGTTGGTTTGGGGCTGATAGTCGCCTGCCTTACGATTAAGTACAAAGATTTAAACTTTGTAGTCGTGTTTAGTCTGCAATTAACTATGTACACGACAACTGTAATTTTCCCCCTCAGTTCTGCCCCTAAAAACATCGTGCCCTTGATACAGGCAAACCCCATGACGACAAGTATAGAAGCTTTTCGATATGCAGTATTTCATACTGGAAACTTCGGATTCGTCTCTTCGACATACAGCATAATCTGTGGCATTCTATTATTTAGCATTGGCTTCATAACCTTCAACAGGATGGAAAAAACATTTGTAGATTCTATATAATGGCTGAAATAGTTTTAAAAGTAAATGATGTTTCGAAATACTACAATATTTCCAATTCCGGTAGCATTAGCAGAGACCTAAGTAACTGGATGTCTTCAAAAAAGCAAGCAAGGCCTAACGGCAAACTATGGGCTCTTCAAAATATCGACTTTGAGTTAAGAAAAGGAGATCGGCTAGCGGTCACTGGCGACAATGGTGCCGGCAAGAGCACATTACTAAAAATTCTCAGCAGAATTACTACGCCCAGTTCGGGAACTATCCATGGTAAAGGGAAAATTACGAGTATGCTAGAAGTAGGGATAGGATTCCATCCAGAGTTGAGCGGCATCGAAAACATTTATCTAAATGGAGCAATGCTGGGAATGACTAAACGGGATATAAAATCAAAGGTTGAAGAAATAGTCGATTTCGCTCAAGTCACAAACCAAATTAATAATCCAGTTAAGCGATACTCATCTGGGATGTACATGCGGCTTGCTTTCGCTACTGCCGCGCACCTCCAATCTGACACGATGATTATGGACGAAGTGCTGGCTGTTGGAGATCAAAATTTTAAGAAAAAATGCATCAGAAAACTAAATGATTTGAGCAAGGACTTCGGCAAAACAATAATACTAGTAAGCCATGACAAGGAAAATCTAAGTTCACTTTGCAATAAGGAAATTAAGTTAATTAAAGGCATGATGGAATGAACTATAAAACCAAAATCATCTCATTAGTTTACATGCCTTGCCTACTGTCCCTGATATTTACATTCGACCCAACAATATCTTTTTTTATAGCCTGGTTCGGATCGTTCTATATTTTTTACATTACTATTTTTTCATCGCTAGCACCTTTACGCACTTCTAAGAATGGCACTGTTCCAGTGATGAAACCAATTATCTTAATTCAAATCATTTTTGCAGGCTTTATGTGCTGCACATCTATTTTTTACTTTTTAGAACATTCCGATGGAGAGGTAAATTTAATTAGCTACTGCCAGCGGCTATCACTACTCGCACATTCGTCTTTGGTTTCTGGAATGATCTTGACAATTCGGTCAGAAAAAAAAGTGAATAAAGTCACTTTTAACCCAAGCCTAAACTTAATTCTCAGCATTTGTCTGATAAGCTACTTAAGCGCTAAAAGTCTCAACTATTTAGCTCCCCTTATTCAATTCAAATATCCTTTACAAGTGCTATCCATCACCTCTGCTGTCTATCTATTTGTAAAAGCAGCAGCAGCCAAACACTTCATACACATCCTAGTTGGGTTAAGCATTTTTGGCATTCACTTTATCGAATCAACATTGACGGGTTTTAAAGAAGGGGTAATTGTACAAATACTAACCCTTGCCTTTGTTGCCTTTCACTATTACCGGAAAGTTGTACTAATAACTACAATTCCAATTCTCCTATTCTCCTTATATGTACTACCCACGTATACAACCATTATGAGAGCAGAATCCTGGAAAAATGGGAAGTCAATGTCTTCAGCTCGATTGCAAGCCTACGAAACATTTTTTAACGATGAAAGTGAATACTTAATAATAGAAAATAATTGGATGTTTTTAACCAACAGATTCAGCGAGATTGGAATGTTCGTCAAGTACATTAAACATACACCAGATCACCGGGATTTTATTGGCCTCGAGATTTTAGGTAACGTATTAGACTCACTAATTCCAAGATTTCTTTGGGTAGATAAACCAATAACAGAAGATGTTGCCATGCGACGCGTTTACGATGCAGGAGTAGCTAATAGATCCTCGGAAGTTTCTGCCAAAACAAGGCCAGTTGTTGATGGCTATTTAATAGCTGGTGCCACGGGTGTTTTCCTTGTTATGCTGGGCTATGGGATGATCACGCAAATAATATCAAACACCGCGGAAAAACTTTTTGGTGGATACGAACTGGGAGGGATTTTGATATTCAATAGCTTATTCCAACAGCTTTGGAGGGGAAACACATTCGAATTTTTAATCAACAATGTCATCTACGGATTTTTGTTAATGTTGATTATTTACGCAATGATGAACGTAATGAATGTTTTTTCAGTAATCACCCAGAATGAAAATAATACAAATTAGTCCTGCTTACAAACCTGCGTACGTGTATGGTGGCCCAACTGTTTCAGTAGCATTGCTTTGCGAATCATTAGTAAAGTTAAATCTAGACCTACGCGTCTTCACCACTACGGCAAATGGAGAACACGACTTTGAATCTGACGAAACACCTAACCTGGTAGACAAAGTAAGCGTGAAATACTTCAAAAGACTATGGGGAGGGAAGATGCATTTATCTGTAAGCTTACTCAAGGAGCTTTTATATTCAACTTCTTCAAAGGATGTTTACCATATTCATTCATGGTGGAATGCAACTGCTGTCTTATCAGCTTTAGTCGGTGTGATCCGAGGTAATAGAATAATATTATCACCTAGAGGTATGCTTACCCCATATTCCGTAACCAATGGACGATCGTGGTTTAAGAAAATGTTTCAAGCAATAATTGGCAGATGGATATTAAACCAATGCTACCTACACGTTACCACAGAAAAAGAGAAAACAGACGTATTGAATTTCGTTAGCCATAGAAGAATAACTATCATACCTAATCTGGCTAGAGAGCCCAGTTCGATGAGTCTAAGAAATATGACGCAAAATGAAAAGTCATCTGTCTTAAGGCTGCTCTTTTTATCAAGGATAGAAAAGAAAAAAGGCATCGAGTTACTTCTTGAAGCGCTAAGCCGGACTAACTTTCACTGGCACCTGACAATTGCGGGTACTGGTGATAAGCAATATGTCAAATATCTGCAATTAGAAGTAAAACGACTCAAACTACAAGAAAGCATTAGTTGGATAGGATTCGTAGATGCTGACGATAAAATAGGGGTATTTTTAAAGCACGATCTCTTGGTGCTATTCTCTCACAACGAAAACTTTGCGAACGTAGTTGTTGAAAGTCTATCATCTGGATTACCAGTGGTCATTTCAAGTGGTGTAGGCCTAGCGAGTTTTGTCCTTGAGCACAATCTGGGATGGGTTTCAGAAAATGAACCAACTTCTCTTGTTACCATACTTGAGCTTGCTGCTTCAGACTCAAGAAAAAGAGAACTGATCAACAAAAATGCCCCAGAACTGATCAAAAAGTACTTTAATGAACAGGAGCTCTCTGAAAAATATTTAAAACTGTACATGAGTTATGAACGTTAATTTCTCTTTCATTATCCTAACCCTCAACGAGGAAATACATCTGGACAGACTACTGGATTCGATTGCCGGACTAAATGCCAAAACATTTGTTTTAGATTCAGGAAGTACAGATAAAACTCTACAAATCTGTGAGGTCAGAAAAATTGAAGTACAGCACAATGATTTTCTCAATCATCCAACACAATGGGATGTTGCCCTTTGTAATTTTAAAGTTACAACGCCATGGACGATTGGTTTAGATGCAGATCAAGTTTTAAGCGCGGAACTCTATAAGTTACTTTATGAATTTACACCGTCCGACTACACCAACATAGATGGAATCTATTTTAACAGAAAGAATTATTTTCAAAATCAATGGATTAAGCATGGTGGCTATTACCCCATGTATTTATTGAAAATGTTTAAAACTGATCTGGGCTTTTCAGATCTATCTGAAAATATGGATCATAGATTTCAAGTTCCAGGAAAGACCATGAAATGGAAGAATGGTCATATTATTGAAGAAAACCTGAAAGAAAACAACATTAACTTCTGGATCAGAAAACACAATATCTACAGCGATTTGATCGCCGACGAGGAACATTCACAAATCCGACAAACTTTAAAAATAACCGGTTATAATGGCATCTTTGGAATGCCTAATCAACGTAAAATCTGGAAAAAGCAGCTTTGGCAAAGGTTGCCACTTTATCTTAGATCATGCCTATATTTCTTCTATAGGTTAATTATTCAAAGGGGAATTCTCGACGGAAAAAAAGGTATTTTATTTCACTTTTTACAGGGCTTTTGGTTCAGGGTAATCGTAGATATGAAAATTGAAGAACGAAGGGGTGCGGATCGTCCTACCCGCTCATTGTATAGATTGATAGCAACTAAATTCGTCCTGAAATTTGTATTTTTGTTTTTATTTTTCTACTACATCAATATTACGTTCATATCCCTCTCGAGCCCTGGAGGATTTCACATAACTTTCGTTGAAAGACACTTAAATTATATTCAAACTTTAAGAACCGGCTATATTTCAGTTACTGCATTTATTCTTGAAAACATGGGATTCAGCGTCAGAAGTTCCTCAATGAGATTGACTGTAATAAACCATTCGGGCTTCAGACTTGTTTATTCCTGTCTTGGATATGGTTTGATGAGTTGCTTTAGCGCATTTGCACTTACTATTCCAAAACCTTTCAAATCTAGATACCTATTTTTAGTACTTGGGATTATTTTGATACTAATGCTTAATATTTGCAGACTCCTGCTAGTAGCAATATATAATAAACCGAGCCTAAATATAATGAATCTTGACCATCACGACATTTTTAACTTCTTGACATATGCCACGATTCTAATATTTTCCTATATATACCTAAGCTTTTTAAAACATGACAAATAACAACTTAACTACTAAGTTGTCGAAGGAATTTGATACAGGTAATTTTAAAGTAGGAGCGTCATATACCAAAGTTCTTTGTTGGTACATAGTCAATTTAGTCTTTTTCAGATCAGGGATCATGCCATTAAGCAATGTCCTCGTATGGTTGCTTAGGATTTTTGGATCAAACATAGGCCACGATGTTAGGATAAAACCACATATACAAATTAAGTATCCCTGGAAACTAACAGTGGGCAATTATTCTTGGCTAGGTAGTTGTATTATTGAAAATCTCGATCAGGTGACTATAGGCAATCACGTATGCATCTCTCAAGGAGCAATGCTATTAACAGGTAATCATAATTACAATCTGCAAACTTTCGATCTAATCACTGGTCAGATAATTCTGGAAGACGGAGTTTGGATTTGCGCGAACAGCATAATATGTCCTGGTGTTACTGCTGAATCTCAGTCAGTTCTTTGTGTCGGTTCAGTGGCAAACAAAAGCCTTGAGGCAAACTGCATCTATCAGGGAAACCCATCACAGCTAGTTAAAAAGAGAAAGATAATCATCTTACCGGTGAGTACCGGAACCGCGTGCTAAAACTGCCTATAAACAAGAATACCCTTCAGATTTCTCTGAAGGGTATTTTGATTAAGATCTGGCACCGACCTACTCTCCCACGTGTTACCGCAGTACCATCGGCTCTGGTGGGCTTAACTTCTCTGTTCGGAATGGG
>Ga0209512_1000150_pt1 | contig 151295 bp, 143 predicted proteins | sample frozenSSSSmetaG_FD_184142 | JGI IMG/M metagenome (GOLD analysis project Ga0209512, IMG submission 184142) | Glacier valley bacterial and archeal communities from Borup Fiord, Nunavut, Canada, to study Microbial Dark Matter (Phase II) -... | ecosystem: Environmental > Aquatic > Freshwater > Ice...
ATAACACGTTTTTACAGGCAGGCAATGGCGCACCGCGCGTGATTGATGCGCGTAATGCCTTCATCATGCATTCGATGTTGCAAGAAGTGGTGCGTAGCGGCACGGCCGCGCGCGCAATGAAACTCGGTCGCACAGATCTAGCCGGTAAAACCGGCACTACCAATGACCATTTCGACGCCTGGTTTACTGGCTATAGTCCGAAGCAGGTGGCCATTGCGTGGATCGGCTTTGATAAACCGCAACGTCTGGGTCGTGCGGAAACCGGCGCCGGGGCAGCACTGCCGATGTGGATGCAGTATATGGAAACGGCATTAAGGAATACGCCAGATACAATGATGCCGATGCCGCAGGGGGTGGTGACGGTGAATATTGATCCGACTACCGGCGTGCGCGATGCGGCGGGGATAATGGAGTATTTCTATCAGGAGAATCTGCCGCCGGCAATTGTCATTGAGGACACGCCATTGCCGCTGTTATCAGGCGACCCACTCAGTAATCAGGCGCAGCAGAGCATGCAGCCGAACTTGCCTGTTAAGCAAGTTATTATTAATCCCACAGAGCCTAATCAGTCTGATGCGGTGAAGACTGTCCCGAATGGTGTTAAGCCGCAAGCTGTGCCCAGCAAGAACCAGTTGCTGCAGCCATTGGGCAAGAGAGATGCCACTAGTCAAACTTCGCCGCAATCGCAGGCGGCGCGAGTATTGAATCAAAATTGAATCAAAATTAAAGCATAATTTAACTGCTGTAAGAGTTGTTAACGCAGTAGGTGTGTGCAGCCAGTCCTCAGGGCTGCAGTCATTTTCTAATGCAATGATTTATCTATCCAATAAACGATTTATCTAGGCTAATAGATAAAACACCTAGACTAGAATCCAGCGGCCGTTGGTGAGCAATAAGCCGAAGCGGGCACGCCTTCAATGTGCTTGCGATTGATGGCAGCGATCGCCGCACATAGATTATGTGGCTCATGGGCAAACTCGAATGTTCCGGTGCTATAGAGCAGCCAGGCTTCAAAGTTTTGAGTGCATTCGTGTTCAAAAACCAGGTAGAGCGCAGTTTTTCGGGCAATATTAGCAATGATTGCACTCATTTCTACAGTGACACTGCCATAACGCCGCCCGAGCTCGCGGTCGATTACCAGTACCACGCTGTTATTAGCAGTTGCATTATGGCTTCCATGTTTGATCATGGCATTAACGCTAATGGAGTTATTCGTCCAGCCGGCACTGGCAAATTCAGTTTTTATGGTTTGCGCCAGCGCTATGTGATCTGAAATGATGAGGGCATGATGCATGCGACTGTCCTTTATTCGTTTTATATCAGTTCCGACTGCATTGATTTCTTAACAGACGCCACATATTTATTTATGCGGCTATAATTGTACAAATATATATGCTGCAATACAATGATTAGTTGTAACAGCAGACTAGTAGTCATCGCCTGAATCGAGTTGCAAGTGCTAAATGCCACCCATGGCGGAAATTATGTTGGCCAGACGCACAGTTAAGCTGACCGACTTTGATGTCAGGCGTCTACCCTTGCTGGTGCGGCTTCCTGCCGCAGCCATCGGCTTTATTGTGGTGTTGTTTGCCTGAGCTACGGAATATGCCAATAGCTTAGTAACGCCAGCAATAACAGCAACATGCAATAATCTACTAAGGTCAGCGCTAAAAATGGCGGCTTCGGCCGTCGATGCGTGTGGCTTGTGTCACGCAAGGTTTAAGCGGCGATGACATAGCAAACATAAACTGGAGCACCTCGATTGAAAATGCAAAAAAATGCGCTAAAGATGCCTGCAGCGCAAAACACCAATAAAAATAGTATTGCCCTGTTTGGCGAGGTGCTGGCTGATGTTTTTCCCGACAAGCGTATATTGGGCGGCGCGCCGTATAACGTGGCCCGGCATCTGCAGGCTTTTGGTCTGCAGCCGTTACTTGTTACGCGCGTTGGCAGCGATAGCTTGCGCGACGAACTTATCGCCGATATGGCGCGTTTACATATGGATGATGCTGGCGTGCAATATGATCTCAATCATCCTAGCGGTGAAGTGCTGGTGCATATGACGGCAAGTGGACACCAGTTCGATATTCTTCCCGAGCAAGCCTATGACTACATCCATGCCGGCGTGGCGCATATGGTGACGATGCAGGCACACCCGAGCATGGTCTATTTCGGCACCTTGGCACAAAGAAACCTTGAATCGCGCTTGGCCTTGGATAGCTTTCTCAGCAAAAGTCACGGCTCACGCTTTCTCGATATTAACTTGCGTGCACCCTGGTATGACAAACACATTATCCGTCGTTCAGTATTACGTGCTGATATTGTTAAGCTTAATACAGAAGAGCTGCAAGTTGTTGCCGGCATCTTGCGCTTGGTCGGGGCGGACAAGCGTGCGCTCGGCTTAAATTTAGTGCAGCGCTTTAATCTCAAACTGCTGCTGGTTACCGATGGCGATAATGGCGCCTGGATGCTGTCAGCAGATGGTAGCGAAACGCAGAGCCCAAGTCATGCATTGCAAGGCCCTTTAGTCGATACGGTAGGTGCCGGCGATGCTTTTGCTGCGATGTGTATCTACGCCATAGTGAATAATTGGCCGGCAGCGCTAATGCTGCATCGCGCCAACGCCTTTGCCGCTGCGCTTTGTGGCGTCAGAGGCGCCGCGCCGCAGCATGCTGATTTCTACCAGCCATTTTTAGCGGAGATAAAGCCTGCAGCTCAACAATAGCAACGATAACGCTTTGTACATTCTGATGATCAGTGTCCATGGCCTGATCTGCTCACAGCATAGGCAACTCGGTCGCGATGCCGATAGCGGCAGTCAAGCCACCTATCTAGTTGAGCTGGCGCGCGCCTGGGCCAAACACCTCGGTTCGCTCGAATCTTTGGCCTGGCTGCAGACCTAAGCCGAAGATCAAGCGCATAGGCGCTAAGTAAACTGGCTAACGCGGCTATATTGCTGCTTGGTGCATTGCTAGTTGGCATAATGGCTATCGTGCATAATGGCTATCTGGCCGTGATTGGCATTTTGAGCGAGAACAGTGATAATGAGCGCATGACACCAACTGACATATCAGCTGAAACCAAAGATTCGGCGCTCGAAGCACTAAAGCTGTTCCGCATTATTTTCAAATCGGCTAACCGCCATTTTCATGCAATTGAAAAAGCGGCGGGCATTGGTGGTGCTTCATTGTGGGCCTTGGCCGAAATCGCCGATAGCAATGATTTAACCGTGTCCGGACTGGCGAAGGCGATGTCAGTCCATCAGTCCACCGCCAGCAACTTAATGGATAAGCTCGCCACTGACGGCTACGTGATCAGATCCAGAAGCGAAGCCGACCGCCGCGTCGTCTATTTATCCTTAACTGCACAGGGGCTGGAAGTGCTGGCGAAAGCACCACAGCCTTTTCGCGGCATCTTGCCGGATGCGCTCATGCATTTAGATCCGAACACACTGTTGCAATTAAAGCAGCATCTGTCTGCACTGATCGCGGGTATGGACTACCAGCATATAGACGCCGCATTTGAGCCATTAGGCAAAGCCTAGCCCGCGTATTTTATTCACCGTGCATATTGAGCGTATATTAAAACCGCGCTGACCAAATCAGCATGCTAGATATTGCATTAAACCATTACCGCTAACGGACGACCTGTATGACTGAACTAGAACCAGCACCATGGCGAGTTGCCGCCTATAAGACCATCTTTGAAGCCGACACCAAGGCCGGCAAGCTGTTTGATATCGTTCTCGTCATCGCTATTTTACTGAGTGTGACTGTGGTCATGCTTGACAGCGTTGCCACTATTCATGCGCGCTGGGGGCAGCAGCTGTTCTATCTGGAATGGGCGTTTACGCTTATATTCACGCTGGAATATATCGCCAGAATCGCTGTCATCAACAAACCCGCTAATTATATGTTCAGTTTTATGGGCATCATCGACTTGATCTCGACCTTGCCGAGCTATATCGCGCTGTTTATGAGCGGCGCCACCTATGCTATGGCCTTCCGTTTGCTGCGCTTGCTGCGTATATTCCGTATCCTCAAGCTGTCCTATTATCTGGATGAAAGTGCGGTCATGAGTCGCGCGCTAATTGCCAGTCGGCGAAAATTACTGGTATTTCTGCTAGCGATACTGACCTTGGTCGTTATTTTAGGCACGATGATGTTTGTGGTTGAAGGGCCGCAGAACGGTTTTAGTAGTATTCCGCAAGCCGTATATTGGGCGATCGTCACGCTCACCACTGTCGGCTACGGCGACATCTATCCAAAAACGCCGCTAGGTCAGCTCTTAGCTTCGATGGTGATGATTATGGGGTACGCCATCATTGCCGTGCCCACCGGTATTGTTACCGTCGAGCTGGCGCGATCGAGCAGTCATTTAAATGTGGCGATTACCTGCCCGAATTGCCTGCTCGAGGGGCATGAAAAAGACGCCGTCTATTGTCGTCGCTGTGGCGGCCATCTGCTCGAGCATGATCAGCCTGAGGCACGGGAGCCGTGAGCGAGCATTTTTCTGTCGCCAAAAATCCAGCATAGCTCGTTATAATAATGTTAACTTCAGATATATATGTCCTAGGTCTATGAGATGAATATGCAAATCACCACCGTGCCTACCCAGGCTTTCCTCGATCAAAAACCCGGCACTTCGGGTTTGCGCAAAAAAGTCAGCGTATTCAAGCAGCCGCATTATCTAGAAAACTTTGTGCAGAGCATTTTTGACACGTTGCAGCTGCCAGCTGGTGCGACCTTAACTTTGGGCGGCGACGGTCGCTATTACAACCGCCATGCAATTCAAACCATCATCAAAATGGCGGCAGCGTTTGGTTTTGCGCGCGTGATTGTCGGTCAGGGCGGTATTTTATCGACACCAGCGGTGTCGCATATCATCCGCAAGTATCAGACTTTTGGCGGCATGATTTTATCGGCGAGTCATAATCAGGGCGGCGAACACGGTGATTTCGGCATCAAATACAATATTAGCAACGGCGGCTCTGCGCCTGAAAAAATTACCGACGCCGTATTTGCCAACAGTCAGGTGATTCGGCAATATCAAATTGCCGACTTGCCCCTGGTCGATATCGACCAGCTCGGCGTAAGCGAATTTGCCGGGCGCAGTGGCGGCGACAAGTTCAGCGTGGAAGTCATTGATGCGGTGCAGGATTACGCCGATTTAATGCAAAGCCTATTTGATTTTCCGGCGATTAGTCAGCTGTTGGCCACTGGCTTTCGCATCAAATTTGATGCGATGCATGCCGTGACCGGCCCTTACGCGCGCGAGATTTTTGTGCGCCGCCTTGGTGCGCCTGCCGATAGCCTGATGAATTGCGTGCCATCTGAAGATTTTGCCGGCGGCCATCCTGATCCTAACTTAACCTATGCTGCCGAACTGGTCAGCATCATGTTTGCCGGTGATAGCGCCCCCGATTTTGCTGCCGCCTCAGATGGCGATGGCGATCGCAATATGATTTTAGGCAAAAATTTCTTCGTGACGCCATCAGATAGTCTGGCGATATTGGCGGCTAATGCCACTTTAGTGCCGGCCTATGCTGCCGGCATCGCTGGCGTGGCTCGCTCTATGCCGACCAGTGCTGCAGTCGACCGCGTTGCTGCGAAGCTTAATATTCCGTGTTTTGAAACACCTACCGGCTGGAAGTTTTTTGGTAACCTGATGGATGCTGGCAAAGTCACGTTATGCGGTGAAGAAAGTTTTGGTACCAGCTCGAGCCATGTGCGTGAAAAAGATGGTTTATGGGCGGTGCTGTTCTGGCTGAATGTGCTCGCACAAAAAACCGCCAGCCACGGTGTGACATCAGTGGCAGAAATTGTGATTGCGCATTGGCTGGAATATGGCCGCAATGTCTATTCTCGCCACGATTATGAAGCGATACCGACTGCCGCCGCCAATGCGGTGATGCAGCATATACAGGCGCAGTTTGCGCAGCTACCCGGCCAGGTGTTTGGCCGCTATCAGGTCAAGACCTGCGACGACTTTAGTTACACTGACAGCGTTGATGGCTCGGTCAGCCAGCAGCAGGGTATCCGTATTTTATTTACCGATGGCTCGCGTATCGTGTTTCGGCTGTCAGGCACCGGCACTGAGGGCGCAACTTTGCGCATTTATCTGGAGGCCTATGAGCCAGATAGTAGCAAGCAGCAACTGGATGCGCAGCTGGCTTTGGCGGAAATGATACAGATTGCCTTGCAGGTTTCGCAGCTGATTGCGTTGACGGGCCGCACTGCACCGACGGTGATTACCTAGTTTTAATCCTGGGTTTTAATCCCGGGTTTTAATCCTGGGTTTTAATTCTAGGTTTTAATTCTTGGTTTTAATTCTTGGTTTTAATTCTTGGTTTAAATTCTGGGTTTAAATTCTAGCGTTAACCTAGGCTTTAATCTCAAGCTTTGCTGGCGCTGGCTATTAAAACCGCAGCTGCCAAAAAACCCTGCCAGCGCGTTGGCGCAGACTTAATCTTCGATTTGTTTAATACTCATTTCACCCTGAAACAGGCGTACATCCATGCGTCCTAAAAACGACATGCCGAGTAAGACGTCACCTTCAAGCCCGGGGGCAATCATGGCGGCAACATTACGCGCTTCTACACCGCCGATTTTAACTGACTGCAAACGCACGCTATAAGCTACGCTATCACCATTCGCCGTGGTCGTGCGCACGGCGTTAATGCTGCGCAGATTCAGTTTATCGGCAACGCGCTGTGAAATCGCCACGCCGGTGGCACCGGTATCAACCAGTACATCCACTTTTTCACCATTAATCAGCGCCTGTGAGCGGTAATGACCATCGGCGCTACGTTTGAGCACGACGGTAGTCGCGTCGCCAAGCTGGTATAGCTTGTTCGGGTTCTGGATATTATCGGCGAGATAATAGATGAGCGCGGCGAGACTAAACCAGATACAGGCGACGAACAGTGTATTTCTTGACATATTCTAGTTTCAGCGCCAATTTTAGGTGTGAGTACAGCTGGTGAGTACAGCAATAGCATGTACTAGATGCAACTAAACGATAGACCTAGTATCTATGGTTAATGAAATTCAAGGATTTATTAAATTCAAATAAGCACTAAACTCAAGCTTGAAGGCGCATTGTGCCGATTTACTCAGCTTCTTCTATCCAGGCAAGCTGTATGGCTTCTAGAATTTTCTCGCCGCATTTATCTTCGGTGTCAGTGAAATTTTCTAAAGCCATGACCCACTGCATCAAATCAGTAAAACGTATGGTTTTTGGGTCTACATCGGGATGGGTGTCGTAAAGTGACTCCGCAATGCTGAAGGTGTCGGTCCATTTCATGGTCATATCCTGATTGTGTAAATAAAATTCATTATAGCGCTAGTCAATAGTGGCGACAAAGTTTGACTTTAATCGGCGCGACCTTAATCTTGATCAAGCCACGTGGTAAAATGCAGCAAAATTAATTCACCTCTATTATTTAAGTACTTGGAAAACTAAACATCATGTCACTAGCCCCATTTAACTACGCAAATACTTTAGACCAAGCTGATCCTGCCTTGTGGGGCATGATGGAGCACGAGGTTGTACGCCAGCACGAGCATATCGAACTGATCGCTTCTGAAAATTACACCAGCCCAGCGGTCATGCAGGCGCAGGGTTCGCAACTAACAAACAAGTATGCTGAAGGCTATCCCGGCAAGCGTTTTTATGGTGGTTGTGAGTTTGTTGACCAAGTGGAACTGCTGGCGATTGAGCGCTTAAAAGCTTTATATGGTGCGGAATATGCCAATGTGCAGCCACATTCTGGCTCACAGGCCAACCAGGCCGTGTACTTTTCTATTTTAAAACCGGGCGACACGGTGATGGGGATGAATCTTGGTCATGGCGGTCATTTAACCCATGGCTCTCCGGCTAACTTGTCCGGCAAGTTATTTAATATCGTAGCTTATGGCTTAAATGAGCATGAAGAAATTGATTACGACGAAATGGAGCGGATTGCCATTGCTGCGAAGCCTAAACTACTGATCGGTGGTGCCAGTGCCTATGCCTTGCGTTTTGACTGGGCGCGCATGAGCGAAATTGCGAAAAAAGTAGGCGCTTATTTTATGGTTGATATGGCGCATTATTCTGGCTTGATTGCAGCCGGGGTTTATCCTAATCCGGTGCCGCATGCAGACTTTGTGACTTCGACCACGCATAAAACCCTGCGCGGCCCACGCGGCGGTATTATTTTAGCCAAGGCCGAGTTTGAAAAATCACTGAATTCGAGCGTGTTCCCATCATTGCAGGGTGGCCCATTGATGCATGTGATTGCGGCAAAAGCGACCGCATTTTTGGAAGCTTCGCAACCGGATTTCAAAATCTATCAGGCGCAAGTCATTAAAAATGCGCAAGTCATGGCAGAAACCTTAACCGCGCGTGGACTACGTATTATTTCCGGCCGCACCGAGTCGCATATGTTTCTGGTGGACTTGCGTGCCAAAGGCTTAACCGGCAAAGCTGCCGATGCAGCACTGGGTTTAGCGCATATTACCGTGAACAAAAATTCGATCCCGAATGACCCGGAAAGTCCGTTTGTGACTTCAGGTATCCGTATCGGTGCGCCGGCGATTACCACCCGCGGCTTTAAAGAAACTGAGGCTAAACTAGTAGCGAATCTAATCGCCGACGTACTGGATAATCCTAGCGATGCCGCCTTGATTGCAGCGACTAAAGCGCAAGTACATGCCTTAACCGCGAGGTTCCCTGTCTACCAGGGCTAAGCCATGAAATGTCCTTTTTGCGGCGCCGATGATACGCAGGTGATCGATTCGCGTATCAATGACGAGGGGAACTCGGTGCGCCGCCGGCGCAAATGTGGCGGCTGTGATAAGCGTTTTACTACCTATGAAACCGCGGAGCTGCATATGCCGCTGGTGGTAAAAACCAATGGCATGCGTGAAGAATTCAGCCGTGATAAATTGCGCCTGTCGTTTTCACGTGCCTTGCATAAGCGCCCGGTGCCAACCGAGTATGTCGATCATGCCTTGGACAGAATTTCGCAGAAACTGTTAAGCTTGGGTGAGCGCGAGATTCCGGCGCGCACCCTGGGTGAAAGTGTGATGCATGAGTTAAAGCTGATGGATAAAGTCGCCTACATACGTTTCGCCTCGGTTTACCGTAGCTTTTCTGATGTCGATGATTTTAGCGATGTGATCCGAGATCTAGATTAAATCGGCGCTGCTGTTGCCGATATCGGCCGCCAATTAAGTTAAAGCTATATTAAATTAGGAAGACATAATGAAATTGATTAACTGGTTATCGATTGCTCTGGCAGCATTTACTGTGGTGTTGACCGTCGTCTTTTTTAGCTGGTGGGCCATGAAAGACAGCATCGTCTTTGGCAACGAAAAATTTGATCAGGTGAAATGGATGGAGCATGCCGCTAGCATTGAAACTGAATGCAAACGCGGCGATATGGCCTATGACTTGCAGCATCGCGTCCTCGGTCGTGGCTTACCGAAGGAGGCCGTTGCGTTAATTTTGGGCCGTCCTAGCTATGAAGATGCAGTATCAGTCGAATATGATCTAGGTAAATGCATGCACGTTTATCATGGTCTGCTGATTTTCTTTGATGAAAATAACCGCTTAGTCAATAGCCGTATTTCATCGCATTAATACACAGTCTATGCGTTAATTTTCCCTATCTCTGCTCAATCTAGTTTTGTTTTCAATCAATGATCATAGTTACATGACTCAAGCGCTACGCCTCGCCGCGCAGGGTTTATATACGACGCAGCCGAACCCGCGTGTGGGCTGCGTGATTGTCAAGGATCAACAGCTAGTAGGCGAGGGTGCACATTTAAAAGCTGGTGAGGCGCATGCCGAAGTATTTGCCTTGCGTGAAGCCGGCGCGGCGGCAAAGGGCGCAACAGCTTACGTCACGCTTGAACCATGCAACCATCACGGGCGCACGCCGCCATGCGTCGATGCGTTGATTGCAGCGGGTGTTGCGCGAGTGGTAGTGGCGATGCAAGACCCTAATCCGCTAGTTGCGGGTCAAGGCATTAAACGCTTACAAGCACATGGCGTTGAAGTCGTCAGCGGTTTGATGCAAGCTGAAGCTATTGCCTTGAATCCGGGTTTTATTGCGCGCATGACGCGTGCGCTGCCGTATGTGCGCTGTAAGGTCGCCGCCAGTCTGGATGGCCGTACTGCGCTCAAAAATGGCCTTAGTCAGTGGATTACCGGCGAGGCGGCACGGCTGGATGTGCAGCATTGGCGCGCGCAGTCGTGTGCCATCATCACTGGCAGCGGCACGCTGCTAGCCGACAATCCCAGCATGACCGTGCGCCTGCCGCATATGCTACGCCAGCCGCTACGCGTGATCGTCGATAGCCGCTTGCAGACGCCGCCAGATTGTCAAATGCTGTCGGCGAATATGCTGCCAGCCAGCCCGGTGCTTATCGCCTATGCCAGTGACGCGCAACATAAAATTGCAGCCTTGACTGCGGCTGGCGCTGAGCTGCTGTATTTGCCGGATGTTGAAACTCCGAATACTGCTAGCAGTGGCCGCGTCGATTTGCGTGCGCTATTGCATCAGCTGGCGGCGCGCGGCGTCAATGAGGTTTGGGTCGAAGCCGGGCAGGGGCTTAATGGCGCCTTACTTGCTGCCGGGCTGATTGACGAGTTTGTGTTTTATTATGCGCCCAAGCTCATGGGCTCGGCTGCCCATGCCATGTTTGCCATGCCCGAACTCACTAATATGCAGCAGCTGACCGAGTTGCAAATTCTGGACCTGCGCCAGTTCGGGCCAGATATCCGCCTGCGCGCAAAACCGCTAGTTTCTATTTGATTAGAGGCTATTTATTGTCAAATGCAGCGCTAAACCATGCTGATTGATACCCACTGCCATTTAGATGCCGCCGAGTTTGCTGCCGACCGCGCGCAGATTGCTACGCAGGCATTAGCGCTCGGTGTCGCCGCGATTGTCGTGCCGGCGGTAGCGCGCGCTAATTTTGATCAGGTCATGCTGTTGGCTAGGCAACACCGGCATTGCGCTTATGCGCTCGGCATCCATCCCTTGTTTGTAGCGCAGGCAGCTGATGACGATATCGCTAGCCTTGAGGCCTATATCCAAAGCCAAAATGCGGTTGCCATTGGTGAAATTGGCCTTGATTACTTTGTGCATAAGCCGCAGCTTAATCCGGAAAATATTGACCGGCAGATATTTTTCTTTTGTGAGCAACTTAAAATAGCGCAGCGTTATCAGTTGCCGGTGCTACTGCATGTTCGCCATGCGGTGGATGATGTGTTGAAATATCTTCGGCGCTATCCGGTGGTGGCTGGGATTGCCCATGCTTTTAATGGCAGTTTGCAGCAGGCAGAGCAGTTTATTGCGCTTGGTTTTAAGCTCGGCTTCGGCGGCGCCATGACTTACAGTCGTGCTTTAAAGATACGCACGCTCGCCGAAAAGTTACCGCTAGAGTCTATCGTCCTCGAAACAGACGCGCCGGATATGGCGCCGTCATGGCTGCCCGCCCATGACCGAAATAGCCCGCTGCAGCTCATGCAAATTGCGCAAGTATTAGCCGATTTAAGGCAGGTAAATGTGGCGCAAGTGATTGATATTACAGGCCACAATGCGCTCAAGGTTTTACCAAAATTAGCAGACTTATGCACACCACCTCATGTGCTGCTTTAACTTGGTCAAAAAACCTTTATTAATCAAAGGTTTTTATATAAGTATATGATTTTTAAAGACTAAATATTAGGTTAAAATTTAAGCGATTTGAAAAAAGCCTTATAAATTGGGCGCTTACATTTTTAGTACACAACTATTCACAGACTTATCCACAGATAATGTGGAGCATATTTTATAATTAACGGAACTTTTTTAAAGTCAACTTTTGTATTATTTATATTTCGCCTGAAAAGCGATTAATTTAGTGGGAATTTTTAATTTTTATGCTAGTAGCGCAACAGCAATATCGCACTATTTGGGCCAATCAGCCGGCAGGGCATGGCTCAAACTCGGTTTCCATTATTGATCAAACCAAATTGCCGCATGTATTTGCCATTGCGCAGATTAGTAACCTGCAGCAAATGCTCTTAGCCATAACTAGCATGCAAGTGCGCGGCGCGCCGCTGATAGGTGCTGCCGCGGCATATGGCATAGCTTTGGCCATGCAGCACGATAACAGTGAGCGTTACTTGCACGAAGCGGCTGCGCTGCTGATACAAAGTCGGCCAACAGCGGTTAATTTAAGCTGGGCGGTGCAGCGCATGCTGACGCGACTATTGCCGCTGGCAGCGGCAGCGCGCGCGGCAGCGGCGTGGTCTGAAGCAGCGGCCATCTGTGATGAGGATGTAGCTTTGAATCAGGCTATCGCAGCACATGGTTTAACTATCATTGCCCCCTTGGCCCGCGAGCGCCAACGCACACTGAATATACTCACGCATTGCAATGCCGGCTGGCTCGCCACGGTGGATTTTGGCACTGCGCTGGCACCGATCTACGCCGCACATGATGCGGGCATTGCAGTGCATGTCTGGGTCGGTGAAACGCGGCCGCGCAACCAGGGCGCAAGTTTAACTGCCTGGGAGCTGGCACAGCATGGCGTGCCGCATAGCGTTATCAGCGACAATGCCGGCGGCCATTTAATGCAGTGCGCTGAGGTTGACCTCGTCATCGTCGGTGCCGACCGCGTCACTAGTCGCGGCGATGTCTGTAATAAAATTGGCACTTACCTTAAAGCGCTGGCGGCATTTGATCAGCATATTCCGTTTTATGCCGCGGTACCAACGCCGACTATAGACTGGAGTATTAGTGATGGCTGCAAGGAAATTGAAATTGAACAGCGCAGCGCTGATGAAGTGCGCTGGGTTAGTGGTCGGCTTGCCAGTGGCGACGTTGCGGCAGTGAATATACTACCGCCAGACACGCCGGTATCTAATCCGGCATTTGATGTCACGCCGGCGCGCTTAGTGAGTGGCATTATTACTGAGCAGGGGATTTATGCACCAGCAGATTTAATTCAGCTTCGCGGGGTTTAAATAATGGACAGTCAACGTCAGCAGTTATTAAGTTGTAGTCAGCAACTTGCCAGTTTAGGCTTAAATCGTGGTACCTCAGGCAATGCCAGCCTGCGTGCGCCTAATGCGCTTGGTCAGCCCGGGTTTTTGATTACACCGTCTGGCATGGCGGTGGAAAAAATGACCTTAGCCGATCTGGTGTGGATGGATTTTGACGGTAATGCCAGCGGCATACAGCCGCCATCGTCGGAATGGCGCTTTCATCTGGATATCATGCGTCACAAAGCCGAAGTTAACGCCGTGGTGCATACGCACAGCATGTTTGCGACCACTTTAAGTACCTTGCGCCGTGATATTCCGCCTTTCCACTATATGATTGCGCTCGTTGGCGGTGACAGTGTGCGTTGTGCGCCTTATGCGCTGTTTGGCAGTCAGGCGCTGTCCGATCATGCCCTTATTGCCTTAAAAGAGCGTAAGGCATGCTTGCTGGCTAACCATGGCATGATTGCTGTTGGCGCGAGCATGGAGCAGGCGCTCAATATGACGCAGGAGGTTGAGACCTTGTGTGAGCAGTACTTACGCGCGCTGCAGGCCGGTGAGCCGCATCTATTAAGCGCGCAGGAAATGGTAGCGGTGCAGCAGAAATTTAAGACTTATGGCGCCTGGGCGCAAGCTGCAAGTACTGAAAGCTAAAAAGTTTATTTTGGCATAAGGTTTTGTCAGACCTGTGTTTTACGGTAAAATCACACCCCGTCTGCAATAAAAAATAAGTGCCTTTCCATGACCAAATATGTATTCGTAACCGGCGGTGTAGTTTCCTCTCTTGGTAAAGGTATCGCCGCCGCCAGTCTGGGCGCAATTCTAGAATCGCGTGGCATTAAAGTGACCATGCTCAAACTAGACCCCTATATTAACGTTGACCCGGGCACGATGTCGCCGTTCCAGCATGGCGAAGTATTTGTCACCGAAGACGGCGCTGAAACTGACCTCGATCTGGGTCACTACGAGCGTTTTATCACGCAGCGTATGGCCAAACGCAATAACTTTACCACCGGCCAGATTTACGAAACCGTGATCAAGAAAGAGCGTCGCGGCGAATACCTCGGTAAAACCGTACAAGTTATTCCGCATATTACCGATGAAATAAAAGCCCATGTCAAACGCGGCGCAGAAGGTGCGGACGTGGCGATTGTTGAAGTTGGCGGCACCGTTGGCGATATCGAATCGCTGCCGTTTTTGGAAGCGATCCGGCAGATGGGCTTTGAAGAAGGCCGCAACAATGCCTGTTATATTCACTTAACGCTATTGCCATGGATTCCAACTGCGGGCGAGCTCAAGACCAAACCAACGCAGCATTCGGTTAAAGAATTGCGCGAAATTGGTATTCAGCCGGATATCTTATTGTGTCGTGCTGACCGCAATATTCCGGATGAAGAGCGCAAAAAAATTGCCTTATTCACCAACGTCATGCTCGAAGCGGTGATCAGCATGATCGACGCCGATTCTATTTATAAAATTCCTGGCTTTTTGCATGCGCAAATGCTCGATGAAATCGTCTGCCGCAAACTTGAAATCAGCGCCAAGCCGGCTGATTTATCGAGCTGGGAAAAAATCAGCTATGCGCTGGAAAATCCTAAGCATTTAGTCAACATTGCTTTTGTCGGCAAGTACATTGATTTGGCCGATTCGTATAAATCGTTGACCGAAGCCCTGATTCACGCCGGTATTCATACGCAATCTAAAGTCAAAATCAACTATATCGATTCAGAAGATATTGAAGCCAATGGTACCGCGGCCTTGCAAAACATGGATGCCATTCTGGTGCCCGGCGGCTTTGGCAAACGCGGCACCGAAGGCAAAATTGCCGCCATCGGCTACGCCCGTAAAAATAAAATCCCTTACTTAGGCATTTGTTTAGGCATGCAGCTTGCCGTGATTGAGTTTGCACGTAACGAAGCGCATTTAACTGATGCCAACAGCAGCGAATTTAATGCGGATAGTCCGCACCAGGTCGTCGGTTTAATCACTGAATGGCAAGGGGCTGATGGTACGGTAGAAACGCGATCAGAACATTCTGACCTTGGTGGCACTATGCGTCTGGGCGCACAGGCTTGTCCAATTCTGCCCAATACCATGGCCGCAAGCATTTACGGCGCGCAGGTGAATGAGCGTCACCGTCATCGTTATGAAGTTAATAATCACTATGTAGATCAATTACAGGCGGCGGGTTTAGTGATTTCTGCGCGTACCCCGACTGAAAATTTGTGCGAAATTATCGAGTTACCACAAAACGTACATCCATGGTTTATGGCCTGTCAGTTCCATCCGGAATTCACCTCCAACCCGCGTACTGGCCATCCATTATTCACCGCCTTTGTAACCGCGGCTTTGCAGCATCAAGCTGCTAAATAAGCTGTTAGATCTGGCGCAGGCTACTATCAGCGTTAATAGCAAGGAATTTGCATTATGAAATTATGTAACTTTGAAGTCGGTCTTGAGCATCCCTTATTTCTGATTGCCGGACCATGTGTGATTGAATCCAAACAGATGGCGATTGATACCGCTGGCCAGCTTAAAGAAATCGCTGCGGCACTCGGTATTCCGTTTATCTATAAATCTTCATACGATAAAGCCAACCGCAGTTCCAATAACACCTTCCGCGGTTTTGGCATTACTGAGGGCTTGAAAATTCTAGATGAAGTGCGCAGTCAAATCGGTGTGCCGATTCTGACTGATGTGCATACAGTAGAGCAGGTAGCAGAAGTGGCGAGTGTGGTTGATGTATTGCAAACACCAGCTTTTTTATGTCGCCAAACCGATTTTATTACTGCGGTCGCCACTTGCGGCAAGCCGGTGAATATCAAAAAAGGTCAGTTTTTAGCACCGCATGATATGCGTCAGGTCGTGCAAAAAGCCAAAGAAGCCAATGGCGGTGCCGACACGATTATGGTGTGTGAACGTGGTGTGTCGTTTGGCTACAATACGCTGGTGTCCGATATGCGCGCGCTGGCGATTATGCGTGAAACCAACTGCCCGGTAGTGTTTGATGCAACGCACTCAGTACAGCAACCTGGCGGCCAGGGCGATAAAAGTGGTGGTCAACGTGAGCATGTGCCGGTATTAGCACGTGCCGCAGTCGCTGCCGGCATCGCCGGTATTTTTATGGAAACACATCCGGATCCGGCTAAAGCTTTATCCGATGGTCCGAATGCGTGGCCACTGCATAAAATGCAGGATTTGTTAGCGGTATTGGTAGATCTGGATCGATTAGTCAAAAAAGCTGGTTTTATTGAATCAACTTTATAATATATTTATAAAAATAAATTAGTCAATTGGAGAAGTAAGCCATGAGTGCCATTGTAGATATTATCGCCCGTGAAATTTTAGATTCTCGCGGTAACCCCACCGTCGAAGTCGATGTGCTGCTGGAAAGCGGCGTTATTGGCCGTGCAGCCGTACCGTCTGGCGCCTCTACCGGCTCGAAAGAAGCCGCAGAATTGCGTGATGGCGATGCGTCGCGCTATCTGGGTAAAGGTGTGTTGCGTGCGGTTGAGAACGTCAATACCGAAATTGCTGAAGCCATTATGGGTCTCGATGCTGAAGAGCAAAGCTTTATTGATAAAACACTGATTGAGCTTGATGGCACGGAAAATAAAGACCGTCTCGGCGCTAATGCAATTCTCGCTGTATCGATGGCGTGTGCGCGCGCTGCTGCTGAAGAGTCAGGCTTGCCGTTATATCGCTATTTAGGCGGTTCCGGTGCGATGCAGTTGCCAACACCGATGATGAATATTATCAACGGTGGCGCCCATGCCGATAACAGCGTGGATATGCAAGAATTCATGATTATTCCGGCTGGCCGCCCTAGCTTCAGAGAAGCGTTGCGTTGTGGCGCTGAAATATTCCATGCCTTGAAAAAGACCTTACATAAAAAAGGCCTGGCAACAACCGTCGGTGATGAAGGCGGATTTGCACCAAACTTGCCGTCGAATGAATCAGCGATTCAATACATCATGGAAGCGATCTCAGATGCCGGTTATGAACCGGGCCGCGACGTATTTTTGGGCTTAGACTGTGCCAGTACTGAGTTTTACAAAAATGGTATGTACCATTTAGAGTCAGAAGGTCTGCAGTTGACCTCAGCACAATTAACTGATTATCTGGCGACGTGGTGTGATAAATACCCAATCATCAGTATTGAAGACGGTATGAGCGAGTTTGACTGGGACGGCTGGGATTTGCTGACTAAACGTCTGGGTAAAACGACGCAATTGGTGGGTGATGATCTATTTGTGACCAATGCCAAAATCTTGCGTGAAGGCATTAAGCGCGGTGTTGCCAACTCGGTGCTCATTAAAGTCAACCAGATCGGTACACTGACTGAGACCTTTGAAACCATAGAAACTGCGAAGCGTGCCGGTTATACTTCAGTGATTTCACATCGTTCAGGTGAAACTGAAGATACGACCATTGCTGATATTTCAGTGGCGACCAATGCCTTGCAGATTAAAACTGGATCTATCTCGCGTTCTGAGCGTATTGCCAAATATAACCAGCTGCTGCGCATAGAAGAAGAGTTAGGTGATGCCGCAAGTTATGCCGGTATGTCTGCGTTTTATCAATTATTCAAGTAAATAGCAGACACACTATTTTAATTGAAAGCACTCACGCTTATCCTGGTTACGCTGATTGCCTTGCTACAGTATCCACTGTGGCTTGGCAAAGGCAGCTGGTTGCGTGTCTGGGATTTAAGCCGGCAGCTCAGCGAGCAGCAAGATAAAAACCATGTGTTGCAAGCGCGTAATGAACAGCTCGATGCAGAAGTCCGCGATCTAAAAAGCGGACGTGCCGCGATTGAAGAGCGTGCCAGAAGCGAATTGGGCATGATTAAAGACGACGAAGTGTTTTATCAAGTCATCGACCAACCTTAGCAAACTGGCTTTGCTAAGGTTGGTTTCAATAGGGCTGGTTTGAATCGGACTGGTTTGAATAGAGCTGGTTGCAATCGCCTTAGTTTACTGCGGCAAGCTGCACTGTTAATTAGAGTGCATAGGGCAGTGTCTGTATCTGTAGCGCACTGCCATTAACGAACAAATCACCCGCAGCCACACTTTCTAAGCGAATCTCAGCGAGCAGATCATAGCCTTTATTAGGCGCTAAGGCGCTACGCACAACTTTACCGATAGCTTCTTGCGCAGCGTTAAGCACATTATCGCCAGCTAACGGCTGGCTCGCGCAGTCTACATGCGCGAGGTGGGTACGGCGTTTAACCGTGCCTAAATAATGCGTGCGTGCCACGATTTCCTGTCCGGTATAGCAGCCTTTTTTGAAGTTGATGCCATCGAGTAAATCCAGATTCAACATTTGTGGCACAAATTGTTCTTGCGTGTTCAGGGTGACATCAGGGATGCCGGCTTGAATTTCCAGCCATTCCCAACAGTTGCTGCCTACCGGTGTTGCCTGCGCTTTGAGCGCGTTCCAGATCAGGCTGGCGTTAGCCATATCGGCAAAAATTTCATAACGCGGCACGGCTCCCGGCAGTTTGAGTACCGCCCCATTGTCTAGACTGACTAGTTCATAGTCCGCCATTGGTAGTTGTGCAAACAGGGGTTGTAATAACTGCGTCGCATTATGTCCATTTAAACCTATTTTAATAATCGAGCTTGTGACATCCTCAATCTCCACTTTGCTGCGCATGACATACATCTTCAGGCGTTTGGCAATCGCAGCCGTTAATGCTCGCGGCAATTGTAGATGCACATGATCATAGTGTCTGAACGCCAAAAACAGCGCCAGCATGCGGCCTTTAGGGTTGCAGTAAGCGCTGTAATGGGCGTTATGCCCAGTCAGCTGCATAACTTCATTAGTGACCTGACCTTGCAGAAAAGTGAGCGCGTCGCTGCCCTTTAATTGCAATAAACCCAGGTGCGACAGGTCACACATCACCGTACCATTCATTAGCGCCTGCTGTTCTGCCGCAGGGTCACCAAAACTCAATACGGTGTCATCATCCATGACTATATTGTGCTGCGCTGCGCTCTGTGCCATTGAATCCTGAAGAAATTGCTGCCATTGTTGCATCTGCGTGTTAACCTTTAGTTAAATAATTTACTGCCGACATCATGCCGCCACTACAGCTAGAATTCAAGCCGTCTGTTAGTTTGTGTATTTTATTAGTGCTGATGAGTGTGGGGGCGTGTTGCATTGTAGTCCTGCAATCATGGCAGTGGCAGATTAAATTAGCATTGATCGTGCTGATCGTGCCCGCCGCCATTTATGCCTTACTGCTGCATGCTTGGCTGTGCTTGCCGTGGTCTGTCGTCGCGCTCAATATCAACAGCATGCAGCAACTTCAACTTGCATACCGCGATGGAAGCCGTCGCGATGTGGTGGTGCAAGGCAATAGTGTGGTGCTGCCGTATTTAACCATCATCAATACTCAGCCAGCCGCGGCAACATGGCGGCAGTGGCTAGCAAAGTCGTCGGTCATTATTTTTCCTGACGCAGTTGAGGCGAATGCTTACCGGCGTTTACGTGTCTGGCTGCGCTGGGCATAGTCTGGACATCACCACCGCACATGACCACCGCACATGACCACCGCACATGACCACCGTACATAACCACCGTAGCGCCAGACTTTATCATGCTGCGGTTTTTGCTTTGCGTCGCTGCAGCAGTTTGCGCCACTGCATTTTAAGTTCTTGTGCCGGATGCTTGGGCGTGTAAGCCAGGATAAACAGAATGCCGGCGAGTCCGGCCAAAATCCAGCGTAACTCGAATCCTGAGTTATCACGGCGCGCGGGCTTTTGTTTTTTCATAGCGCTTAGTACATTTTGCACGCTATCGCCACGCACATACATGCCATTGACCTCTTTGGCGACTGATTTCAAATAAGCTTCATCCAGCTTGGATACATAGCGGTCACCGGCGCCCGTGGCGACATTATCGTCACGCGTACCTATATTGGCTTCAGAAATTTGCGCAATACCGGGCTGCATGGCAAAGCTTTCTGCCGACCAGTAGCCAATTAACTGGTTATGCTCATCGAGTTTTGGAATGGCGGCGCCGAGGTCACTGCCAATGCCGACAAATAGCCAGCCATCACCGCCCTGAAACGCGGTTAGATCCTGCGTGTTGAACACATGTAGTTTTGGCGCTTCTTCGCCGTCGGTAAAATACACCACTTGTGCCGGTGCCGGGAACGAGCGGATGATTCTGGCCAGCGTCAGCAGGCTGGAACGTACGCGGCTATTGCCCGACCAGGCAGTGCGCCAGTCCAGATGATCAATGGTGTCGTTAATCGCATCAAAGTTTTCGCAGACTTCAATCGGCGTATACAGCGCAGCGATACTGACGCCGGCGAATAAACCTATGCTGACATTGGTGCCGCAGGGCAATTCGCCGACGAGCTTATGCAATGTATCTTGCATAAATACCATACGCGATACCGGTTTTCCGTAGAGGCTTTTATCCACCACGTTCATGCTTTGTGAGATATCCGCGACAAAAATATAGCTGTAGATATCACGTTTCACCGGCAGTTTGGGGTTGAATAAAGCGATAACGAGCAGCAGCAGGGCGCCGAGCAACAGTGCTGCATCATGACGATGGCGCAAGTAATTAAAAAGCTTAGGCATGTTTATGGCAACCCTACTGGAATGTTGCCCATAATAAGTCCCGGCGTATCGCTCTCGCCGACGCCTGGCGTTGGTGTGCCCGGCAGCATAGTGAGCAGGCGGTCGAGGTTGTGGCGTGCCCCCCAGTTGCTATTGTCGAGACGCAAGGACTGCTGGTAAGCGGTTTTGGCCTGGCGGAATAAATATTCGGCTTCGTCGCGCACGGTCATATTCTCGCCATTAATGGCCAAGCCACGCCTGAAGAAAATATTGCCCAGATTGTACTGAATTGCGGCTTTTTGTTCGTTGCTGGCGATATTTAGCGCTTTATTAAATAGCAAGGTTGCTTCTTTATAGCGCTCATTTTTAGCCAGCCAAAATGCAGTAGAAAATTTGGCTTCAAAGCTCTGCAGATCTGTTTTAGGTGGTTTGCCGCTAGTGACGGCTAGATTGAAAGCCGCAATCTGTTGCATACGATTATATGAATATACAGTGCTGGCTGCGGCCAGTAATGCCGTCATCAGCAGTAGCCAGCTGAGCTTGTTCACACTTAAATAGCGTGAAATATTAAAGCTGAAAGCGGGTTTGTGATTGCGTGCGTCTAGTGCCATGTTTTAACCTCTAAGTATTTCACGCCGAGCAACAAGCTGATCATGAGGGCGGCAATGATAAAGCAAGTATTCGAGTAGTCATGACCAGGAATTTTCTGAAAATACTTGATCGGTTTTTTTTCACGTTCATTAATGTCGTTCATCGCCAGCTGTAATGATTTTGGGTTCTCTGCTTCATAGGCCATAAACGGTGATTTCAGTGTTTTGAAAAACTCATTAAGTTCGATTTCTGCCGGTAAAGCCGCATTTTCAGGCGGAACATATTTGGTGTTAAAAATACTCAAACCATCAGGCTGACGCAGTACGATCCAGTACAGGCTGATATGCAAGCGTTCAAACCAGTCTTTTATTTTTTGCTGGGTATTGGCATCGAGCCGGCCGGCACCGTCTGAAATCAAGATCAAGGCACGTGAGCCTGAGTCTGGAATCTTTTCGAATAAGCCAGCGCCGCTGGTAAGGCCGCTGCCAATATTGGTTTGAAACAGCGCATTGCCGCCGGTTGCTTGCACCGCAGCCAGTATTGCTTTCTTATTTTCACTAAGCGGCAACACATACATGGCAGAATTACTGAAGGTAATCATGCCAAACATATCCTGTTTCCTTGAGCGCACAAAATCGGTAATTAACCTGGCGGCGGCGACCGACTTGGTTTCGCCGACTAAGGCGTTACCGGCAGCGTCAAAGCCACCGGAGAAGGGGTCATCCATACTCGCGCTGCGATCGAGCACTAGTGCTATCTGGGCGCCGATACCAATGCGCTCGATTTTCTGTTCAGTCGTATGCGGCGCGGCAAGGCCGGTAATGATAAATAGCAGTGTCAGTACCGCCAGTATTTTAAGCAGCAGGCCAATTAAATCTGACAGCGGATCAGCCGGCAGCATGTCTACCCAGGAGTAGTGCTTGGCATGGGGGCGCTGTAATAGCAACGGTAAAACCGCGAGCGGTAACAGCCACAGTAGCCATGGATGTGAAAATGCCATGGTTAGCGTCCTGTCTGTTGCGTGAGTGCTGCGGTGTCTGGTGTTAAGCCGCGCTCACAATCACGACAGCGGCGCACAAACTGCTGCAGCCAGACTTGCGCAGCGGCATCGGGTTGCTGTGGCTCAAAATACAGCTGGCGTGATAACTTGAAAAACTGCTGCAGTTCGGTTTTTAACGGCAAAAACCCTGGTTTTAATGCTAAAAACTGATCGATATTATTACTGAATACGCTGATAGTGGCAGTGGCATTGAGTGCGGCATGTACCTTGGACACGCCTTGCTTTAGCCCGGCATCGCTACGCGGCAGTCTGCGCAGCGCGCGGTAGGCTTTGGCGAAACTACCACCCATGCGCGGCAGCCAGGCGCGTAGTCCTAAAATATAGAGCAAACCGAGCAAGCTTAAAACAAGCACAACTATTGATGCCTGCAGTTTTTGTGTTTCTTTATCAGCAGACAGCAACAGCGGGCCTAGAAACGGGCTCATATTGTTTTCAACCTTAACCTGACCAAAGATGGCGATCGGCGAAATGGCAATACTTAGGCTGGGAATGCGATATTTAACGACTTCTTTGTTTTTTGTGTTGACCACGTTGAGGTATTCAGGACCCAAAGCCGCATTTTTAGCGACGACGTTATTGGTAAACACCTGATAAGCCAAATGAATCACATGGCGGCTGCTGGCAGTGTCTTCTTTTTTTGTATGAGTAATACTTTTGAGTTCAATGCCGATGAGCTGGCCTTTGTACCGTTTTTCATAACCTATTATCGGCAGCGAAGTTTCGATCAGCTTGTACGGCGCTTTAATGGTCAGTGTGACCTCGCGCTTAATGACGTCGCCGACCGTGTAGCCGACTAGTTTGACCGGATCGACGGTATGTATTGTGATATAGCCGGGTTCAATATCGGGTAAATCCTGACTATCCATGGCATCGGCTAAGGGCGCGGCTAGGACAAGTGTAGATATGATCAGCAGGGAATACAGACTACGTAGTAATTGGGTCATAAAGTTAAGCCGCTACAAATTGGTGGAAATATTCTGTGAGTAAGTCTGCATCAAAGTCACCTTCAACATAAAACGGCGGCATATCAAAATGCATGAACAGATCGTAAATTTCTTTGCGCCTATTTTCAAACGAGGCGACTATTTTTTCACGCAATTCTTTGCGCAAAAACAGCGTGCGTTTTTCACCAGTTTCGGCGTCGACAACACTGGTTAAACCAAAATCGGGCAGGTTCTTATATTCGGCTGCATCCCAGAGCACGATAGGCACAATATGATGGCGCAGCAAATTCGTTAAAGAAGATTCAAGCAAGGCATTAGGCATATGGAAATCAGAGATTAAAAATACCAGCGAGCGTTCACGCGGTAAATAGCGATAGACTTCAGTAATGCCATTGCAGTTGACCGCCTTGGGCTGATAGTCTTTTAACGATTCCGCCATGGCAATAGCGCGCTGCGATTTGAATGAGGACGTGCTGATCCAATCTTCGCGCACCACTTCATCAAAGCCGATAAAGCCGAACGGGTCATGATGCTGGCTCGCAGAGTGGGCGATCGAGGCAGCAATTTCAGCAGCAAGTTTGATTTTACGTTTTTTTGCACCGAAGTTCATGCTGCCGGAGAGGTCGCAAATCACGAATACCGGCGTAGCGCTTTTTTGATTAAACAGGCGGACATGCACCTGCTCTAAGGGGTCGCGTATGGTCTGGCGAATATCGATACGCCGTGGGTCAGGATAAGACAGCAAAGTGGTATGGCCGCGAAACTCCATGCCCATACCACGTTGTGTACTGCTATGCCGTCCAGGATGGCGTCCGCGAGAACGCCAGCCAATGTGGTAACTAAATGATTTGATTTCGTCTAGCATTTAAAAATCCATTTGATGAGTGCCAGCTGCAGCTTGACTCAATATTTACTGTTCTACTGGTTTTACCGCGCTCAGTTGGCTGGTGTTGCTAATTCTTTCAGTTTTTCGCTGACCATAACAGCCAGGTTTACGCCGCTACGTGCCGTCGTATTTTTATCCAGCCAAGAGCTTTCGAGCTGTGACGCTTGCGATAACACCACTTTTTGCGTTTTTATGTCCACCAGCAGTATTCTTGGGTAAACAAACAAGTAAGTCGGCTTGAGTGCTACGGCGATGAGCAGATAGTCTGCACCGCTGCCTGCAGCCATCTTTGCTGCAACTTCAACCCGATCATAGAAATAGGTCGCAGAATTTGCCATGAGCTCGTCTTGCATTTTTTTGTTGACTGCGACCAGGCTGACGCCATTCTCGGTCAGTTTTTGTTTAAAAGTTTCTGACAGGTAGCTGATACGCGCTAGCTCTTCCGGCGCATTCGGCAAGTTGGTCAGATCATTAAGCTGAAAATCTAACACCATGACCTTGACCTCGCTTGCCGCAGCCGGCAGGGCTAGTCCGCATAAACCAAACAAAAATAACGTATTTAATAATAAATTTTTCACAGATATTGGCCTTAAGGCTGGTTTGCTTAAACATAGGCGCCACCGGCTGCTGGATTTTTATCTGTACCTATATTTTTATCAGTGCTCCAGATTTTTATTCGTCAAGGCGCGGCTACGGCGTTCACAATTCCCAGCAACATATCGCGGGCGATTTCAGTACGGCGCATTTCATAAACCGGACTAAATACCAAGCGATGGGCGACGGTCGCGTGAAATACCGCATGAATATCTTCGGGCAATACGGCATTACGTTCGTTGAGCCAGGCATTGACTCGTGCCGCCCGCAACATCATGCTCATGCCACGTGGGCTGGCGCCAGAAAGCACCAGGCGCGTCATGTCCACACCGGAAACTTTTACGCCGAAATCGAGCGGCGCTTTAGTGGCTTTCCATAGATTCAGTGCATATTTCTGCAAGGTATCGCTGGTGCTGATACTGTTTTGCAGCACATTAGAAAAAGCATTGAGCTCATCGAATTGCAATACATCTGGTTTGACGCTATTAATAAGCGCGTCGACATTATGGAATTTAGTATCAAACACCAGTGACTGCATAATGTCATTGTCATTTGGCACCACAATCGGAATTTCCATCATAAAGCGATCTCGTGCCGCTGATGGAATTTCAAACGTCTCTTCTTTTTCAACCTGGTTACGGTCAGCAAATACGATCATGTGCGGAAAGTAATGTTCTGCGTTGAAGGCCGATAAACTGCGTTCAGCCATCACCCGCAATAATAATGAGTGTACTTGTGGGCGTGCGCGATTGATTTCATTAAAGAAAAACACGGATAAGTTTTCACCGGACATCAATAACGGCCCGGGGCTTACGTGTGGCTTGCCGTCTTCGCCGAGATAAGTGTGATAGACCAAGTCATTGGGCATCAGATCAATCGTGCCTTCAATACGTTGGTAGCCGCCACCGATGCCGCGTGTAAAAGCGCGTAACAGCGTGGTTTTACCGACACCGACATCGCCTTCGAGCAATACGTGGCCACGGGCAAAAATGGAAGTAGAAATCAGGCGTATCGGGGTTTGCTGACCCACAACCACTTTATTTACTTCTGATTCTAGGTTAAGCGCATGGTTGCGCCAATCGGCAAGCTGACGGTCACTCATTGAAATATCCGTATCTTTTTTGAAATTGTTAAAGTTATGTAAGCTGTAGTTTAAACGTTTTCTGGTCAGGGGTAAACAGATCTGTATACCCCTGCTTTAAATTTAAATAAATTAATGCAGCGTAAGGCTGTAACGCTGAATAAAGATTGCTAACAGTGAATAATACTTCCGTTAATTTGGTTTTCCAGCGAAAATAGCGCAACTACAATTAATTTATTTAAACAAGCTCAATAAAAATCATGCAAAAACAAAATAGTTTTACCAAAGAAGAGTTGCTTAAATGTGGCCGTGGCGAGATGTTTGGTGAGGGTAATGCGCAACTGCCTTTGCCACCAATGCTGATGTTTGATCGCATCATTTCGATTACAGAAGATGGTGGTGCGCACGGCGCCGGTCAGATTGTGGCAGAACTCGATATCACGCCGGATTTATGGTTTTTTGAATGCCACTTTACTGGAGACCCGGTGATGCCTGGTTGTCTGGGTCTGGATGCGATGTGGCAGTTGGTAGGTTTCTTTTTAGGCTGGATGGGTGGTCCGGGTCGTGGTCGTGCCCTGGGTGCCGGTGAAGTCAAGTTTACCGGTCAGGTGTTGCCTACGCACAAGAAGATTACTTATACGATAGATTTAAAGCGCGTCATCATGCGTAAGCTGGTGATGGGTTTAGCCGATGCACGCATGGAAGTAGACGGTCGTGTTATTTATGTGGCACAAGATTTACGTGTGGGCCTGTTTACACGCACTGATAATTTTTAATACACCTTGAATAAAAGAAGTTTAAAATAATGACCGTCATATTTTTTAGGAGTGTACGATAATGCGTCGTGTTGTTGTCACTGGTATGGGCATTGTTTCCAGCTTAGGAAACAATCAAGCCGAAGTTTTAGATAGTCTGCGTGCCGGCCGTTCCGGCATTAGTTACCAGCCGGAATATGCCGAGCATGGACTGCGTTCACATGTTGCCGGTTCGATCAAGAATCTGGAAATCGACACCTTGATTGACCGCAAGTTACTGCGTTTTATGGCCAAAGGCCATGCCTATGCCTGGCTGGCGATGCAAGAAGCGATAGCCGACGCGGCTCTGGCTGAAAATTTAGTGTCTAACGTGCGTACCGGTCTGATTGTAGGTGCTGGCGGTACGTCTACTGAAAGCATGCTTGAAGCCACTGATACACTTGCCGAAAAAGGTATACGCCGTGTTGGGCCGTATATGGTCACTAAAACCATGTCTAGCGGTGTTGCCGCCTGTCTGGCTACGGGTGCAAAAATTAAAGGTATTAATTACGGCATCAGTTCTGCCTGTTCTACCAGCGCGCATTGTATTGGTGCTGGCGTCGAGCAAATTCAGCTTGGCAAACAGGATATTATCTTTGCCGGTGGTGCCGAAGAAGAACACTGGACCATGTCGTTTCTGTTTGATGCCATGGGCGCGCTCTCCAGCAAATATAATGAAACGCCGGATAAAGCCTCGAGAACCTACGACGCTAACCGCGATGGCTTTGTCATTTCTGGCGGCGGCGGCATCGTCGTGCTCGAAGAGTATGAGCATGCCAAAGCCCGTGGTGCAAAAATTTACGCGGAAGTCATTGGATACGGTGCAACTTCAGATGGTTACGATATGGTTGCGCCAAGCGGCGAGGGTGCTGCGCGCTGCATGCGTCTGGCGCTAGAGGGCATTAACGATAATGTCGACTATATCAATACGCATGGCACCAGTACGCCGGTAGGTGATACCAAAGAGCTGGAAGCGATACGTGAAGTCTTTGGTGAAACTGGCAGAAATCAAATGCCGGCGATTGCCTCTACTAAATCACTGTCTGGCCATGCTTTAGGCGCGGCCGGCGTAAATGAAGCGATTTACACTTTATTGATGATGCAAAATAACTTTATTGCGGCTTCCGCCAATATCGAGACTTTAGACCCAGCAGCTTCGGGCTTGAATATCGTGCAGCAGCGGATTGATAATGCGAAGATTGAAGTGGCGCTATCGAACAGTTTTGGCTTTGGTGGTACCAATGCAACTCTGGTAATGTCGACTAAAAATCTCTAAAGTAGTTTCTACTAAAAATCTTTAAGGAACTGACTACTAAAAAATATACTAAAAATTTTTAGTAGTCTGCATTCATTTTCTTAGCGTTAATGCAGCAGCTTTTGTACCAGCGCATTACTTAAAGTAACAAAGCTGCCGCAACGTTTCGACCTTCTGCCATTAATATATTATAAGTTCTGCAGGCGGCGTGGGTATTCATGCACTCGAGGCTAACGCCGATTTGTGTGAGTGCCAGACTCAGTTTTGGATGGATGAATTGGTGGCGTGCGCCAGTGCCTAAGAGCACGACATCAGGCTTTAATGCTGCAATTCTTTCAAAATGTTCAGCACTGATAGACGCAATGTCGCTGGCATCCCAATCTGGCATCAGCTGGTTTGGCAGCAAGATTAAATTCCGGCTATAGCGCTGCCGGTTGATTTCTACCCAGCCCTGGTCGTAGCCGGTGATTAAATAGTTGTTGTCTGTGGTTGCGAGATGAAATTTCATCTAAATATTCTAACGAATTTGCCATAAGAGTAAACAACTTTCATGACTGATTGGCGCTATGCCGTCTTTATGCCGCAGATTTTTTTAGGTCAGCACGGCTTCGTCACCAAGCTTAATCGTTGTTCTAGCCTAGCGTTAGTGGCTGTCGCAAGGTAGAATTAGCCTTTGCAAAAAATAGAGTTTTAACCTTAGAGTTTAGCCATGCAGCCATTACAAAAATCCAATAAGCTTAATAATGTGTGCTACGACATCCGTGGGCCGGTATTGCAACGCGCGAAACAGATGGAAGAAGAAGGTCAGCGCATTATCAAGCTCAATATAGGCAATCCAGCTGCGTTTGGCTTTGAGGTGCCGGAAGAAATTCAGCAAGACGTGATTCGTAATATGGGTAAAGCCGGCGGTTATACCGATAGCAAGGGCTTGTTTGAACCACGTAAAGCTATTATGCACTACACGCAATCGAAGCACATTGAAGGCGTGACCGTAGATGACATCATCATCGGCAATGGCGTCTCTGAATTGATCGTGATGGCGATGCAGGGCTTGTTAAATAATGGCGATCAAGTGCTGGTACCCATGCCTGATTATCCTCTATGGACAGCTGCGGTGACGCTTGCCGGCGGCACGGCACGGCATTATTTATGCGATGAAGCCACGGGCTGGATGCCAGATTTAAAAGATATAGAATCTAAAATTACGGCGAATACGCGCGGTATTGTCGTTATTAATCCGAACAATCCTACCGGTGCTTTATATCCCACTGAAATACTCAACGGTATTATTGAAATCGCGCGTCACCATCAGCTGGTGATTTTTGCCGACGAGATTTACGATAAAGTTTTATACGATGGCAATGTGCATACTTCCATTGCCTCGCTCGCCGATGATGTCTTATTTGTAACTTTTAACGGCCTCTCAAAAAATTACCGCACCTGCGGTTATCGCGCCGGCTGGATGATTTTAAGTGGTGAAAAAGCGCACGCACGTGACTTTATTGAAGGTCTCGATATGCTCGCGTCTATGCGTTTATGTGCCAATGTGCCCGGACAATTAGCCATTCAAACCGCATTAGGTGGCTATCAAAGCATTGAGGATTTAGTCGCCCCTGAGGGCCGTTTGTGCAAGCAGCGTGATGTCGCTTACGACTTACTCAATGCGATTCCAGGGGTGAGCTGCACTAAACCGCAGGCGGCGATGTACCTGTTTCCGAAATTAGATCCAGAAATCTACCCAATCAAAGATGATCAGCAGTTTATTTTAGATCTGCTACTCGAAGAAAAAGTACTGCTGGTGCAAGGGTCCGGTTTTAACTGGAAAACACCGGATCATTTTCGCGTAGTGTTTTTACCAAATGTCGATGATCTGACCGAAGCCATTAAACGTATCGCAAGATTTTTAAAAAGTTATAGAAAAAAACACGGGGCATTAGTTTGAAAAATACAGCTTTGAATAATTTGCATGATCAGTCAAAAGTAGTTAACGTTGGTCTGCTTGGTATAGGTACGGTAGGCGGCGGGACATTTAATGTATTGACGCGTAATGCCGAAGAGATTTTCCGCCGCAGTGGCCAGCAGATTAAAATCACCCATGTTGCCGATCGAAATCTGGAAGCCGCGCGCTTGTTGGTGAATGGCCGCGCATTGGTGACCGATGACGCGTTTGCGCTGGTCAATGATCCTAGCATAGACATTATAGTTGAGCTGATTGGTGGCTGTAGCATCGCCAAAGAATTAGTCATGCAGGCCATTGCTAATAAGAAACATGTAGTGACCGCCAATAAAGCCTTGATTGCAATGCACGGCAATGAAATTTTTGCCGCCGCCCGGCAAAACAATGTAATCGTGGCTTTTGAAGCCGCTGTCGCCGGCGGAATACCGATCATTAAAGCCTTGCGTGAAGGCTTAGCTGCGAACCGCATTGAATGGGTGGCCGGTATTATTAATGGCACGACTAATTTCATCCTCAGCGAAATGCGTGAAAAAGGCCTGGCATTCAGTGATGTTCTGGGCGAAGCACAGCGCTTAGGTTACGCCGAGGCGGATCCGACCTTTGATGTCGAGGGCATCGATGCCGCGCATAAACTCACCATCATGTCAGCCATTGCTTTTGGTATGCCGATGAAATTTGACCAAGCTTATACCGAAGGCATCAGCAAGCTGCAGCAAGTAGATATTAAATATGCAGAAGAGTTGGGCTATCGCGTCAAGTTGCTCGGTATTACCAAGCGCACCGCAAGCGGTGTCGAGTTGCGCGTCCATCCGACCCTGATTCCAGAAAAACGCCTGGTAGCGAACGTCAATGGCGCAATGAATGCGGTTGTCGTCAAAGGGGATGCTGTTGGGCCTACGCTTTATTACGGCGCCGGCGCCGGCGCTGAACCGACAGCAAGTTCGGTTGTGGCCGATGTGATCGATGTAGCGCGCTTGCTTGATGCTAATAGCCGTCAGCGTGTGCCTTACCTTGCATTTCAGCCGGAGCAGGTGCAGGACTTAGCCATACTGCCAATTGACGAAGTGCATAGCGCTTATTACCTGCGTCTACGTGCCAAAGATAAACCTGGCGTGCTCGCCAATGTCACCAAGATTTTGGCTGATCGTGATATTTCGATCGATGCCATGCTGCAAAAAGAGCCCGATGAAAACGAAACCGAAGCCGATATTGTGATTTTGACGCACATTACCGTCGAGAAAAATATGAATCAAGCCATCGCTGCGATTGAAGCGCTGGAGGCGATTAGCGGTAAAGTCATGCGTATCCGCATGGAAGAACTCAACAAATAAAGCTAGTCGTTATTTAAAAAAGTCTGAAAATTCAGCCGATCACACTCAAGATATTATACCTATGAAATATATCTCTACCCGCGGGCAATCACCCGCACAAACTTTCAGCCAGATTCTGCTTGGCGGCTTAGCACCTGACGGCGGTTTATACCTGCCGGAAACTTATCCGCAATTTAACGATGCTGATTTAACGGCCATGCGTGGCTTGTCCTATGCCGACTTAGCCTTTGCCATATTGTCACGTTTTATCGATGATATACCGGCGGCTGATCTGAAAGCGATTATCGATAAAACCTATAGAGCCGATGTTTATGCTTATACGCGTGCCGGTCAGCAGGCGAGCGATATTACGCCGACGTTAGAGCTGGAACAGGATCTGTATCTGCTATCACTGTCTAACGGCCCAACCTTGGCGTTCAAGGATATGGCGATGCAGTTGCTGGGCAATCTGTTTGAGTATGTACTGACTAAAGAAGGTAAAACCACCAATATTCTAGGTGCGACTTCTGGTGATACCGGTTCTGCTGCTGAATACGCGATGCGCGGTAAAAAAGGTGTACGCGTGTTTATGCTGTCACCACATAAGAAAATGAGCCGCTTCCAGGCCGCACAAATGTTTAGTCTGCACGATGACAATATCTTCAATATTGCGGTGGATGGCGTATTTGATGATTGCCAGGACATAGTAAAAGCGGTCTCGAATGATGCCGCATTTAAAGCTGAACATAAAATAGGTGCGGTAAACTCAATCAATTGGGGCCGGATCGTGGCGCAGGTGGTGTATTACTTCAAAGGCTATTTTGCGGTGACGGCTAATAATGCACAAAAAGTCAGTTTTGCCGTGCCATCAGGTAATTTTGGCAATGTCTGTGCCGGCCATATTGCACGCATGATGGGTTTGCCGATCGATAAACTCGTGGTTGCGACTAATGAAAATGATGTGCTTGATGAGTTTTTTAAAACTGGTATTTATCGCCCGCGTGCTGCTGCCAATACTTATCAAACTTCCAGCCCGTCAATGGACATTAGCAAAGCCTCTAATTTTGAGCGCTTTGTGTTTGATCTAGTTGGACGTGACAGTGAAAAAACCCGTGCACTGTGGACTAAAGTCGATAGCGGTGCCAGTTTTGATCTAAATAGTGACGGCTACTTTGCAAAAATAGCCGATTATGGCTTTGTGTCGGGCAGTAGTAACCATACGCAGCGTATGCAAACCATCCGCGATGCGGCCAGCTTTTATAAAGTCGTGATTGATACGCATACCGCAGATGGCCTTAAAGTAGCGCATCAATACAAAACGCCAGGTGTGCCTATGCTTGTGCTGGAAACGGCTTTGCCAGTCAAGTTTGAAGACGCGATTATTGAGGCCCTGGGCTATGCACCGGAGCGGCCAGCGGCGTTGGAGGGTATCGAAGCGCTTGCGCAAAAATTTATCGTGATGGATAAAAATGTAGAGGCCATTAAGGCCTACGTCACGGCTAATACTTAAGCTACGTCATCAGGCGTAATCGCAGGGAGCAGCTGATGCAAATTTATCACGACTTACTCACCCATGTGTTAACGCATGGCCACAAAAAAGCAGACCGCACCGGTACCGGAACACTGTCAGTGTTTGGTTACCAGATGCGCTTCGATCTGGCGGCGGGTTTTCCGCTGCTGACGACCAAAAAAGTACATCTTAAGTCGATTATTCATGAGTTGTTGTGGTTTCTGCAAGGCAGCACCAATATTGCCTATTTACAAGAACATGGTGTCAAGATCTGGGACGATTGGGCCGATGCCGCCGGTAATCTGGGCCCGGTCTACGGCTACCAATGGCGTAACTGGCCACGGCCAGATGGCAGCCATATCGATCAGATTGCGCAGGTGGTGCACAGCATCAAAACCAATCCGGACTCGCGGCGTTTGATCGTATCCGCGTGGAACGTGGCTGATGTCGATCAAATGAAGTTACCGCCATGCCATGCTTTCTTTCAGTTTTATGTGGCGCCTGCGGCCGCTGATGATAGCGATCAGCGCTCAAAGTTAAGCTGCCAGCTCTATCAGCGCAGTGCTGATATCTTTCTGGGCGTGCCGTTTAATATAGCTTCCTATGCGTTGCTGACGATGATGGTGGCACAGGTGTGTAATCTAAGGCTGGGCGATTTTGTGCATACTTTAGGCGACGCACATATTTATCTAAATCATCTCGAGCAAGTGGAACAGCAGTTGACGCGCACACCTAAGGCCTTGCCGAGCATGCATATCACGCCTACGGTTACCGACATTTTCGCCTTCAAATTTGAAGATTTCAATTTGACTAATTACGCGCCAGACGCGGCGATTAAAGCGCCAATCGCAGTATGAAGCAGCAGGTATCATTGATTGTAGCCGTGGCAAAAAATGGCGTGATCGGCGACAACAATACGCTGCCATGGCATCTGCCAGAAGACTTGAAGCATTTCCGTGCATTGACTACCGGCCACCATATTATTATGGGCCGTAAAACCTATGAGTCGCTCGGGCGATTGCTGCCGGGTCGCACGTCGGTGATCGTGACCCGCAATACCGATTACCAGCTGGAAGGCGCGCTGATTGCACATTCGCTGCCAGCTGCAATCGACTTATGTAAAAATGATGCTGAGGTGTTTGTCATAGGCGGCGCTGAGCTCTATCAGCAAGCGCTAGCTTGTGTGGATACACTTTATGTGACTGAAGTCGACTTAACGCCAGCAGGGGACGCTTATTTTCCGCGAGTAGATGCCGAGTTGTGGCAGATAAGCGCACGTGAAGCACACATTTCAGCACAGGGCTTAGCTTTTGACTATGTTTGCTATCAACGTAAGACTTAAGCTAATTTACGCGCACTAAATGCAGTGACTGCCAACAAAAAGCCTGGTTAAACTTGACGTTTAACCAGGCTTTTTGTTTACTCGGTTTTTTACTTTACCAGTTCTACACAATCCACGTAATACACGGCTTTGCCATCAATGACTTCTTTGACGAGGCCGTGATTGTCGGTTTCAAAGCCGGGGAATTTCTCGTTAAATTCACGTGCAAACTTGAGGTAATCCACAATAATCTTGTTGAATTGTTCACCCGGGATCAGTAGTGGAATTCCAGGTGGATATGGTGTCAGCAATACCGCCGTCACCCGGCCTTCAAGGTCATCAATCGGCACACGATCGATCTCACGATGGGCCATTTTAGCAAAGGCATCGGTTGGTTTCATCGCCGGCACCATGTCGGATAAATACATCTCGGTGGTCAGGCGCGCGACATCGTTGGCCTTATACACCGCATGAATCTGCTCACATAAATCACGCAAGCCGACTTTTTCGTAGCGCGGTTGCTTGATGATGAATTCTGGCAATACTTTCCATAGCGGCTGGTTCTTGTCATAGTCATCTTTAAATTGCTGCAATGCAGCAACCATAGTATTCCAGCGGCCTTTGGTAATACCGATGGTGAACATGATAAAGAATGAGTACAAGCCGGTTTTTTCTACAATCACGCCATGCTCAGCTAAGTACTTGGTCACAATCGCCGCTGGTATGCCGAATTTATCCGAGAAGTCGCCCTTAATATCCAGCCCGGGCGTAATGATCGTCGCCTTAATCGGATCGAGCATATTGAAGTTTTCAGCCAGGTTGCCGAAACCATGCCAAGCTTCGTTGGCTTTGAGCATCCATGCATCACGCTCTTCCAAACCCTCTTCTGATAAATCATCCGGACCCCAGACCTTAAACCACCAGTCTGCACCCCATTCTTCATCGACTTTACGCATGGCGCGACGGAAATCTAGGGCTTCCATCAGGCTTTCTTCGACTAAAGCCGTACCGCCTGGCGCTTCCATCATGGCCGCAGCAACGTCAATACTCGCAATAATCGAGTATTGCGGGCTGGTGGAGGTGTGCATCAAATAGGCTTCGTTGAAAATATCGCGATCAAGCTTATAGTTTTCCGCGTCCTGCACTAAAATCTGGCTGGCTTGGCTTAAGCCGGCGAGTAATTTGTGCGTGGATTGGGTGGAAAATACCATGCTTTCTTTACAGCGTGGCCGATCAGCACCAATCGCGTGGTAGTCACCATAAAAATCATGGAAGGTGGCGTGTGGCAACCAGGCTTCATCAAAATGCAAGGTGTCAATTTTACCGTCGAGCATTTCTTTAATTTCTTCGACGTTATACAGAACGCCATCATAAGTGGACTGGGTAATGGTCAGCACACGCGGCTTCACATTCTTATCGGTGGCGAATGGGTTGCGCTCAATTTTTTTCTGTATGTTTTCCCAGGCAAATTCGCTTTTTGGAATCGGGCCGATAATACCAAAGTGGTTGCGTGTCGGCATTAAAAATACCGGGATCGCACCGGTCATAATGATCGAATGCAGCACTGACTTATGGCAGTTTCTATCGACTACAACTACGTCGCCTGGCGCTACGGTTGAGTTCCAGACTATTTTGTTCGAGGTTGAAGTGCCGTTGGTCACGAAATACAAATGGTCACAATTATAAATACGCGCCGCATTGCGTTCTGAAGCGGCTACCGGACCGGTATGGTCGAGCAGTTGACCAAGTTCGTCAACCGCATTACAGACGTCAGCACGCAGCATATTCTCGCCAAAAAACTGGTGGAACATTTGGCCTACAGGTGATTTTAAAAACGCTACGCCGCCGGAGTGGCCGGGGCAATGCCACGAATAAGAGCCATCAGCCGCGTAGTGCACTAATGCACGGAAAAAGGGTGGCGGCAGGCTGTCGAGATAGGTGCGCGCCTCGCGCAGAATATAACGCGCGACGAACTCCGGCGTATCTTCATACATATGAATAAAACCATTGAGTTCGCGCAGAATTTCATTCGGAATATGGCGCGAAGTACGCGTTTCGCCGTGCAGGAAAATGGGAATTTCTTCGTTGCGATAGCGGATTTCATCGACGAATTTACGCAAGTTATCCAAAGCCTCGGGATTTTCTTCAATAAATTCGTTATCGTCAATCGACAGAATAAATGCCGAGGCACGACTTTGCTGCTGCGCAAATGAAGTCAGGTCGCCGTAACTGGTGACGCCCAACACTTCATAGCCTTCGTCCTCTATGGCTTTGGCTAGCACGCGTATACCCAGGCCGGAAGCATTCTCAGAACGGAAGTCTTCATCGATGATGACGACTGGAAATCTAAATTTCATTTAATTACCTTCACAAAGTGATGTTGTGGGCGAATCGCCTAGTGCTTATTCTCCTAGTACTTATTCTCCTAGTACAAATTCTCCTAGTGCAAATTCCCCTAGTGCAGATTAGTTCAGCGAGTGTTTACTACGCTTCATCTGCCGTGTTAGCAGTATGGATGCACAAGTCTAAAATTCAAGTGATCAGCTGCTCGCGCTGATTTAATTTCAGCCTAAATTTTTGGCAGGGTGACGCCGACTTGCCCCTGGTATTTGCCGCCGCGGTCTTTATAACTGGTTTCACAGACGTCATCGGCATCGGCTTCAAAAAACAGGACTTGCGCGCAACCTTCATTGGCATAAATTTTGGCCGGTAACGGTGTGGTATTACTGAACTCCAGCGTTACATAGCCTTCCCATTCCGGCTCAAATGGGGTGACGTTAACGATAATGCCGCAGCGCGCATAGGTTGATTTGCCGAGGCAGATGGTGAGGACGTTACGCGGAATTTTAAAATACTCCACGGTACGGGCCAATGCAAACGAGTTCGGCGGAATAATGCAGTAATCGGCATTCACTTCGACAAATGAGTTCGGGTCGAAATTTTTCGGGTCGACAATGGTGCTGTTGATATTGGTAAACAGCTTAAATTCGGTAGAGCAGCGAATATCGTAACCGTAACTTGAAGTGCCATAAGACACCATACGCTCACCTTGCGCATTTAGCTTGACTTGATTGGGCTCAAACGGCGCTATCATGCCGTGTTGTTCTGCCATCTTACGGATCCATTTATCTGATTTTATGCTCATTTTCGCGGCTTTGATGTAGTAGAAAGATAAAAAAGCGGAGTATTAACCCCGCTTTTAGTACGTGCAAATAATAACAATAAATAAAGTCTTATTGATGAATTTTTAGTGCTTGTCGCCACCTAATTCTATGTTGTAACGCCAGAACTGGTCTGCAGATTCAAAAATGATGCTCGATTCTTTAGGATCACGGCTGCCGGCGGCATATTGATGCACCGGTAACTTGTTTTCTGCCCAGGCTTTAACAATCGGATCGACCAGACGCCATTGTGCTTCAACCTCACTGATATGCAGGTATAGCGACGGATCACCTTCCATCAAATTCAGTAACAGTGACTCATAGGCATCGATCGATTCATCACCGGCCTGGCGCTGTGGCAAATCCATACTCATGGTGCGCGTAGCAATATCCAGGCCGGGAATTTTTGATTCTATTTCCATTTTCAGGCATTCGCGTGGCTGTATGTTTAGTATGAGCCAGTTTTGATGCTGCTCTGAGTTTAACTGCATCGGCGCTTTTTTGAAGCGTATCGAAATAGCAGTATTGCCCTCATGCATACGTTTTGCGGTACGCACATAGAACGGCACACCTTTCCAGCGCGGGTTATCAATAAATAATTTCAGTGCAGCATACGTTTCGGTGCAGCTGTCCTTGATGCCGTCGCGAGCGAGCTCATCGAGGTAGCCGCGTACATTTTCACCATGACCGTCGGCAGCACAGACACGTCCGGCGGCATATTGCGCGCGGAACACATGTTGCTCGAGTGCTTGCAGCGGAATCGGCGCGATAGATTCCAGTAATTTGATTTTTTCAGCACGGATACTTTCCGGTGTTAAATCTTGCGGTTTTTCCATCGCCACCAAGGCTAAAGTCTGCAATAGGTGACTTTGCACCATATCGCGCAGGGCGCCGGTATTATCATAAAACTGGGTGCGATCGCCTACGCCGAGAATCTCGTTATTGGTGATCTGCACATGGTCGATATATTCGTTGTTCCAGATTGGCTCGAACATGGCGTTGGTAAAGCGCGTTAGCATGATGTTCTGTAACGCTGATTTGCCTAGATAATGGTCGATGCGGTAAATCTGGCTTTCTTTTAAATGCTTGGTAATAGCCGCTTGCAGCACTTGTGCACTGGCAAGATCGGTACCGAACGGTTTTTCAATCAGTACACGACGCCAGTAGTGGCTTTCATCTAATAAGCCGACAGCTGAAAGTTGCTCCACAATCGGTGCAAAATCTGTTGGACGCACCGATAAGAAGTAGGCCAGGTTTTGCGGAAATATTGTTTCATCAGCGAGTTTGGCTTGCAGTTTTTTGAATGCATCAGCGTCACTAGGTGGGTTTGCATGGTAATGATTGCGCGCGATAAAGCGTTCGAATACTTTTTCATCAAAGCCATTTTTGAATTTGGCTTCGAGCATGCCCTTAATATCAGCTTGCCAGGCGTCACGTGCGACTTCACCGCGGCCTACGGACAGTATGACCATATGCTCGGGCAAGCGGCCGGCGGCGTCAAGACGAAATAAGCCTGGCATCAGTTTGATGCGCGCTAAGTTGCCGCTGGCACCAAATAAAACCAGCGTACAGGGATCAATTTTTTTCATAGATAAAACCTTAAAGAAGTATTTTGTAAATCAAACCTAAATCATCAAATCTAGATCCTGCAGCCAGGATCAAAGCTAAAACGCATCGACGCTAAAAGTATAAATCAGCCAGCTTAAAATCAGCGATTAGCGCGAGTCTTTTAGTGGCGGCTTTCGGCGCTGGCGCCGTCGTTACCCACGTCGAGGTCACCCCAGCCTAAGCGGCGGTGAAATAGCTCCAGCAGCAGGCCCCAGCTTTACAAGGCCAAGGCAGGCGACGATAAAACCATGGTCAGCCAACATCGCCGCGGTGCGACGAATAGGAGCAGTGACTTGGAAAATTTCTGAAAACATGAGTATAGCGGGATATTTCCCAGGCGCTGCCGGGCGAAAAATGTGCGCACGCATGTTACCGCTGGGTGTGGCAATATCAGCAACTTCATTGTCTTTAATGAGCATCTCATTGTCCTTTTTGCTAAGCCGTTATCATAAAGCAAGGCGGGGATTACATACAGCGATCTGGCGTAAATAAAGCATAAAAAGCATGACAATTTCGCCGTTTTCGTGTCAAATTCGCACTGTCTTTTTTGAGGTGGAAATTAAGCATGATGCAGACTGAACATATTCACTGGAAACACTTCGACAGCATTGAATCTTTGCGGCATGAAGTCTGCATTGCCATTGAGCAGCGAGCCGCAACAGCCATCAGCCAGCGTGGCAAGTTTTCTATTGTGCTCGCCGGCGGTAATACGCCGCGAGCTATTTACCGCTTGTTGCGCGACCTTAAAGCCGACTGGGCACACTGGCATGTTTATCATGGCGATGATCGCTGCCTGCCGCCAGATCATGCCGAGCGTAATAGTCTGATGGCAGAACAGGCTTGGCTGCATTTTGTTGATATCCCGGTGAGCCAGATTCATGATATTCCGGCCGAGCTAGGCCCGGTTGCAGGCGCCAAAGCTTATAGTGCTGTCCTCGAAAATGCAGGTAGCTTTGACCTGGTGCTGTTAGGGCTGGGTGAAGACGGTCATACCGCCAGTCTATTTCCCGATCACGCCATTGATAACAGCGCCGCCGCCGTGCCGGTATTTAATTCGCCGAAACCGCCTGCAGAGCGTATTACCATGAGCCAGCAGCGCCTTAGTGATACGCATGCAGTTTTATTTTTAGTCACTGGTGCCGGCAAGCAGGAGGCGGTGGACAACTGGCGTCAGGGAGTAGCCATACCCGCAAGTTTGATTAGCGCGCAAGAGGCGGTTGATATTTATTGCTATGAAGTCGACATTAAGGCCTAAACCGCCGTCGCTTCAACCTGTTGAGTCGGCTGCTGTTATTCATTAGCAGGCTTCAGGCTATGTCAGAAGCTTAAAAACATGGCAATGACGGCGATAGCCATAACCGCCGTGCACAGCCAGCCGAGCAGCTTTAATTTGGCAGGAATGATGAATCTGCCCATGATGTCGCTGCGGCTAGCCATGAGCATCATGAGTATCATGATGGGTACAGAAATAACGCCATTGATGACCGCGCTCCAGTAAAGCGCTTTGATCGGGTCGATCGGGGCGAAGCACAGGGCGAGGCCAATCAAGGTCGAGAGCGCGATAATGCTGTAAAAAGCTTTGGCGCGCTGCGGTTGCAGTTCAAGGCTATTAGTCCATTGAAACGCGCCGGCCATGGCGTAGGCAGCGGAGCCAGCTAATACCGGTATGGCCAGCAGTCCTGTGCCGATAATGCCGGCAGCAAACAGCCAGAAAGCAAATTCACCTGCAATCGGCCGCAGCGCTGTCGCCGCTTGCGCGGAAGTTTGAATGGCAGTAATGCCATTGAGGTTGAGCGTCACCGCGGTGGTTAATATGATGCAGAACGCGACCATATTAGAAAATCCCATGCCGATATAAGTATCAAGTTTAATGCGGCGGAAATTAGCCTTCGCCTGTTGCGGCGCTTCAAGCAGCGGTTTAGCTTGCGCGCTTATACGTTGTTCTTCGATTTCCTGCGACGCTTGCCAGAAAAATAGATACGGACTAATCGTGGTGCCAAATACCGCGACTACGGTCATGATATATTGCGGCGACGATGACAAATCTGGCAGCAAGCTCTGCGTGATCACGCGTTGCCACGGGATCTGCAGCACAAATACGCTGGCTACATAGGCCAGTAGCGACAGTGTGAGCCATTTTAACAGGCGTACATAACGTCGATACGGAATCAGTATCTGCAATAGCAAAGAGACGATACCGAAGCCTATCGCATACAGATGGGGTTGACCGCCGACTAATAATTTTAAAGCCTCTGCCATGGCGGCGATATCGGCGGCGATGTTAATCGTATTGGCGGTGACTAGCAGGCCGACAATGCTGTACAGCAACCATGGTGGATAATGCTGGCGTATATTCGAGGCTAGGCCATGACCGCTGACGCGGCCGATTCTGGCGCTGATCATTTGAATGCCTGCCATCAACGGATAGGTGAATAACACTGTCCACAGCATACTGAAGCCGAATTGCGCTCCGGCTTGCGAGTAGGTGGCGATGCCGCTAGGATCATCGTCGGCAGCACCGCTAATTAATCCCGGGCCGAGTTTCTTAAACCAAGAGTTATTCTTAGTCACGGTTTTTTTTGCGACGGTGGTTTTAGCTGTTGGCATTGAACACGTGATGTTTATCTGCATTGCTGCAGACGAATTTTGCTAGCTCAACCCTTAACCGATGGCTGAGCCGCAGATAACAACATGCATTAAAACTGCGCACAGTCGCCATTAATTATTCAACCCTGTATGCTCAAGCGTTGTCGTATGTTTTACATAAAGCCACCGGCCGGCATTGCCTGTGGCTAGCTTGCTGCCACAGCTGCGGTTTAGCTATTCTGAATCACAATGTTAGGGAACTTGCTGCTGTGATCAAGGCTGGAGTTGGCAATCTTAATCGCTGCTGCGCGCGCTATCTGTTTGTAAATAGCCGCAATCTGGCTATCAGGCTCGGCCACGACGGTCGGTTTGCCGCCATCAGATTGCTCGCGTATTTTAATATCTAGCGGCAAGCTACCGAGTAAGTCGACGTTATAGTCTTTACACATTAAAGCGCCACCGCCGGCACCAAATATATGTTCTTCATGGCCACATTGGCTGCAGATATGCGTACTCATGTTTTCAACGATACCAAGGATAGGGATGCCGACTTTTTCTAGCATCTTTAAGCCTTTACGCGCATCAAGCAAAGCAATATCTTGCGGTGTAGTGACGATAATCGCGCCAGTTACCGGAATTTTTTGCGCCAGGGTCAGTTGAATATCACCGGTACCAGGTGGCAGATCAATCACTAGGTAATCGAGGTCACGCCATTTGGTGTCACGTAACAGTTGCTCTAACGCACCGGTTACCATCGGGCCGCGCCAGACCATCGGCGTATCGGTATCCACTAAAAAGCCAATGGACATGGTTTGAATACCATGGGCCATCATCGGCTCCATGGTTTTGCCGTCTGCACTTTCCGGGCGACCGCTAATGCCGAGCATTTGTGGTTGGCTAGGGCCGTAGATATCGGCATCAAGCAAGCCGACGCTGGCACCTTCTGCCGCCAGCGCTAAGGCTAAGTTAGCCGAAGTTGTCGATTTGCCGACGCCACCTTTTCCAGAAGCAACCGCAATGACATTCTTCACGTTAGGCAGCAGGTTCACGCCGCGCTGCGTGCTATGGCTGACAATTCGGCTGCCGATATTGACATTGATATTGCCAATAGCGCTAATGGTTTTAAGCTGATTAACAACGAGTGCTTTCAGGCTGTCAAACTGACTTTTTGCCGGGTAGCCAAGCACAATATCGAGGCTGACATGATCGCCATCGAGTTTGATGTTTTTGACGGACTTGCTGCTGACAAAATCGCGGCCGGTATTCGGATCTGTTAGTGCTTGCAGTGCCTGAGTAATGCTTTGTTCGGTAATCGCCATGGTTATCATTTCTACTGTTTTGCAAAGCACTTAGTTTAGCGTAATTGTGACTTTAATTACTAGATTAGATGCACATTTGCTAAAATAGAACCATCACTAAAATTTCACTTTTAAAGCCACTATGACGCAGCAAACCCCAAATACAACTGAGCATCAAACCGACGTAAAAAAAATACTGGTTACCTCAGCTTTACCTTATGCCAACGGCAGTATTCATCTCGGTCATTTGGTGGAATATATACAGTCTGATATCTGGGTGCGCTTTCAAAAAATGCTTGGTCATACTGTGCATTACGTTTGTGCCGATGATACCCATGGCACGCCGATTATGTTGCGCGCAGAGAAAGAGGGCATTAGTCCGGAAGCGCTGATTGCCAATGTACACCAAGAACATTCGGCAGACTTTGCCGAGTTTTTGGTTGAATTTGACAATTACTATTCGACCAATGCCCCGGAAAATAAAGAACTGTCACAGAGCATTTACCGCAAGCTAAAAGCTGCCGGTAAGATTGCGACCAAAACCATAGAACAGTTTTACGACCCGGTTAAAAACATGTTCCTGCCCGACCGCTTTATCAAGGGTGAATGTCCTAAATGTCATGCCAAAGATCAGTACGGTGATTCATGCGAAGTCTGCGGTGCAACCTACAACCCGACTGAACTCATTAATGCCTATTCTGCGGTATCTGGTGCCGCGCCGGTGCGCAAGGAAACGGAACATTATTTTTTCAAATTATCAGAATGTGAAGATTTTTTGAAAGAGTGGACGCGCTCCGGTACCTTGCAAGGTGAAGCCGCCAACAAAATGGGCGAGTGGTTTGAGAGCGGCCTTAATGATTGGGATATTTCACGCGATGCGCCGTATTTCGGCTTTGAGATTCCTGATGCGCCGGGCAAATATTTTTATGTATGGCTGGATGCACCTATCGGTTATATGGCCAGTTTCAAAAATCTGTGCAGCAAGCAAGGCCTGGATTTTGATGAGTACTGGCAAGCCGATGCCAAGACTGAGCTCTACCACTTTATTGGCAAGGATATACTCTATTTTCATGCCTTGTTTTGGCCGGCGACGCTGGAATTCAGCGGTCATCGGAAACCGACAAAAATCTTCGCCCATGGCTTTTTAACCGTCAATGGTGAAAAAATGAGCAAGTCACGCGGCACGTTTATTACCGCGCGCAGCTATTTAGACCATATCAAGAATCCTGAGTATCTGCGCTATTACTATGCGGCCAAACTCAATAGCACCATGGAAGATATCGATCTTAGTCTGGACGATTTTGTTGCGCGGGTAAATAGTGATTTAGTCGGTAAATACATCAATATTGCCAGCCGCACCGCAGGATTTATCAGCAAGCGCTTTAACGCTAAATTGCTGCCTACGGTTGATAATGCCGTTGTGGCCGAGATCAAACTGGCAGCGACAACCATTGCCAGCGCCTATGAAGCGCGTGAATACGGCAAAGCCTTGCGCGAGATTATGCGCTTAGCCGATCTGGCTAATGGCTATGTTGCAGAAAAAGCACCCTGGCTGCTGGCTAAGCAAGACGGGCAGGATGCAGCGCTGCAACAATCCTGCTCTGATGCACTCGAAATGTTCCGACTGCTCACGCTCTACCTGAAACCGGTGCTGCCGAAAATGGCGCAGGAGATTGAGCGTTTTCTCAATATTGCGCCACTGACCTGGCACAGCGTCAACCTGTCGCTCACTGCCGGCCATGACATTAATGCTTATGAGCACCTCATTACGCGTATAGATCCTAAACTGATCGCCGATTTGACTGAGGCCAATAAAGAGAATTTGACGGCAACAACGCCCGTCGCTGAAGTTGCGAGCGTAGCGACTGCAGCGACTGCACCACTAGCGCTGGCTGAGGCCGAGTACATCAGCATGGATGACTTTAGCAAAGTCGATTTGCGCATTGCCAAAATCGTCAATGCCGAACAGGTAGAAGGTGCGGAGAAATTACTCAAGTTGACCCTGGATATAGGTGAAGCGACAACTAGACAGGTGTTTGCTGGCATTAAATCCGCTTATGATCCGGCAACATTAGTCGGCAGGTTAACGCTGATGGTGGCCAATCTGGCACCGCGCAAGATGAAGTTCGGTATGAGTGAAGGCATGGTGTTAGCGGCCAGTGACGAGCGTGGCGGACCGTTTATTTTGAGTCCTGATGCCGGCGCACAGTGTGGTATGCGCGTCAAATAAACTGATTGCATTTGACCAATATAAAGGCCCGCTAGCGGGCCTTTATATTTTGCTAAAGCAGTTAAAAGCACTTTAGGCGCTGATCAATAAGACTACTTGGCTTTTGTATCCGTTGCTGTTTTCTTGCCGGTTTTAGTCGCGGCTTCTACTTTTTCCGGTTTAGCGCTGCTTGTTTCTTTTTTTGCTTTCGGTTCTTTTATTTCTTTACTGTCCATGGCTTTTCTGCTGGCATTTTCACCGGCTGCTGAACTAGCCTTAGCAGCGCCTGCGCTTTTTGCGTCTTGGCTTTTAGCCGACTTATCCGTTTTTAATTCCTGAGTCGACTTGCCTGCCGCGGGTGTGGTAACGCTGGTTTTGCCGGAGACGCTGACGTCCTTACGCACATTTTTTAATGTTGCATCGCCAATACCATTTACTTTTTCGAGCTCGTCGATATTTTTAAAGTCGCCATGTTTTTTACGATAATCAATAATGGCCTGGGCTTTAGCCGGGCCGATACCTTGTAACGTTTCAAGCTCCGCCTGGGTGGCGGTGTTAAGATTTACGCCAGCGAGTGCACTTAGACAAAAGCTTAAACCAGCAAACAATACGAATAATATTTTTTTCATTTTAATTCTCCGTGGTTGATGTGATGCAATCATTACTAAGGCATTGTTTTTATTGAAAAACAATGTAATCGCATCATAACTCAGTCTATAGCGGAGCACAATAAACGGTCAGGAAAACGCGGGACTTAAGCTAGACAGCTGAACTTAAGTCATACATCTGGACTTCAATTCACGGAAAAGCGATGTGCTTGCGGCATCAGTGTGCCGCTATACATTGAGTTTAGCGCTTTGTTTAGCGGCGGCAATTGACCACGTATTTAATATCCAAATTGGCTACCAGCATGGATTATCTAGGTGCATTGTGCATGGATGGCTGCTAATGCTTGCAGTGGATTGCTTGCCTGGGTGATCGGTCTGCCGATAACGAGATAGTCAGCGCCCATAGCCAGTGCAGCGCTCGGGGTTACTACGCGCGACTGGTCATCCACACTGGCATCGGCCGGGCGTATGCCTGGTGTCACTAGGCAAAACTGACTGCCGAGCGCATGACGTAACATGGTCGCTTCTAGCGCTGAACACACCACACCATCTAAGCCGGCTTGCTGGGTCAGTGTCGCCAGCTTGAGTACGTGGCTGGCAACATCAGTCTGAATACCGATTTGTGCTAATCCTTTTTGATCCATACTGGTGAGTACGGTGACGGCTATTAACAGCGGTTTGCTAGCACTGTTATTCACCGCCAGACGCGCTGCCTGCATCATTTCTAAGCCGCCGCTGGCGTGTACATTGAGCATCCACACACCTAAATTACTGGCGGCAGTGCAGGCTTTAGCCACGGTATTGGGGATATCATGGAATTTCAAATCCAGAAACACCGAAAAATCGGCGCGCGTCAGTTGTTCAACAAATTGCGGGCCGGCTGCGGTAAACAGTTCTTTACCCACTTTTAAGCGGCACAGCGCCGGGTCTAATTGCGCGACCAGTTTAAGCGCACTGGCGGCATCAGCATAGTCAAGCGCGACGATGATTTTAGGGTCGTGCTTGTTTTGCGTGTTTGAATTGGATGCTAGCGTCATAGTGTGGTCACGGCTTTTACAAAGTTGAGAGATAAGCCGCGCTTATATAGTGCTAGGCTCAGCGGGCAGGGCTTCCCAGGCGTTACAAGCCGGGCATTGCCAGTGATGATACTTGGCTTTAAAACCGCATTGTTCGCAAGAGTAAGCGGTGCGGTTGCCGATGGCGTGGCGCACCGCCTGCTGCATCAGCTGCGTATCCTGCTGATTCGTTTCTATAATCGCGCGCGCTTGCAGTAGCTGGTCCAGCGTATTCAAGCTTGGTTTCTTAATCAGTTCGTTACGGGCTAACTTGGCGGCACTGGCAGCACCTTCTTCAGCCAGCGTCGCTTCAAACAGCACATTGAGCAGTGACGGTAGCTTATAAGTTTGCAGGTAAGTCTGTAATAGAGTTAAGCCCTGCTGGGTTTGATTGAGCGCGCGATAACTATTGAGTAATTTTGGCGCGATCAGGCCCAGATACTCTGGTTTCTGAAACTCGATGCGCTTCCAGGTGGAAATAGCCGCCTTATGCGCATGGGCTTCGGCTTCAAGATCACCGAGTAATACATTGGCGCGCACGCAGTTTTTATTGGCATTGAGTGCCTGATCCAGCTCAAATCGGGCGCTGTGTATATCATTCGCCAGTATGGATTTAACCGCCATCTCGCAATAATAATGCGCAATTTCAATCCGAAACGGTACGCCGGAAAGCCGTTCTAGTTCGGTTGCTGCTTTTACGGCGCGCTCCCACTCGCGTTCGCGTACATAAATTTCGAGCAGCGCGCGCAAGGCCGGCTGACGATAGCGATCATCATCGAGTGATTCAAACAGTTCTTCGGCACGATCGAGCAGGCCAGCTTTAAGATAGTCCTGGGCGAGCTCGGCAGTAACTGCAAGTTTTTGTTGTGGTGCCAATTCTTGTTTATTGAGCAGATTCAGGTGTAGATGGATGGCGCGATCAACTTCGCCGCGGCGTCTGAACAAGCTGCCCAAAGCAAAGTGCAGTTCTAGCGATTCTGTATTGGCTTGCACCGCTTCGGAGAAGGCCTCAATGGCTTTGTCATGTTGATTGGTAATAAGGAAATTTAAGCCTTTGAAATAGGCGGCAGGCAGGGCGGTAGATTCAGCCAGTAGCTGCTTAAGGTCTACGCGCGCGGCTAACCAGCCCAGACTAAAAAATAGCGGTAGGGCTAATAACCACCAGAATTCAAATTCCATTAGGCTTCACTTTTTTGATTTTACTTATTTGATTGCTGTAGCTGACGTTTATTAATGCGTCATTGTTTGATGCGCGAATATGCAATTTTACCTTAAATTACTAGCGCTTAAAAAGAAATGACTCGCGCGCAAATAGAAATTAGCCGTAGTTAAATAGCCATGACAGCTTCGGTAATAGCTATAAAAAAACGGCAGCTTGTGGCTGCCGTTTTTTGTGGAACTTAAAAGCAAGGTTTTTAGCTTAAATCAACGCGTTCACGTAGCTCTTTACCCGCTTTAAAATGCGGTACATGTTTTTCCGGTACCTGCACTTTACTGCCAGTTTTGGGGTTACGCCCCAAGCGTGGTGGACGGTAGTTCAAGCTAAAGCTTCCAAAGCCGCGTATCTCAATACGCTCGCCAGTAGCAAGATTATCAGTCATCGCATCTAAAATCGCTTTTACCGATAGTTCTGCATCCTTCACTACTAACTGCGGAAAACGCTCCGCAAGTAGCGTGATTAGCTCAGATTTAGTCATGCTTGTTTGCCTTTATCTTGTGACTAATGAGCTTATTTTTTGCTGTCTAGTTTTGCTTTTAATAGCGCACCAAGATTGGTTGTACCAGCAGTAGCACCATCACTCGGTACTTGTGGTGCCATATCTTTAGTTTTAGCAGATTTAGCTTTAGGTTTAGCATCAGATTTCTCTTCAGTTGAACCAGTAGCACCAGATGGATCAGCAGAAAGCTGTTTCACGCCTAGTGAAATACGCTCTTTTTCTACATCAATTGCCAGGATAACGGCTTGTAACTCGTCACCTTTCTTGAAGTTGCGGATCGCTTCTTCGCCAGTTTGTGACCATGATAAATCTGACAGATGCACCAGACCATCAATACCGCCTGGCAAACCAATAAATACGCCAAAGTCAGTAATCGATTTGATTTGGCCAGAAACGATATCACCTTTGTGATGCGTCGCTGAGAACTCATCCCAAGGATTAGCTTGGCACTGTTTCATACCCAATGATAAACGACGACGCGCTTCATCAATTTCTAGAATCATGACTTCAACTTCGTCACCTAATTGCGCAATTTTGCCCGGGTGAATGTTTTTGTTAGTCCAATCCATTTCTGACACGTGTACTAAACCTTCAATACCTGGCTCGATTTCAACGAATGCGCCATAGTCAGTTAAGTTTGACACTTTACCGAACAAGCGGGTGTGCACTGGGTAACGGCGCGTTAAAGCAACCCATGGGTCATCGCCTAACTGTTTAATACCTAATGAAACACGGTTTTTCTCTTGATCAAATTTCAAGATCTTAGCTTCGACTTCTTCGCCTACTGTCAGCACTTCTGATGGGTGCTTAACACGACGCCATGCCAGATCAGTAATATGGAGCAAGCCATCAATGCCGCCCAAATCTACGAATGCGCCATAGTCAGTAATATTTTTAACGATGCCTTTAACCACAGCACCTTCAGTTAATGTACCCATTAACGCTTCACGGTCTGCACCCATGCTCACTTCCATGACGGCACGACGTGAAACCACGATGTTATTGCGTTTGCGATCAAGTTTGATCACTTTTAAATCACATTCTTTGTTTTCAAATGGTGTGGTGTCTTTAACCGGACGCACATCCACCAATGAACCTGGCAAGAATGCCATGATGCCGTTTACAGAAACGCGTAAACCACCTTTAACTTTACCGCTGACAAAACCTTTAATAATGCGACCTTCGTTCATCGCATCTTCAAGATCCAGCCATGTTTCCATGCGTTTCGCTTTTTCGCGTGAAAGCACGGTAGAACCGAAACCATCTTCCAGTTTTTCAATCGCAACTTTTACAAAGTCGCCAACTTTAACTTCAAGTTCGCCTTGCGCATTGTGAAACTCAGAAGCGTTGATCACGCTTTCAGATTTTAAACCTGCATTAACAATCACGTGATCTTGGTCAACAGAAATCACTTCAGCAGTGATGACTTCGCCAGAACGCATTTCTTGGCGAGCTAAGCTTTCTTCAAAAAGCGCAGCAAAAGATTCCATGGATGAAGCAGTAGAGTTAGAAGTAGAAGCCATTAAATAAAATTACCTAAAGAATAATCCCACCTAGCAGTGGGTTAATTAAAAAATCTGCGAATTTTTGGGATAAGCAGGCGTGAAAAATTACTAAAAAATCAGAGTAAATAATTATACTTAAAACATTGAAAAATAAAAGACTATTTGACCATTTTCTGCAGATAATTGTTTAAAATAATTTCTACGGCGGCAGCAATGCTCAAATCATCTGTTTCCAGTAATATGGCATCAGCCGCCATCACTAGGGGCGCACTGGCTCGGCCTTGGTCGCGTGCATCACGTTGTTGCAAGTCACGCAAAATATCGGCATAGTCAGCCGGCAGGTTTTTACTAAGCAGTTGCTGATAGCGTCGTGTGGCACGCACCTCGGTGCTAGCGGTCAGAAATACTTTTAATACGGCATCGGTAAATATTACCGTGCCCATATCGCGACCATCGGCGACTAATCCAGGCGGCTGACGAAAATTATGCTGTATAGCCAGCAGCGCAGCTCGAAGCGGCGCATGCACCGCAACTTCTGAGGCGCCTTTACCCATGGCTTCACTGCGGATCAGCGCTGAAACTTCGGCATTATTCAAAAATACCTGTTCGCCGGCAAAGCTTATATTCAGCGTTTTTGCACAGGCGGTCACAGCGATCGCGTCATGCCAAGCAATATTTGCTTGTTGCGTCGCTAAGGCGACTAATCGATATAAAGCGCCAGAATCTAGGTAACGGAAGCCTAGTGCGCTCGCCACTAACTGGGCGACGCTACCTTTGCCCGATGCCGATGGGCCGTCAATGGCGATGACTGGAATAGAGCTAGCCGCCGTAATACTAGCCGTCGTAATACCAGCCTCCTTAATAATGGTTGCGTTCATGGCTTTACCACTTCAGCAAATCGCAAAAAGTAATCCGGAAAAGTCTTATTGACGCATTTCGGATCGTTAATGGTCAGCGCTACATTACCCAAAGCTAGCAGCGAAAAGCACATGGCCATGCGGTGATCGTCATAGGTGTCAATCACAGCATCAGCTGTTAATTGCGCCGGCGGCGTGATTTTGAGGTAATCCGCGCCTTCTTCGACCACGGCACCGACTTTACGCAGCTCTATTGCCATCGCGCTAATGCGGTCGGTTTCTTTCACGCGCCAGCTGGCAATGTTGCGCAGCGTGGTGGTTCCTTCGGCGTATAAGGCCATTACCGCCAAGGTCATGGCGGCATCTGGAATATGGTTGCAATCGAGGTCTATGGCTTTGAGTTTACCGATGTGGCTGGCGGTAATCGAGTTTTCGCCATAGTTAACCTCAGCGCCCATCATGGTCAAGGCTTGGGCAAAAAGCACATCGCCCTGAATGCTGTGCTCGCCGATGCCATCAACACGCACCTTGCCGGCAATGGCGCCGGCGGCTAGAAAATACGAGGCACTGGAGGCATCACCTTCTACAAAAATTTGTTGCGGGCTGCTATAACGGCTGTTGGCGGCAATGCTAAAGCGTTGCCAGTTTTCATGCGCTACGTGCACACCGAATTTTTCCATTAAATTGAGCGTAATGGCGATATAGGGCTTGGAGATCAGTTCGCCGATGACTTCAATCGTAGCTGGTTGTTGCGTCAACGGCAGTGCCATCAGCAGTGCGGTTAAAAACTGGCTGGAGACATCCCCGCGAATTTTAATGGTGTTTGTTAAATCCAGCGTCGCCGGCGCAATTTTTAGCGGCGGAAAACCGGGGTTGGCTAGATAGTCGATCTCGGCGCCGATTTGTTGCAAGGCATCCACCAGGTCGGCTATCGGCCGCTCGTGCATGCGCGCTACGCCAGATAAAACGTAATTGCCGTTCGACAAGGCTAATGCGGCGGTTAACGGCCGAAACGCGGTACCGGCATTGCCCAGAAAAAGCTCAGCCTGTTTCACCGCAAAATTGCCATTGCAACCGGTTACTCGCCATGCGTTTTCAGCAAAGTTTTCTATTTGGATACCCAGTGTTTGCAGCGCTTCCAGCATGCGGCTGGTATCGTCGGAGGCGAGCAGGTCGCGGATTTCCGTGGTGCCAGTGGCGAGCGCGGCGAGTAATAAGGTGCGGTTAGAAATACTTTTCGAGCCGGGCAGGGTGATATGGCCAGTGGCGCTGCGGGCGGGTTGAAGCTTGAGGGTTTCCATGGCGGTCATTTCGGTCGTGATAACATTGATCTTATTGCGGCTAATGGCCGTTGTTCTGCGCCCAGGCGTTGCGTGCTAGGCTGGCGCGCTTAAACAGCGCTTCCAAACCAGCGGCATCTGCATTTTGCAGCATGGTTTTCAAGCTGCAGATTTCAGCCTGGTAGGCGTCTAATTCTTCTAGTAGGGCACTGCGGTTGGCAAGGCTAATGTCGCGCCACATTTCCGGGCTGCTGCCGGCAATGCGCGTAAAGTCTCTAAAACCACTGGCGGCAAAACTAAATAACTGCGCTGCATTGGGGCGCGATGCTAGATCATCGACCAAGGCAAAGGCGAGTAAATGCGGCAGATGGCTGACAGCGGCGAATATGCCGTCATGGGTCGCAGCCGGCATTTGCGTGACCCTGGCGCCGCAGGCTTGCCATAGTTGCTGTGTCAAACTAATTGCTCGCGCTTGTGTTTCTGTGCTCGGGGTTAGCACCACATTTTTATTGATAAATAAGTCGCTGGTAGCTGCCGTTACTCCACTTTTTTCGGCGCCGGCAATCGGGTGGCCACCAACAAACTGCGAGCTGAAGTCACCTAAAATTGTAGCGGCACTCAGCAGCACATCGCTTTTGGTGCTACCGGCATCAGTCATCACCGTGTTTGCTGTTAAATGCGGTTTGATCGCAGTGAGTATGGCGGCGGTCTGTGCTACCGGCGCTGCAATCAGCACCAAATCCGCATCGTGTAATGCAAAGGCAAGGTCGCTAGTGGCAGCGTCAATCACCCCCAAATCAAGCGCCGTCTGTAAGTTCTGCTGAGAGCGGCCAACGCCAACAATATGCGGTGCGCCATTGGCCCCAGCCGCTTTTTTGAGCGCCAACGCCACCGAGCCACCAATTAGGCCTACGCCAAAGATCACCAGTTTTTTCAAAGTAGATTGATTCTAATTTCAAGGGGTTTGAATTATAACATTGATGCCATCGGCCGCCTGCGGCCTATTTGCTTTAGATGGGCGCAAGCACTGCGTTTTGATTACTGCCACTCACCGTCGATGAGTTTTTCCAGCGGCTTGAAGTTTTGTTTGTATTCCATTTTTTGGCTATCTTTGATCCAGTAACCTAAATATAAAAACGGCAGGTTTAAGCGCTTAGCCCATTCAATCTGCCATAACACATTGTAGGTGCCAAAGCTGGCTTTTGTATTTTCGGTGTCGTAAAACGTATACACCGCAGAAACGCCATCCTCGACGACATCAATCACGCTCACCATTTTGAGCTGGCCATTTTCTCTAAACTCAACCATCACGCTCTCAACATTGGTCTGGCATAAAAAATTACGATATTGCTCGGCGTCGTCTGCTTCAGGCTTGGCGACATGACTTTTTTCATCCAGATGGCGTGCGCGCTGATAAGCCGCATACAGCGCGTAATGCTCGTCAGTAAAGGCAACCGGCATGATCGTCGTAGTCAGATTTTGATGCTGCTTGTAAGCGCGTTTCTGGCTGCGGCTGGCGATAAAGTCATGTAGACGCACGCGAACAGAAACGCAGGCGGTGCATTGCTCGCAGTGCGGTCTGTAGGCATACATGCCGCTGCGCCTAAAGCCCTGCTGGATTAAACCGTTGTACACCGGCGCATTAATCAAATGCTGCGGCGAAGCGACTAAACTCTGTGCGAGTTTATTTGGCAAATAGCCACAGCTGTAAGCCGTGGTCACGTAGAACTGCAGTTTCTGTAAGCGCGCTTCGTTAGGTAAAGTCATGATTAAATTATAAACCTAGATCAACAGCGAATTTCACTCATCCGGCTACAGTTTTAAAACGATCTTCTGTGTGAATTGCAACCACCATTTCACGCCCTCATTATTTTGATTATTGCTGCTTACTTTTGATGATAATTGAATAAATCTTGCAAATCTCTTGCGCCGTGCAATACACGCTCAATGCGCACTTCATCATCAGTCACTAAAAAGAAAATTAAATAACGGCCAAGGGCCGCCATACGTACACCTGATATCAAATCATTTCTGGCAGGGTAGCTTAAAGGGCTATTGGCCACCTTATTACACTGCGCTTTAATGCGCGCAACAAACTTTTGTGCATGGCTTACACTATCTTTAGCAATGTAATCACCAATTTGCTCTATATCGCGAACAGCAGCCGGAGAAAATGCCAATCCAGTCATTACGCGTCCTTGGTATGCGTTTCGTCTGCATAGCGCGTTTCCAGTTCAGCAAACACCAGGTCTGCAGGTATGCTCGCACCACTATCTCTGCCAAGTTGAATCGCATTACGAACAAAATCAATTTCTAATTTATCCAGCATGGCTTCATAAGTGGCTGCAGGCAACAAATAAGCCGCTGGTTTGTTATGGTTAAGTACTGCGACTGGTTCAAAGTTAGCTTCTGCCAGCACTGCACTGGGACTACGTTTTAGCTCGGTAATGCTCACAGAACGGGTAGCGCGTAAATTTTCCATCATCAAACTCCTAAAAAACACTTAATAAGGTACTCAATTATGGTCATATTTAGCCCTGTGCGTCAACATGTACATCCGTGCGCCCGAGTACCGCATAAGCAATCGTCGAGGCACGCCGTTCGTTTAATAAATAAATTTCCGCTTCTGCATGTTTAACTAGCGCATCAAATTTCGCGGTTTGTACTTTAAGAAAGTAAGGAATTGAGACTTGCTACTTATTCTGAGTTTTATCGAGTTTATAAAAGTAGTCCTCGACGCCAAGCCTTAATCTATTAAAATTCATTAATGATCTACAGGTCGAGTCGATCGTTTCATTATTTTATGGGACAGATCACGTTTAATAAAGCGTTGCTGCTTCGACTAAGTAGTCAAAAATAAATCGTGGTCTGTCCCCTATTATTGTTGATCTCTCGAAAGTCCAATGTTGTATCCTTTAATCCTAACATTTGAGTTAAGGGTGGAGCCGTCAGGCGTCCCGCTTGATGGATGGGTTATATTTCAAGTAAGTCCCGCATATCTGATTCATACGCTTCTAGGGATCTCCACTCAATAAGCGCAGTGACGTTGTTGGCAAAGCTGTTGATACTTTCAGTTCCTAGATGGAAGGCCGGATCAATGAAGGGCTCACTGAGATGTTTCCCATAGCCGTGGTTTACAGCTAATCGGCGAAAAACTTCGACATTTGGCTCACGGCGGTCATGGTCCTCGAAATGCGTGTGTTGATTGCGACTCGCATAGACAACAAGTCCAAGCGGTACCCCGCGAACAAGCCTTCCTGTGCAAAACGGGACTGGCTTGGTGCCGGGCTTTATGAAGGGCGTCAAGTCTTGGGGGATCTTGGTGTTCTTTGAGTAGCACTCGATAGCCTTCGCTGCAAGTTGGAGAACTGCGCCGCAGAGAGTGGCTTGAGCAAAGCTTTCACCTAGGTACTTTTTCTGTGCCTCAAGTGCAGCCTGAATCTTTGATTGGTTTACTGTACACCATGCGTTGTACTGTTTTTGAAAGTCTTCCTCGCTCGTATACGAAGTTGCAAACGTCGTTGAGTTTTCACGCAGCAGTGCCAAGTAGGAATCAATTCCTTTGAAGAGCAGTGCCGCTGCGCTCCGCGTCTTGTCGAGATACTGATTGGCGTTCTGCATTTTAGAAGTCTAACGTTTGACATAAGGGGCGCCGTTAGGCGTCCCGCTTGAATGATGGGTTAGCACACTTAGTGCGGTGACTACTTGCACGCTTCAACACCAACGTAATATGCAATGGAGCCTTGAACGATTGGCACCATGTTTGGATCTGCTCTTGATGAGGCCATTTCAGTAAGGCTATCCCCAGTGCCGAGATACTTCACAGTGCTGTTTTTACAGTTGTAAAGTCGCTTGGAGTAACTAGTGCCACTTGAGCCAACACGCCTTGTAACTATCGTGCGTTCTGAACCACTGCTTCCTTTCTCTAGTACAAAAAACTGAGCCTTTGAGTCGGAAGGAACTCCAAGAGGTTTTTCTGCGGCGAATGCAGATACTGAGATGATAAGGCTTATAATTGCGAGCTGATATTTCATAACTTCCCTTTTGGGTGCTAACGTAAAGTAGCAGTCCTATTTGACGCTTTAAATACGTTTGAAGTGAATGAGCACTTAATTCCCAATCATTTAATTAAGTTGCTACAGATGTATTTGAGACAGTAGCAGTTTACTTAATCATTTTCAATTTAAATATTTTTGGTAAACATTAGCCGAAGTGCAAACCCAATAAAGTAACCACTATTTTTTGTTGCAACTTTGCTTGATGGTTGAGTGCAATATGCTGTGTCGCACAGCTATTTCAACCTGGTAGTTTGATCAGCACTGATAACTGCCGAATAAAATCATCGCGGCTGATTTCTTTGGCGCCTAAACTGGCAAGATGGTTGGTTTTCATCTGGCAATCGATCATGCCGACACCGCTGACGGCGAGTTTCTGCACCAGGCTGACAAAAGCGACTTTGGAGGCATCGCTGACGGTATGAAACATGCTTTCACCATAAAACATCTGCCCGATTTTGACGCCATAGCAGCCACCGACCAGTTCGCCGTCCAGCCAGGTCTCGGCAGAGAGTGCATAGCCGGCAGCGTGCAGGGCGCAGTAGGCATCGATGATGCTGGCTGTAATCCATGTACCGGGTTGGTCAGCGCGCTGCGTGTTGCTGCAGGCGCTGATCACGGCGCGAAAGTCGGTATTAAAACGGACTTCAAAGCGGCCATTTTTAAGCGTTTTAGCGAGCGAGCGCGCTATTTTTAATTCGGCTGGATACAGGACCATGCGTGGATCCGGGCTCCACCACATAATCGGTTCGCCATCACTGAACCAGGGGAATATGCCGTGCTGGTAGGCGGCGAGCAGACGCGGTACGGTTAGATCGCCGCCGATGGCGATTAGGCCGTTGGGGTCTTGTAGCGCAGCGGTTAGTGGCGGAAAATTGCAGCCGTCATCGACACAGGCGACACGACCGTTTGCTAATTGATAATAGGCATAACTCATATTGCTCTTATACTATTCAACAATTGCGCACTATGCCATGGATATGGCGCAATAGCATTAATAACCGCGGTTTTTGGCTAGCACTAGGTGGCAGGGCTAGTGGCAGGCTAAGCGACTAAAATCAGGCGCAGACACGGCTGGTTAATTCAAACTAGGTAACGTCAAGTTTAATAAACCTAGGCTTAATAAACCCAAGCTTAATAAACCCAAGCTTAATAAACCTAAACTTTATAATTTAGGCCGAGTAAACTAAGTTCTGCTGGGCGTGGTCAATAATAGTCCAAACACGTTCAACTGATTAACAACGAACACTTGATGATCAGAGAAAAATAGGCGTTGGAGGATATATATGTATTTTTTAAAGTTTGCTGCAATGGGTCTGGGCCTGGCAATAGCCGGCTGCAGTAGTTTTAGCCCGGATGGCGGGTTTGGTGGCGTGAAACAGGCGACGCAAGCGCATATGCCGCAGGATGTCGTCTGGCAAAAAACGGCAGCGCAGCAGCGTGAGGTTGAGCTGCGCGTGACTGAATTGCTTAAGCAGACCTTGGATGTGGATACGGCGGTGCAAATCGCGCTGCTCAACAATAAAGATTTGCAGGCGGCGTTTTATGCACTGGGCGTTTCAGAAGCCGAGCTGGTGCAGGCCGGGCGTTTACCTAATCCTAAGTTTTCTATGCTGTACGCGCGTAATAATGGCGACTACAAGATTGAGCAAATACTGGCGTTCAATATTTTTTCGTTGATCACCATGCCGAAAATGTTAGCGATAGAGCGCCAGCGCTTTGAACAAACGCAGCAACTCGCTGCCGCGCAGGTGTTACGTCTGGCGCAGCAAACACGCATCGCCTATTTTAATGCGGTGGCAGCGAATGAGCATGTGCGCTATAGCCTGCAGGTAAAAGAGTCGGCCGAAGCCAGTGCCGAGCTTGCACAGCGTATGCAGCAAGCCGGTAACTGGAGCGCGCTGGAACAGTCGCGTGAGCAAAGTTTTTATGCCGATGCTGTGCTTGATGTGGTTCAGGCTAAAAGCCAGCAGGAAACTAGTTTTGAGGCGTTAGCGCGCTTACTGGCCTTAGCTGCGCCCGCGTTTAAATTGCAGCAGCGCCTGCCAGATTTTCCTAAAACTGTGGCTGAACTGCAGCCGTTTGAGAAAACTGCGTTTGAGCAAAGGCTGGATTTACAGTTGATGAAACTAGAAACCGAGGTGTTGGCCAAACGCTTAGGCCTGACCAAGACCACACGCCTCATCAATGTACTCGAAATCGGACCGGCGCGCGTGCTGGAAGGTGCGCGTGATCGTCCTTATAAAAAAGGCGTAGAGGTGTCGTTTGAGTTGCCGTTGTTTGACTGGGGCGATGCCAAGGTGGCGCGCGCTGAGGCGATCTATATGCAGGCGGTAAACCGCACCGCACAAATGGCGATTAATGCCCAATCAGAGGTGCGTAGCGCTTACCAACGTTATCGTGCCAATTACGCAATGGCCAAGCATTATCATGATGAAATTGTGCCGTTACGCTCAAAGATTTTAGCTGAAAACCAGCTGCGCTATAACGGCATGCTCATTAGCCCGTTTCAGTTATTGGCGGATGCACGCGCGCAGGTGACGAGCGTGAATGCTTATATCGAAAAACTGAATGAATTTTGGACCGCCGAGACTGAGTTGCAAATGACACTCACCGGCAATATTGATGCGCTGCAAGGAACACGATAATGGTGAACAGGCGAGATTTTTTCAAATTAGCCGCAGCCGGTATCGCGGTCAGCGCGGTGAATAAAGTGGCGATGGCGGCTTTGCCGGAGATTGTTTCAGCAGAAGCGGCTACTACGCAGTCGCCGCTACACCCAAACAGCGGCCGGCCTTACAATCCGGTTGTGACCTTGAACGGCTGGAGTTTGCCGTGGCGGATGCAAGCCGGCGTTAAAGAGTTTCATCTGGTGGCCGAACCGGTGTTGCGCGAAATTGCGCCGGGTATGACCGCGCATTTATGGGGTTATAACGGCCAGAGTCCAGGACCGACGATCGAGGTGGTGGAGGGGGATCGCGTGCGTATTTTTGTGACCAATCGCTTGCCCGAAGTCACCAGCGTGCATTGGCATGGCCAGCGCTTGCCCAACGGCATGGATGGCGTTAGCGGTTTGACGCAGCCGGCAATACAGCCCGGTAAAACCTTTGTCTATGAGTTTGAAGCCAAGCGCGCCGGTACGTTTATGTATCATCCGCATGCTGATGAGATGACGCAGCTGGCGATGGGCTTGATGGGCAGCTGGATCACGCATCCGAAAAATCCTAAATTCATGGCGGTAGACCGGGATTTCATATTTCTGCTCAATGCCTACGATATCGACCCAGGCAGCTATACGCCGCGCGTCAATACCATGCTCGATTTTAATTTATGGACCTGGAACAGCCGTGCTTTTCCGGGCATAGATCCGCTGGTGGTGCGCAAAAATGACCGCGTACGCATTCGTGCCGGCAACCTCACCATGACCAACCATCCGCTGCATCTGCATGGCCATGAGTTTCAGGTGACGGGGACCGATGGCGGCTGGGTGCCGCCAGCCGCGAGGTGGCCGGAAGTGACCACCGATATTGCGGTGGGGCAGATGCGCGCGATTGAATTTGTGGCTACCGACCTTGGTGACTGGGCATTTCATTGCCATAAAAGCCATCACACCATGAACGCGATGGGCCATGGCGTACCGACCTTGCTCGGTGTGAAGCAAGATGATCTGGTGGCAAAAATAAGCAATTTAGTGCCGGACTATATGGCCATGGGCGAAACCGGTATGGCGGACATGAGCGAAATGTCGCGTGCCATGGACATGCCGCTGCCGGTAAACACGCTGCCGATGATGATGGGTGTCGGCCAGTATGGCGCGATAGATATGGGCGGCATGTTTTCAACCCTGAAAGTGCGCGACGGTTTGGCTAAAAATGATTATCGCGACCCAGGCCCGTATCGGCACCCTAAGGGCACGCTGGCGTATGAATTTAATGGTGAGCCGCCCAGCGCAGTCCGGCCGCCAGCGCAGGCAGAAACGCCGTCGGTTGAGCTGCAGGTGCGCAAGCCCGGTGGCCACAGCGGGCATTAAATTATTTCAATTTGGCAGGCTAGAAGGAGTTGGGCTAAATGCAATATCTTGTGATGAAATATGTCATTACCGCTGCGCTGGTAGTTGCGGTGTCCGAGCTTGCTAAGCGCAGCGATAAACTCGGCGGCTTACTGGCAGCCTTGCCGCTGGTAACGGTGCTCACGCTGATTTGGTTATATGTGGAACAGCAGCCCGTCAGCAAAATTGCCAACCATGCCTACTATACGTTCTGGTATGTATTGCCAACGTTACCGATGTTTCTGCTGTTTGCGTATTTACTGCCGAAATGGGGTTTTGTCTTAACCCTAGGCAGTTGTCTGTTGCTTACTGTGTTGCTGTTTGTATTATTCGCCGTACTCGTGAAGCAATTTGGTATCACGTTATTATAGAAATAACGCTAACACCTATTTAAAATAGGGTTTTATCTGTAGTTATTTATGTGAAAAAATCTTCTTAATCATGTAATTAGCGCGTAAAATGCGCCCACTTAAAAGTTTAGTGCAGATACCTTGGAACAATACACCACCATGTTAGCCAAGCCGATCCATACCTATCGTCCGTATTGGGCGAAACGGTTTGGTGCGGCGCCTATGTTGCCGATGAGCCGCGCGGAAATGGAAGCGCTCGGCTGGGATAGCTGCGACATTATTCTGATCACCGGCGATTGCTATATTGATCATCCGAGTTTCGGCATGGCCTTGGTTGGGCGCTTGCTCGAAGCGCAAGGGTTTCGCGTGGGTATTATTGCGCAGCCGGAGTGGCAGAACGCAAACGCGTTTAAAGCCTTAGGCAAGCCTAACCTCTACTTTGGCGTCACCGCCGGTAATATGGACAGCATGGTGAACCGTTATACTGCCGATCGCAAAATTCGCAGTGATGACGCCTATACGCCAGATGCAGCGCCTAATAAACGCCCGGATCGCGCTGTGCTCGTTTACAGCCAGCGTTGCCGCGAGGCCTATGCCGATGTGCCGCTGATTATCGGCAGCATCGAAGCGAGTTTGCGCCGTATTGCCCATTACGATTACTGGAGCGATAAAGTCCGCCGCAGTATTCTGGTCGATTCTAAAGCCGATATCTTGCTCTATGGTAACGCTGAGCGCGCCTTGGTTGAGCTTAGTCACCGTATTGCCAAAGGCGAAAAAGTGGTCGATATCCAGGATATCCGCGGTACCGCGTTTTTACGTAAGCGCGTGCCTGAAGGCTGGAGTGAGATTGAAAGCACCAAGCTCGATCGCCCGGGTGTAGTTGATAAAGCCGTAGACCCTTATGAAATGAAAATGGGTAAAGCTGACGCCAGCTGCGCCACCGACGATAGCAAACCCAAAACAGAATTGCCTGAAGGCACGAAAGCGATTGAGATCGTGCGCAAGCCGAAGGTTGACCGCGGCCGTCAGGTAGTGCGTTTGCCGGATTATGAAGCCGTGGCACAAGACCCGGTGTTATACGCCCATGCTTCACGCGTATTGCATCTTGAAGCTAACCCGGGAAATGCGCGTGCCTTGGTGCAAAAACATGGGGATCGTGAAGTCTGGCTTAATCCGCCACCGATTCCGCTGACCACCAAAGAAATGGATTATGTTTACGATATGCCCTATGCGCGTAAGCCGCATCCGCTTTATGGCGATGCGAAAATTCCGGCATGGGAAATGATCCGCTTTAGCGTTAATATCATGCGCGGCTGTTTTGGCGGCTGTACGTTCTGCAGTATTACCGAGCATGAAGGCCGCATTATTCAAAGCCGCAGTGAGGCTAGCATCTTAAAAGAAGTCGAAGACATCCGCGACAAAGTCGATGGCTTTACCGGCGTTATTTCTGATCTGGGCGGCCCGACGGCGAATATGTACCGCATTGCCTGCAAGAGCGAAAAGATTGAGAACTCCTGTCGCAAAATGAGCTGTGTCTATCCGGACGTTTGCGAAAATCTCAATACCGACCATAGCGCGCTGGTTCAGCTTTACCGCAAGGCGCGTGCCATTAAAGGCGTGAAGAAGATCCTGATTAGCAGTGGGGTGCGTTATGACCTAGCGGTGAAATCACCTGAATATGTGAAAGAACTGGTGCAGCATCACGTTGGCGGTTATTTGAAAATTGCACCGGAGCACAGCGAAGAAAACGTGCTCAGTAAAATGATGAAACCGGGCATGGGTGCTTATGATGAATTTAAAGCCATGTTTGAAAAATTCAGCGCAGAAGCCGGTAAAAAACAGTATCTGATTCCATATTTTATTGCCGCACATCCGGGCACGACTGATCAAGATATGCTTAATCTCGCACTGTGGCTGAAAAAATACGAGTTCAAACTCGATCAGGTGCAGACTTTTACGCCAACACCGATGGCAATGGCAACCGCCATGTACCACTCCGGCAAAAACCCACTGCGTAAAGTCACGGCAGATTCAGAAGAAGTCGCCGTGCCTAAAGCCGGTAATGTGCGCAAACTGCACAAAGCCTTTGTGCGCTACCATGACCCGAATAACTGGCCGTTGTTACGTGAAGCTTTAAAGAATATGGGGCGCGAAGACCTGATTGGCAGTGGCAAGCATTGTCTGATTCCTGCCTGGCAGCCACTGTCGAACAAGCCAATTATGACGGTGCGCGGCGAGGCTTTAGAACGCACCGTACGGCCACGGCGGGCGCAAGAAGGCCGGCGTAAATTTTCTTAAAGCATAAAAAATGGCGCAGATTGCGCCATTTTTTTTGGTCGATACTTAATTTAGTTCCTGAAGTGCATTGCCGATTAAGTGGTATGTGCCTTATCAGTGTTACTGGGTTTAATGGCGCACATGACGCCCAGCGTCGTAATCAACGGCATCGGCAGCCTGATTCACATAAATGAGCTTATCGGTCGCAAATCCCAATTCTTTGGCTTTGGCAATCAGCTGTTGTTTGATTGGGTAAGGCAGTTGCGGCGTGCGCGATAGTATCCACAAGTATGATTTATCCGGACCACAGAGCATAACGTAGTTGTAATAAGGCTTGTCGAGCTCGATAATGTTGTACGCGCCATAAAATGGTCCGAAAAAAGACACTTTTAGCCGGCCAGTATTGGTTTTATCAGCATTGGGCGGATCAATAAAATAGGCTTTGCCTTCGGCTTCCTTCCATTTACTGGTCTTGGGGTTAAAGCCTTTATTAATGACTTTAATACCGCCGTCGTCACGCAGGCTATAAGTGGCTGACACTTTTTCTAAACCACGTTCAAACGAGTGGTCCAGGCGCACTATTTCATACCAGCGGCCTAGATACTGGCTGGCATCGACACTAGATACGACTTTTACATTATCAGGCACGCCCATGCAGGCGCTGAGTAGCGGTATTAATAGTAGTAGAAACTTGTAGCGCATAAAATTCCCATCAATGCTAGTGCCGGCTTAAACGCTGTAGCCAAACTTTAATCAGCGCTCAGTATCGATAAATAAGGCAGATCTCGATCTCATCAGGTTGAAACGCGAGCTAGTCTTTATTGCCGATGTCATTGCCATTGGCGATGGCCATGGCCGCGCGTTCTAATGTGTAGGTATAGCGATGGATCAGCCCTTCATTACCGCGTGACGGATCTACATACTTCAGGCCGATACGATGCTTGATCGTGCCGTCTTTCATCGGTATCGGACTCATGCTCATCACTTGCAACTTGAGGCTAGTAGTGCCAATGTCGGGGAAGTCCATTTTGCAGCTGCTAAAGGTCGCGCCTGGGGTGAAACTTGGGTCTAAGACGCCGATTGAAGTCACGCCTACGCCACCTAAACTGATGTCGACTAAGGTTAATTCTAGCGTTTTCTCTTCATCCGGATTTTTAGGATCTGGTAGCGGAATGCGGCAGAGCACCGGATTGATAATCGGCGTAGAAATACGGTAGTAGTCGCGGCGTTGTAAACGTATCATGCTTTGCGGCTGCGCTATTTTAATGGCTTTGCCGTCAGCCATATTGGCCGCAACTAATCTGCTACTTACCCAGCGGATGCGAATGCCATCATCTTTTTCAAAAGTGACTTGATGACTTTCTAGCAACCTCTTGTTAAAGTCTTCATCGCGGCCAATATCCAGAAAAACTAGATGATTGACGGTATCGAGTGCGATGACAGTCGTTAAATAGATGTCATTGCCATGGTTAAACGACACTTTCAGGGTGGTTTTTTGTTTTAGCAAGTCGGCTAATATTTGGCCAATTGCTTTGGCATTTTGAATAACATATTGTTGATCGACACCTGCTGGAATACCTTCTGCCATAAATTTCCTATCACGCTTTCTTTATCACTATAGCCGTTAGGCTTAGTCTGTTACGTCAGAATATTGACTAACTTAATACTTGAATTTGACTTTGAGCTAAGCATACAATAACTCGCCTAAAAATGCTGAGCTTGTCTTTTTTTACCTGTGGTCTCTACTGGCCTAGCCACCGAGCTGCGCCATATCTTCCGGCGTTAACCAGCGCCATTGGCCCTCGGCCAAATCATCGGGTAATTTTAATGCGCCGATCTGTATGCGCTTTAAGGCCTCGACCCGATTACTAATTGCCGCCACCATGCGTTTTACCTGATGATATTTGCCTTCAGTCAGCGTCATGTGGATTACATTGGCGCTAATCCGTATACACGCCAGCGCCGCAATCGGCGCCTCTTCATCAATTAGCTGTACACCTTGGAGCATATGCGCAATCTGGCTGTCATCAACCGGATGTTTGCAGGTGACGGCGTAGACCTTAGGCACCTTATGTTTAGGTGAGCTCATGCGGTGGATAAACTGGCCGTCATCTGAAATTAAAATCAAACCGGTGGTGTCTTCATCCAGCCGGCCGATGCATTGCACGTCTCTGACCACCAGCGGGTGCGGCAGTAGACTGTAAATGGTGGGGTGATGTTGGGTTTTATGTGAGCATTCATAATTGCTGGGTTTATGCAGCATCAGGTATGATTTTTCACGATAATCCCAGGCAACACCGGCTACGCTATAAGTTAGATTTTCTAAATCAAATACTGCATCCGGGTCGTCACAAGGTTCGCCGTTGACGGTAACTTCATTGTTGCGGATCATGATGCGACACAATTTGCGTGCACCAAAGCCCTGATTCTGGATAATGCGTTCTAAGGGTAGTTTTTTAGCCATGCAGACATTATAGCGCCAGCTGTTAAAAGTTTGCCGGTATGAACAGCCATAATCTGCTGTCTGTTTGTTGAATCAAGCCAAATTTGCTAGTGGCTTGAGCGAGCTGTTCTCGTAGCTACGATTGATGCGTGCGCAATTCAGGCTTTGGGTTAAACTAGCATTTTTAATGCTTGTTCTGGATTGTATGGCTTTTAAACACATAGTTTCGCGCGATAACCCGGTTTTTAAACAACTCAAAAAACTGGCGGATAATGCGCGCGAGCGCCGCAGCGAAGGCAAGACTTTGCTGGATGGCGTACATTTAATAGACGCCTACATTGCCGAGTTTGGCGAGCCGGAGCTGGTGATTATTCCTGAAGGCCAAAGCAGCGCTGAAGCCACGGGATTAATTCAGGCTTTAGTCGATGTGGCGACGATTATGTTGCCGACGCTGATGTTTGCCGAACTGACGCCGGTAGCGAGTGCGACCGGTATTTTAGCCTTGGTAAAAATCCCGAAAATCACGCCAGCAGAAAACCCCACATTTGCGTTGCTGCTTGAAGATATACAAGACCCGGGTAATCTAGGCAGCATGTTGCGCACTGCAGCTGCCGCTGGTGTGGATGTGGTTTACCTGAGTACGAGCTGCACCGATGCCTGGTCACCGAAGGCCCTGCGCGGCGGGCAGGGTGCACAATTTGTATTGCCTATCGTTGAGCGCGCAGATTTAATCGCCACTTTGCATGGTTTTAATGGCAATAGTTATGCCACGGCGATGCACGGCGAATCGCTCTATGCGCAAGACCTGCGCCTGCCGACAGCGTTTGTGATTGGTAATGAAGGCGCAGGGCTGCGTGCGCAAACCATGGCCGCTGCCACGAAAAGCATTACCATTCCCATGGCTAAAAACCGCCAAGGTGCGGTGGAATCGCTTAATGCCGGCGCGGCGACTGCGGTGTGTTTATTTGAGCGTATGCGCCAGCTGGTCAGCTAGCATAATGTTGCTGATGCCGGGCGGCGGCAGCCAGTATTAGCGCCGCAGTCCAGTTTGCAGACCAGTTTAATGATAAGCAATTTAGTTGAGTTTAAGCGTAATGTGCAGCTAATGAATTTTTGAGCTGGCGCTGACTACTGTGGCCTCAGCAACGAGTAATTGCGCGGTGTCCACCGGATCAAAGCTGTAGCGCTGGTTGCAAAAGTCACAATGCACTTCAATTTCACCGCGTTCTTCAATAATACTCAATAGTTCTTCATCGCCGAGCATGCGCAGCATGTTAGACACGCTGTCGCGGCTGCAGCTGCAATAAAATTGCGTGCTGCTCGGTTCAAACAGCCTGACGTCTTCTTGATGAAATAGCCGCGTGAGCAAGGTTTCTGCCGGTAATTGCAGCAGTTCGTCAGCGCTAACGGTGTCTGCCAGATGGCCCACTCGGTTCCAGGTATCTGCGTCGGCTTCGGTTGTGCGCTGATTCATTGTTTCCGGCAGTTTTTGTAGCAGCATGCCAGCGGCGGAGTTGCCATCGCAGCATAACCAGATGCGCGTATCAATTTGCTCAGAACGTAACATATAGTTTTCAAGCACGGCGCTGATGCTCTCGCCCTCAAGCGGCACGATACCCTGATAAGCCTGACCAGCGTCTTTCGGGTCTAGCGTAATCATAAACTGGCCCTGTTCAATGAGCTCGAACAGTGATTGATCATCACTGACGCCTTCGCTAAATTTAGCGGTGGCGCGGATGTTAATTGCCGCGCCAGCATCGGCGGTACATTCCACTACCAGCAGTTTGAGCAAACCCTGGCTTTGAATCTGCAGCACTAGCGCGCCGTTCATTTTTAGCGTAGCCGACAGCAGAGCGCTTGCCGCCATAAGCTCGCCCAGTGCCTGACGTAAACCGGTGGGTAGCTGCTGCTGACTCAGGGCTTGTTGTAATGTTTGTGTCAGATTAACCAGATTGCCGCGAACGGCGCTGTTATCAAATACAAAGCGATGGAGGGTATCTAGATGATTATTCATAGCGCATATTTTAACATTGGCTGCGCTGCTTGTTATATCTTTGTGCAATCGTGACACTGCCAGCCATAAAAAAAGCGCAGACAGTGCCTGCGCTTTTATCGGGCTTGCTGCGCCCGGATTCAGGTAAATAGACTTAGTTAGAAGTCATAAACTAGGGTGGCGCGGCCAGTAATGGGCGAGCCCGGTGTGATGTTATTGTTATTATGTGCATAGAGCGCATATTCTTTATTAGTTAAGTTTTCCAGGTTAACTTGCACGCGCGCCTGTTTGTTTATTTTGGCATACACCGCGGCGTCCAAGCGTGTGTAGCCGGCGAGGATCGTGCTTTGAGAAGCAGTAGGCGACACGGCATACATTTCAGAACGGCTGACTACGCCAATGGCAGCGCCCCAGATGTCATTAAAGTCATAGCGGTTCCACAATGAGGCCGTATGTCTAGGCGTTTGGCCTAGCTCCGCACCTTTAAGAATGGCCGTAGCGCCAGCGCCTTGCTGCTTGGTGATTTCACCGTCTTGATAAGCATAGCCGCCAAATGCGCTCCACTTATCGGTGATATTGCCGGTCATGCCCAGTTCCAACCCTTGAGTGGTTTGACCGTCTACTAATATTGATAATGCGCTGTTGCTTGGGTCAATAATCTGTACATTCTGCCGCTTTAGCTGATAGACGGCAGCATTGACTGACAGCTTGGGGTTGACATCCCATTTAGCGCCGATTTCATAATTGATGAATTTTTCCGGGGCAAAGGATTTGTTGGTCAAGGTAAGCGCAGTCAGCTGTTCGCCGGCACGTGGCACATAAGACAGGCTGTAATTGGTGTAAATAGATACCGCTGCAACCGGTTTAAAGATCAAGCCGGCGCGTGGTGACAGCAGGTTATCGGTCACATCAAATACGGCCGGTGTTGCTACCGTGACGCCATTAAAACTGGTTTTGATATGGTCATGCCTTAAACCGATAATTGCCTGCCATTTTGGTGACAATACAATCTGGTCTTGTGCATAGACGCCGATCACATCGAGCGTAGAGTTGTTATTGCGAAAGGCGTTATTGCTGTTAATTAAGTTCGGTCTAAAACTGATCGGGATGTTACCAATCTGCGTGCTGCTATAGGCATTTTGCGTAACTTGAGTGCCCGTGGTAGTGAAATCATTGTTAAAGAAACCAGCGAGACGATTGTTACTCGTATCTTGCGTGCTTAGTTCCAAACCGCTGAGCAGCTTATGTTCTACCGCACCCCAGCGTGCGTTATAAGTTAAATCGGTCTGGTTGATCAGGTTTTCACGTTTGGTTGTATCTAGATAGCCGCGTACCGTGTAATTCCCATTGTTGAGAACTTGGCTGTCAGCAAAGACATTTTGATAAAACTTATTGTAATTAGCGTAACGCGTGCTGTTTTTAACACTGATGCCGTTATCAAACGCATGTTCGATTGCGGCGTTAAAGGCCACGGTTTCAGTTTCAGTCGGGCTTAAGGCGGCGCTGCCGTAAAAGGCGGAATAGTTACCGAGGTTAAACGGTTGTCTATTAAGTATGCTGTTGCCAGCGCCATTGGCAGAAGGGATGCCGCGGTCGGCGATACGCTTGTCTTTAAAGTATTCCATGCCCAGCGTAATTTTGGTTTTGTCTGATGGAATAATAGTAAACGTCGGGGTTACGCCATAGCGTTCAAGGCCGACGCCATCACGGTAAGAATCGGACTTTTCATAAACGGCATTAATTCTAAACGCAATTGCTTCATTAATGGCCTGGCCAAAATCGGCGGCGATACGTTTCTGATCATAAGCGCCGTAACTGATGCTAAGCTGTTTAATTGGATCCCAGCCGGCTTCTTTCGATACGCGGTTGACGACACCACCCGCGCCGCCGCGGCCAAAAATCATGCCGCTAGGGCCTTTTAAGACTTCGATGCGATCAGTGTTATATAAATCTCGATAGGTTTGCACATCGTCACGCATGCCGTCGATAAAGAAATCGCCGGTGCTGGCATTGCCGCGAAATACAATCGCATCACGATTTCCTTCGCCTTGAATCGCCTGTACGCCAGGCACGTAACGTACCGCTTCAGCCACACTCTGTATCGATTGATCTTTGATCTGATCCTGAGTTACCACCGCAATTGCTTGTGGCACGTTGAGTAGCTCGGTATCGGTTTTGGTCGCCGTGCGGCTTTTCTTGGCGTTGTAGCCTTTGACTGGCCGTGTATCGCTGACAGCGCTGGCCGTAACTTCAACTTCTTTGAGTTGCAGGTCGTTAATGTTGTTCAGCTCCGCTAGCGCCGCCACTGGTGTTGCGCTGAGCAAAATGCTGCTGCTTAACAGCATGCCGCGTATGGCCAAACTTAGCTTGGATCGTTGGAAATTTTTGTTGGCTAAGCTGCTGCCTGCTACGCGAATCGTGTTGGATGTCATGATGTTTACTCAGTTGAATTAATATTAGCTGCAATATTAACACGAATGAGAATGATTGCTATTTGATTTATGTGAAATTAAACATTTTTTTATGCTTGTTATTTGCTGTCCGCTGTCTGTAGCTGCCGTGATAGCCCGTAGCGCAAATCGAGATCAGCTAACTTTGTAGTCTAGATGAGCGTGATTAGCCGACCGCTACGTGCATCAAGCCAAGATTGGATTTATTGCAGATAAGGCGGAATATGCCAAGAACCCAGCTGGTTACCGAGCAGGCTTAGCTGACAGTGTAGACGCTCGCTGCCATTGGGGCTGACCTCAAATTCGTAGCTGCGTAAAAACTGCAGCTGGCCACGCCGGTTTCGGGCTAGCCATAAGCGGTTGCAGGCCACAGTTTCATCGAGTAGTTGTAAGTCAAAGCGCGCAGCAAGTTCACGGCCGAGCAATACAGCTCTTTCGCGCTTAGACATGCTGTCTAACCAAAACCAGGCGAGCGCGATCATGATGAATAACAATGCGAGTTCCATGCTGACACTTTCGTTTAATTGATGGATCTATTTGCTAATGGATCTGTTGACTAGCGGCTATACCAATACTGATGTGCACACATGCGCTATTGTAATGACAACACTGGCGCTAGCGCATTATTTTATGAATGCACGCATTGAAAGCCAAAGCTAATAGTTAGCAGACCTTCAAGTTTGCGAGCATCTTGCGCTTAATGTTGGTTGATGTTGTCCGCGTAATGCAGCTCAAGAATGATAAAGTTGGTGGTCGCTAACAGCCGACTTAGTCTGGGCTTGCGATGCTAACAAGTCTTGCGCTCAATTAAAATCGCACCATATTTGGGCTGGAATGTGTGCATTGCACTATTAAAGTGCAATAACGCTTGCCTATAATGTAGATTTTTTATATAAAACAAAGTGTTAGTAACTGGCGTATTATTTGCTTATTAGCACCCACTTAAAATTAAGAGTGAATCTATGCAAGTTGTAATCTCAGCTAGTGACGTACTATTTGTATTGATCGGCGCCATCATGGTGCTGGCAATGCATGCCGGTTTTGCATTTTTAGAGCTGGGCACAGTGCGTAAGAAAAATCAGGTGAATGCCTTAGTAAAAATTATGGTCGACTTTTCGGTGTCCACCATTGCCTATTTCTTTATTGGCTACAGCATTGCTTATGGTGTTGATTTTTTCAGTGGTGCCGAGGTACTGGCTGCTGACCATGGCTTTGGCTTAGTAAAATTCTTTTTCTTACTGACCTTTGCGGCGGCGATTCCGGCGATTATTTCCGGTGGCATTGCCGAGCGCGCCAAGTTTAATCCGCAACTGATCGCCACTTTTGTTATCGTTGGTTTTGTTTATCCATTTTTTGAAGGCATTGCCTGGAACAATCATTATGGCTTGCAGCAGTGGCTGCAAACAGCCTTTGGCGCCAAGTTTCATGATTTTGCCGGTTCGGTGGTAGTGCACGCGATGGGTGGCTGGATCGCTTTGGTGGCGGTGCTGCTATTAGGCGCGCGCCGCGACCGTTACAGTAAAGAAGGCCGCATGCATGCGCATCCGCCATCGAGCATTCCGTTTTTAGCCTTGGGTGCATGGATACTGACTGTAGGCTGGTTTGGTTTTAATGTGATGTCAGCGCAGGCGGTTGAGGGAATATCTGGCTTAGTGGCGGTCAATTCGTTGATGGCACTGGTTGGCGGCACGCTGGCCGCATTGCTGATCGGTAAAAATGACCCCGGCTTTGTGCACAATGGTCCGCTTGCCGGTTTGGTGGCGATATGTGCGGGTTCAGATGTGATGCATCCTTTGGGGGCACTGGCTACCGGTATAGTTGCCGGCGCGTTATTTGTCTGGGCGTTTACGCTGACGCAAAACCGCTTCAAAATTGATGATGTGCTTGGTGTGTGGCCGTTACATGGTTTATGTGGTGCCTGGGGTGGTATTGCCGCTGGTATATTCGGCAGTCAAACCTTTGGTGGCATCGGTGGCGTCAGCTTAATGTCACAACTCATAGGCACGGCCTTGGGTATTGCTATTGCACTGGCAGGTGGCGCTATTGTTTACGCCGTACTCAAAAAAACGGTAGGCATACGCATGAGTCGCGAAGACGAATTTGATGGTGCGGATTTGAGCATTCATAAAATAGCCGCGACTACTGATGGTTAAGTATGGGCTGGTTGTTGCTCACTGTCGTCAGGTGTTGGGTAAATAACTCGTGAAATTTTTAGATGTTAATCAACGCTAGTTTTATTGGTCGTATCAATTGCATCTAGTCTGATTTATCTCAGTGCAAAAATAAATAGCCGTCATTATCCAGGCTGCCAAAGTCATTGGTTTTCAACCAGTAGTCCTGGTCATTACTGTGTGTTTTTGCCAGAAATTTACTGCTTAAAAATATTTCACCACGGGTAGAAAATTTTAATGATTTTAATTCTATAGGTTTGCCTAGTGAGCCCAGTTTAATATTTTCCGGGGTGTTAATTGCAATCGGCAGTATCGATTCGCTCAGCGTGTAGGCTTCTAAAATCTTCAGATTATGTTTCTGCAAGTAAAGCAAAGTCTCGGCTTGAATGGCCGCCGCGGCTGAAATGCAAAATTTAACCTGACCACCCAGTAAATATAAGGTTAAATGCGTATCCAGAAATTCACTCAAGCCATCGCTCATTAATTTATATCGTACTAATTTATGCGGCAACAATTTATAAGGCATTAGGCTTTCTAAGCGCTCTTGCAGTTTAGCTTTTAATTTTTCAAAGAAAAAAGGCATGGCGATGAGTATTGTCGGCTTTATTATTCTGATACTTTTAATCATGCTATCTGGGTTTTCCTGGTAATAAAGTACAGATTCAAGATTGAATGCAATCAGGTTAAATATTATTTTAAATGGGTTGGAAGCGGGCAGCCAGACCAGTACGCGTTCCTGATGGATATGCGCAGCAAATATATTAGCTAATAGATCCACACTATCTTTAATTTGCTGCTGGTTGTAACACCATGCCTTGATTTCTCCTGCCAGATCGCAGGTGAAAAGGGTGTAAGCGATGAGGTCATCAAAACTGAGATCGGCATTAAACTTTATGTTTTCAAGATCGACTTTAACTGGAGTTAAAATTGGTAGCTGATAGAGATTGATCAGTATTGGGACGTGTGTTCCTGTCGCGGCGATTGGAAATTCATCCTTGATGATCATGACTTTGCTGTTAAGCACCAGCGCATTTTTGACCAGCAAATTTTTTTGCCCAGGGTCTATGCTGACTAGATTTAATCCCAGAAAGAAACAGGCTTTTTCAATCACGTCCCACTCATAGCTGTTAGGCAGCACCAGGCAAATTTGATCGCCGATCTGCAGACCATATGCAGTAAAGTAATCCACGATCGCCATAATGTCTTTTTGAAACTGCTGCTGCGTAATCGGTTGCCAGTTAGTCGGGCCATATTGTTTGTAATGTGATATTTTTTTCGGTTGCGCGCTAAGCTTAAGCCAGATATTGATAAATAAAATAGATCCTGTTTCCATTAACGATTATCTCCTCATCATATTTTTGTATTTTTTATTAATCATTGCATGCCGATTACGTCCGGCTTTGCCGGTACATCCGCGCCAAGCTTGTGTCCACTGCGCTGTAGCGAAAAAATTAATTAGAAACGTTTGCCAATCTCGACCCAAATGCGATTAGAGGCTGTGCTTTCAAGTATGGCTGGGATAGGGCCTATGGGAGTGGCAATATAGGCGCTGGCGCTCCATTGGTTTGAACTTGCCCAGTTTAGACCGAGACCGGCCCCGCTTAAGGTGGCGCTGTTTGTGCCTGTGGTCCATAGGTTACGGTTGACCGTGATATTGGCGTGATCAATAAATGCAACTGCTTGCCATTGGCCTTGCAGCAAATCGCCCAGATCCTGGCGCAGTTCTATGGTGGTGAGGACGCCGTTATCGCCTGAGATTGCGCCAATATCGTAACCACGTACCGTGCGCGCGCCACCAGCGATAATTTTTTCTACAGAATCCAGATTCTGGCTGGCGTGCTGGCCGGTGATAGACAGAAACAAACCTATGCCTGGGCTTAGCTTTTGCATACGCACAAAATTGACATTCCATTTGCTGTAACTGCCGTTGGTCTTGGCGTTTCTGGCATCAGCCAGTTGTGCTGCTGCATTATCAAAGCTGACCTCACCTGCGGTGTAACCTATGCTCCATATATTGACACCACCAGACAGCAAGTTGTCGCGCATATCGCCGCTTAGTCGCAGCGTCCAGTTTTCTAAATTGCGGTCGCTACGCAGGGCGCTTACGTCGATACGGTCACGCAGCTGCTTGCTGTCATACTGCAATTGGCCGTAGACGTTAGCATTCTGGCTGCGTAGCAATGGCTGCTTTAGCCACAGGCTTTTCACCTGTGCCGTACCGTGGGCTTGTAATGCTTGCAGTGGCTCACCGAGCACATAATGCAGCGCTGAGTAGGAAGCACCCATTCGGCTGCCATATTGGTTGAGTAGACCTTCGTAGGCGATACTGGCATAGTTGACGCCGCCGCCTGAAGACAGCGCACTTACGCTAAGTACATCGCCATAGTGAAGCGGGTTGATCAGGTTTATAGTGCCGCCAATACGTGATCTGCCGGTATAGCGGCTACCGTGATTTTCCAGTACGACACTACCACTAAAGGTTGGGCTGGCGCTGGTTTCAACAACCAGGTCTGAAGTTTTGCTGATCTCGCCTGGTTTTAATGTTGCGTTAAGTATCACCCCTGGAATATCAGACAGTAACAACAGGCTTCGATCCATCAGCTTTTGCGTGATCGGCATGCCGCTTTTTAATGGTGATAGCGTTGCCTGTAATAGCGCCTCGTTGACACGGCTAGTGTTGTTCAAGCTGATTTTTCCAAAATGGGCTTCAATGACCTCTATGCGCACGATGCCGTTTGCTATGGTTTGCGATGGAATAATGGCCTGTGTCAGCGGATAGCCTTGGGTCTGGTAAAAATTGCCAATTCGTGTAGCCAATATTTGCAGTTGTTTCAAATTAAGGCGTAGTTTTTCTGAATTGGCCACCAGCCGGTGCAGGGTGCGCGTGTCAATAATTTCATTGCCAATAATCTCGATCTTATTCACTAAGAACGACTCGCCTACTGGCAGTTTGGTCACGTCTTGCTGTTCTATGATGAGACCACTATCGATCGGAGTGGGCTGTAGCGGTTGGAGCGGTTGCATCTGCTGCAAAATCAGGCCAGCATCAGGCATATTATTATCTGCTGCCGCAGCCGGCAGTGCCACTAATGCTAAAACCAAAAGCGCGATTACAGGCTTAATCATAGGCTCATATTCAGCCATTTTCAGCAGCGCCAGTAAGCGCAAGGCTGCACAAGGTCACGTCGCTGCATGCATTTAAATTGTTGAACAAGCTGTTAGCCGCGATAGTTACAACTTTAACGCGGCTGGATTTTGGGCATAGCTGTGGTCGGGAGCGCCAGGCTGTAGCAATGAACGATGCAGTAGTAGTGAAGTAAGTAGTAAGCCGGACGAACATAAATACCACCTTCCTGGACAGGAATATCGTTTTATTGCGTGTCACGCGTTAAGCGCATACGAAAAACAAAACGAGGCGGGTGCGTGGCCTCAACTACGGTGTGCCAGGGCAGGGGCACAGAATTATTCGGACTTAGATAACGGTTCTTAATTACAGTAGTTAGTTACAGCTTATGGTTTTAACGCAGTAAATACAAGCTGTAGTCAGCTTAAGCTGAACTTGTTGTATTAAAACCAGTTAATGCTCATCTAATTTATTAACGGCAGCGCTCAGCTTAACTTTAGGCTGCAATAAAAATAAACAGCAAAATAAATAATGGCCGTCTATAAAAGATAGCGTCTGCTGCAGTATGCGTTGTGGCTCGCCTATGGCCTCCTTCACAAAAGCTTATGCGCAAATGTTGGCTGGCAAGTTAGCGCGCTATGTTAAAATTTGCGCATGCACCCAAGCTTATCTTTCGTATTCAGCTTTTAATATGTCACGTTTTCACGTCATTATTCCAGCAGCCGGCAGTGGCAGTCGCATGGGTGCAGAAATGCCCAAGCAATATTTGATGTTAAATGGCAAGCCGCTGCTGCAGCATGTGCTGAGCGTATTTGCACATGCGCCTAGAATTCATAGTATTCACCTGGTGCTCAGTGCTGAAGATAAGCATTGGCGCCATGCCGATAACGCGCTGTACAGCAAAATGCAGCTGCATTATTGCGGTGGAGACAGCCGTGCTGCCACTGTGCTTAATGGCTTGCAGGCGATAGCGGCAGACGTTGCAGCCGATGACTGGATACTGGTGCATGACGCGGCGCGGCCGGGTTTAAGCGAGCACCTGCTCAATCATTTGCTCGATACGCTGCAACATGACGCGGTTGGTGGTTTGCTGGCATTGCCACTGGCGGATACCTTGAAACGTGCCGATAACCAGCAACGCGTTGCGGCGACTCTACCGCGCCATGATTTATGGCAGGCACAAACGCCGCAGATGTTTCGTTATGCCACGCTGCTACAGGCACTGACTGAATATGCGGGCACACCAACCGATGAAGCCGAGGCGATTGAAGCTTTGGGTTTAAAGCCGAAGCTGGTAAGCGGCGAACTGCGTAATCTAAAGGTGACCTATGCGCAGGATCTGGCGGTAGTCGCGGCTTTATGCAATATGCATGGTTAGACAACTAGCTTAAATGAAAGAGTTAACATGTTAAGAATCGGTCACGGCTTTGATGTACATAAATTAGTTGCTGGGCGCAAATGCATCATCGGTGGCGTTGATATCCCGTTTGCACAGGGCTTGCTCGGGCATTCTGATGCCGATGTTTTGCTGCATGCGATTTGCGATGCCTTGCTTGGTGCGGCGGCGCTCGGCGATATCGGCCAGCATTTTCCGGCCACGGATATGCGTTTTCAAAATATCAATTCGCGTGAGTTATTGCGTCAAGTAGTGGCATTACTGCAAGCCAAGGGCTATATGGTCAGTAATATCGATAGCACGGTGATTTGCGAACTGCCAAAACTGAGCCCGCATACACTGCAAATGCGCAGCAATATTGCTGCCGATTGCAGGGTTGATATCGATGCCGTCAATGTAAAAGCGACGACGACAGAAACCTTGGGTTTTACTGGCCGCGGCGAAGGCATTGCTGCCGAGGCGGTGTGTCTGTTGCAAAAAATACAAAAAATATAATGGCTCTCAGCGTTGTTGCGCGCTGCGTTTGGCTATTTAAAGTCGGCTTGCCGCTAATGCGACACGTGTGAATTCCTCCAAGCCGCTGTGGCTTGCCTGTTAAAAATCTGGTGAAACTATGCTCCGTTGGTTTGAAAATCTATTAAATCCGTTTCCGGAAAAAGAAATGGGCTTGCCGCCACCGTCTTTGTGGCGCTTTGTCTGGGCCTGCACCAAAGGCTCGCGCCTGTTCATTGTGATCATGACCGGCACCACAGCTTTACTCGGTGGTTTTGAAGCGTTTTTGTTTGCGGTGATGGGGCAGGTGGTGGACTGGCTGAGCAGAACTTCACCAGAATTACTGTGGGCGACGCAGAAGCAGCATTTACTGTTGTTAGCCGGCTTGCTGTTATTAAGCCCGATCATTACCACGATGCAGACGCTGATTAAACACCAGACGCTGGCGGGTAATTTTCCGATGCGTTTGCGCTGGAATTTTCACCGCTTGATGCTCAGCCAAAGCATGAGTTTTTATCAGGATGAGTTTGCCGGTCGCGTCGCGGCCAAGGTCATGCAAACTGCGCTGGCAGTGCGTGATATCTGGTTTATCGTGGCCGATATTCTGGTGTTTGTGGTGATTTATTTCGTGACCATGGTGGCGGTGGTTGGGCATTTTAATACGACGGTGATGCTGCCGTTTTTAGTGTGGGTGGTCAGTTATATCTCCAGCCTGAGTTACTTTGTGCCGCGTCTGGCTAAGGTGTCGCAGTATCAGGCCGATGCGCGCTCGCTGATGACCGGCCGTATCAGCGACGCCTATACCAATATTAGTACGGTAAAATTATTCTCGCATGCTGGCCGCGAAGCCGATTATGCCAGATCGGCGATGCAGGAATTTCTGCACACAGTGCATGCGCAAATGCGCTATGTGTCCGGGGTAGAGGTGATCAACCATATCCTCAATATATTGCTGGTCATGAGCACCTCCGGCGTAGCGGTCTGGTTGTGGACTAAAGGCGAAGTCAGCGTTGGCGGCGTGGCAGCGGTGACTGCGATGGCGCTCCGACTGAACGGTATTTCACACTGGGTGATGTGGGAGCTGACCTCGCTCTATGAACATATTGGTACCGCTCAGGATGGCGTCAATACACTGTCGACCGCGCACCAGATTGCAGATGCGCCTGCCGCGAAGCCCTTGCTGGTCACGGCGGGGCGGGTGCAGTTTGAACAGGTGAGTTTTGCTTATGGCATGCAAAAAACGGTATTGCAGGCACTTAAGCTCGACATTGCGCCTGGTGAAAAAGTGGGTCTGGTCGGGCGTTCTGGCGCCGGCAAATCGACCATCGTCAATTTACTGCTGCGTTTTTATGATGTGGAGCAGGGCCGGGTGTTGATCGATGGTCAGGATATTACCGAGGTCACGCAAAACAGCCTGCGCAGCCAGATTGGCATGGTAACGCAAGATACCTCGCTGCTGCATCGCTCGGTGCGCGACAATATTTTATATGGTCAGCCTAACGCCACTGAAGCCGATATGATCAAAGCCGCCAAAAGTGCTGAAGCCCATGATTTTATTATGGCGCTGGCTGATGCCAAAGGCCGCATTGGCTACGATGCGCATGTCGGCGAGCGTGGTGTGAAACTCTCCGGTGGCCAGCGCCAGCGTATTGCCATCGCACGCGTTATGCTTAAAGACGCGCCTATCTTGCTGCTCGATGAAGCCACCAGCGCGCTCGATTCTGAAGTGGAGCAGGCGATACAAGCCAGTCTGTACAGCCTGATGCGCGGCAAAACCGTAGTGGCGATTGCGCATCGTTTATCGACGATAGCGGCCATGGATAGGCTGGTGGTGCTCGATGCCGGCAAAATTATTGAACAGGGCAGTCATCAGGACTTGCTGCAGCAGGGCGGTTTATATGCCAGTCTGTGGGCGCACCAGAGTGGCGGCTTTTTAGGCGAATAGCGATTAATCACTTTATCTGAATCGAGATCATTATGACCACCTTTGCTGAAACTAAACCACCACTACCGCCGTTCAGCCGCGATAGCGCAGCGCAAAAAGTGCGCATGGCGGAAGATGGCTGGAATAGCCGCGATCCGCAGCGCGTTGCGCTGGCCTATAGCCTTGACAGCCAATGGCGTAACCGCGCTGAGTTTGTGAACGGTCGTGCGGCGATTGTTGAATTTTTGACGCAAAAATGGGCGCGCGAACTGGACTATCGGCTGATTAAAGAGCTATGGGCGTTTGATGGCAACCGTATTGCGGTGCGTTTTGCCTATGAATGGCAAAATGCTGCCGGGCTTTGGTTTCGCGCATACGGTAATGAAAACTGGCAGTTTGATGATCAGGGTTTAATGGTGTTGCGTTATGCCAGCATCAACGATTTGGCCATCACTGCCGCCGAACGCAAATTTCTGTGGCCATCAGGCCGCCGCCCGGATAATCATGCCGGATTGACCGAACTGGGTTTGTAAGCCCGGGTTTGTAATCCTAGTTTTGTAGGACCAGGTTTGAAAGCCTAGGTTTGTAGTCTTGGGTTTGTAATACTGGCACTGTTAGTACTGGTCTGGCCATATTGCCGGCTAAGCGTTGTCAACCATTGCTTGGCGGCGCTGCATCATTTTAAACACGGGCTATTTTTAGCCGACTATCCTTCTTTAAGAGTACACCTTAGTGGTAGTTGTTGCCGGGGGCTGGCCTCGATAACATAGTCCTTGAGTTAATCAACCCCTAGGAGAACTGTTATGAGTACAAAACCATTTCAATACAAAAAACAAGCGATTAAAGATCAGCAACCTTCAATGAATGTTGCCGGTGTGCCGGCTTGGCTGGGTGATACCTTTGTTTCTGCAGACAAAGATAAAACTATCTGTGCCGGTTTTTTCCGCCTCGAAAAAGGTAATGCGCTGGTCTATGACTATGACTACGAAGAAATGAAAGTCGTGGTTGATGGTACATTTATTATTTCTGATGAAACCGGTCAGAAAGTAACCGCTACGGTGGGTGATGTGCTTTATTTCCCAGCTGGCAGCCGTATTACTTTTGAAACACCAGATCATGCTGTTGGCTTTTTCTGCGGACAACGCGCACCACTATAGTTTTTGTTAGTACGAGTTTCTGTTAATACAAGTTTTTTTGTTAGTACAGGTTTTACTGTAACTGGCGCGGTCATGTTTAAGCATGGTCGCGCCAGTTGCATTTAAAGCAGGTGTAGACTTTAGATCCTGCCAATTGATCGGCCTAAATGCATCAGACAAATGTTGAACTGGACAAATGTTGAACTAGGCAAATGATGAACTAGGCAAATGATGAACTAGACGAATATACGTCGTGCCTGTAGTTGTGTGCTTTGCCAGTTGAGATGAGCGTAATAAGCTAAGCCTTCGCTATTGCTCGTGTCTACCAGTAATTGTAGCCGTGTCGCGCCCTGGCTTTTGGCCCATGCTTGCGCAGTGTTTAGCAAAGCCTTGCCGATACCGCGTCCTCTGTATTCTGCCGCCACCACCATGTCCTCCACCCAAGCTGAAGCTGCGCCTTGGGCCGTGGAGATCACCAATTGTGCCGTGACCATGCCGATGACTTTACCGGCGCTATTTCTGGCGACGCAGATATTAGCGGTGACTGGGTTCTGTAGCAGCAGCTTCAGCCCTTGTTGTTGCTTGGCTAGATCCGGATTAAAATCCTGTTCTATGGTGAATAACAGTGTTAATAGCGCACTTAGTTCGCTAATATCGCTATGCAGCGCGCTGCCGTATGCGATGGTTTCGGCATTAGTCATCAGCTTGCTCGGTAGTGACGGCATCATAATGGATGATGGCAAGAAACTTGATCGGTGTTTCCAGCTTAGCTTCGGGGCGATGCGGAATTTCGCCACGGAAGGTGAGCGAATCGCCGCTACTCAGGGTAAATACTTCCGTGCCGACGCGGTACTCCACCTTGCCTTCGAGCATATAAATAAACTCGGTGCCAGGATGTTCAAACGCCGGAAACTCTTCGCCGGCGTCTTCGAGCGTGATTAAAAACGGTTCAAAGGTTTTTTGCGGCCCCTGGTCGTAAGCGAGCAATTGGTAGGTATGACCGACATGGGTGCCGCGCCTAACGACTTCCATGCCTTCGCCTTTTTTAACCAGCTGTGCCGCGCCCAATGGCAGATTGTAATTTTGAAATAGTTTGGATAAGGTGACGCCGAGGGCGTTGGCCAGTTGTTCTAGTGTCTCCAGACTGGTCGCAGCGAGGCTGTTCTCAATTTTACTGAGCATGCCGCGACTGATGCCGGCACGTTCGGCCACAGCAGCGATGGTGAGATTATGTTGTAAGCGCAGTTGGCGGATGGTGCTGCCCAGATGCCTGCCGAGGGATTTGTTTTGCGTATCAGCTTTAGCGCTGTCTATTTCTTTGACTGATGCCATAACCCCACCTCTAGTTATTATTTGTGATTATTGTTTGAACCGATTTTACAAGAGAGTTGCGCGAGCTTGTAAAAAATTATTTTATTTAACAATAGTGCCTGCAATGCAGACTTAGCGCGTATTATGCTGCAAAAAAGTTTCACTTGGGTAATAATAGTTAATGTAGAATAAAGAAATGTGTAGTTTATGCGTGCATTTGAGTTGACTCAGCGAGTGCTAATTGCTGAGCCGCAAAGCAGAATTGATAGATACATTTTTTTATTGCCGTAATTTCAGGCATGACCAACCTCGATAGGAGAATATTATGAGCGAACGAATTGTAATGCGTACCGGTGAAGCCTTAGTTGCTGGCGGACCTGCAGGAACTGCGGCCGAGCCAGAAGTAATTATCGGTGAATTAGATGGACCAGTGGGGACGGCAATTGCTACCCTGACCGGTGACCAGGTCGCCGGCCATACACGCGTATTTGCCTTATTAAATACTGATATCCAGGTTAGACCGGTGACGCTGATGGTGAGCAAGGTGACGGTTAAAGACAGCAAGTACACCAATATTCTGATGGGTACAGTGCAAGCCGCGATTGCTAATGGCGTGCTCGATGCGGTGCGTGCCGGTGATATTCCAAAAGAGCGCGCCAATGATCTTGGCATTATTGTTTCGGTCTGGCTAAACCCAATGGTCACCAAAGATGAAAAGCTGGATCACAAGATCTTATTTGATATTCACCGTAAGGCGACTGCACTGGCGATTCATAAAGCCATGACCAATAAGCCGGATATCGACTGGTTATTAGAAAATCAGGACAAGATCACGCATAAGTATTATCAGATGGGACTAGACGGCAAGCTTTAATGCTGACCTAGCTTCTAAGCTGCATTTTCAAAATGCCGTCATCAATGATGACGGCTTTTTTTCGCACGCGTTTTAACGTTAAAAATAAGTGCTAGCTAAGCTTGTGGCTCTGCGCCCAAGCGATGCAGCTGGCAATGAGTTCGGCGAGCAGCGGTTTTACTTGCGCAGCTAGCGTTGGCTCATAGGCATAGGGTGCTTGGTCCTGCATATAAACGCACTGGCTCATTTCCAGCTGCAGGGCATGCACGTTAATCGCCGGCACGCCATAGTGACGCGTGATATAACCGCCCTTGAAACGACCATTAAATACCTGGCTGTATTGCGCTGCTGTCGTGGATTGTTCCAGGGTGTGTGCAATCGCCACCTGCAATGAAGCATCACAAGACTGACCATCAGCGCTGCCGAAATTGAGGTCAGGCAGCTTACCACTAAAAAAGCGCGGCACCTTAGAGGCGATGGAATGGGCATCCCATAGCAAGACTATGCCATGCAAGGCTTGCAACCGTTTGAGCTCGCTGGCGAGTTTGCGGTGGTAGGGCTGCCAGTATTGTTCAATTCTGCGGGCTATTTCAGCGCCATCGGGGGTTTTGCCCGGCTGATAAAGTGCTTCTTTGGCAAAAGTATCCAGCGGGCAGAGTGCAGTTGTATCCTGCCCCGGATATAGCGAGGCATTATCGGTAGCGCGGTTAAGGTCAATCACATAACGCGAGTACTCGGCGGATAGCACGCTGGCGTCGTAGGCGTCGGCCATGTCGTACAGCACTTCTAAATGCCAGTCGGTATCTGCACGCTGCAGTGCCTGCGCTGTCATTTTGCTGGCAATGTCTGCCGGTATGGTCGTGCCCACATGTGGCATGGAGATGAGTAGTGGTGAATTACCACTGACAAAGTTGTAGTTTATATGCATTGTGACTGAACCCATCGTGTTGTTTATGTTCTACTCAATTGGTAGTAGTCCTTAGTGGTTAAAATCATTAAGTCATTAATAAGTATACTGAATATGTTGTGACTTTAGCACAAGTTTCATATTAATTAAAAAAGTTTCATATGACTCTTGACGTGGCTGTTTGACTATGGCTAAATACGTTAAACGTGTTTCATACAGATTAAAAAAGTTAATTAAATATACATCTTTAATCCTTAGGCCAAGGACATTTGGCTAGGTAAAAAAATCAAGGTTCATGGAGTTAAGAAATGCCATTAAGATTACTTAAATACGCGATCAGCAAAGAGCATCCGGCACCACGCTTTTTTAAGTCACACGAAACACCTAAAAAGTCTTATGACGTGGTGATTATCGGCGGTGGCGGGCATGGTTTAGCAGCCGCTTACTATTTGGCTAAAGATCACGGTATTACCAATGTTGCAGTGCTCGAAAAAGGTTATATCGGTGGCGGCAATACCGGCCGCAATACGACCATCGTGCGCTCGAACTATCTCACCCCTGAAGGCGTCAATTTTTACGATGCCAGCGTAAAAATTTATGAAGGTCTGTCAGAAGAGCTGGACCTCAACTTATTCTATTCTACCCGCGGCCATTTCACCTTGGCGCATACCGAGTCTGCCATGCGTACCATGCGCTGGCGCGCTGAAGTCAATAAGCATGTCGGCGTGGAAAGCCGTGTTGTCGGCCCTGACGAAATTGCCAAGGCTTGCCCGCAACTCGATTTAAGTTGTAGTGGCCAGGCACCGATATTAGGCGCTTTATTTCACGCGCCCGGTTCAGTGGCTCGGCATGACGGCGTCGCTTGGGGTTATGCGCGCGGGGCAGACAGCTTGGGCGCGGAGATACACCAGAACACTGAAGTGCTGGCGATTGATGTCAAAAATGGCAAAGTCTGCGGTGTTAAAACCAATAAAGGCTATATCGAAACCAAGCAGGTATTATGTGCGGTCGCCGGTTTCACGCCGCGCATCACCGAAATGGTCGATCTGGAAACACCGATCATTATTCATCCGCTGCAAGCCTGTGTGACTGAGCCAATGAAACCTTGGCTGAATACCATTCTGGTTTCAGGCAGTTTGCATGTTTATGTCAGCCAGTCGTCACGTGGCGAACTGGTCATGGGTTCTTCGCTTGATCCTTATGAAGTGCATTCAACGCGCTCAACGCTCGATTTCGTCGAAGGTTTAACTTCACACATGCTTGATATGTTCCCGTTCCTGTCCAATGTCAAAGTCGTGCGGCAGTGGGCTGGTATGGCCGATATGACGCCAGATTTTGCACCGATTATGGGTAAAACGCCGATTGAGGGCTTTTATATTGATGCGGGCTGGGGCACCTGGGGCTTTAAGGCGACACCCATTAGCGGCAAAACCATGGCGGAAACCATCGCCAATGATTGCGCTCCAGATTTAATTCACTCCTTCCGCCTGTCACGTTTTGAAGACTACGAACTGACCGGGGAAAAAGGCGCTGCCTCAGTCGGGCACTAACGCCCGGCCATAATTTATTAGGCCCCTATTTAAGAGGATATAGCAATGAAACTTCTCACCTGTCCCATGAATGGCAGTCGACCACTGAGCGAATTTATTTTCGGTGGTGAGTTACGCGATGCGCCTGATCAAAAAACTTGTACTGATGCCGAATGGGCCGCTTATGTGCATAACCGCCACGGCGCGCCGGGCGATAAAAAAGAGTGGTGGTATCACTCACCAAGCGGCACTTGGTTTGTAGCCGAGCGCAACACGCTTAGCGACAAAGTCACAGCGACTTATCTGTATGGTCAAAAAAATATAGCAGCTGGGCAATTGTCATCAAGCCTGGCTGAGGAGCAAAGCAAATGAGTTTACGTATACCTAAACAAAGCGGTGAGTGGCTTAACCGCGGTCAAAAAATTAAATTCAGCTTTGAAGGTGAAGCTCTAGAAGCTTATGCCGGCGATACCATTAGCAGTGCGCTGTGGTCAGCAGAGAAAAAAGTATTAGGTCGTAGCTTTAAATATCACCGTCCACGCGGCGTACTTAGTCTGGCTAACCATGATGTCAATATCCTCATGACCGACGGTATTGATACCAATATGCGCGCGGATGTGGTTGAAGTTAAAGACGGCATGGACCTGTATGCGGTCAATACCATCGGTGGTGTGATTAAAGACAAGAACAGCTTTGTCGATTCTATTTCACCTTTATTGCCGGTTGGTTTTTATTACAAAGCTTTCCATACACCACGGCGTTTTTTTCCATTCTGGGAAAAAGTTATCCGTAATGCTGCCGGTCTGGGTGTGGTTAACTTTAACTATCCGCGCATCTTAAAACGCAAACAGCATAGCCATTGCGACTTGCTGGTTATTGGTGCTGGCCCAACCGGACTTACCGCGGCTTTAGTTGCGGCCCAAGCCGGACTCGAAGTGACTTTGGTCGATGAAAACCGTCAGGCTGGCGGCAGCCTGGGTTATGACCGTGCGGGCGATAACGCTGGGACGACTTATCTTGCCGAGTTGCTGGCTAAAGTGTCCGCTCAGCCCAATATTACCTTGCACACTGGCGCCTACGCTGCCGGCTATTACCCGGATCATCTGATTCCGATTGTAGGGGCGGGCGGCATTACCAAAGTGCGTGCTAAAACAGTCATCGTAGCCAGCGGTGCATTTGAGCAGCCACCGGTATTCAGATATAACGATTTACCTGGCGTTATGCTCGGTTCTGCCGCGCAGCGGCTGATTTATCGTTACGCGGTTAAACCGTTTAATAACGGCGTAGTGGTAACGGCCAATGATTACGGCTACCGTGTGGCGATCGATCTGTTAGCTGCCGGCAGCAATGTAGCGGCGGTGGTGGATTTACGCCCCGGTGCTAACGGTGGTGCCCATGCGGCTGAACTGATGCATCGCGGTATTAAAATCTACCCGGGCTACTGTGTCTATGAAGCCGTGGCGACCTCGAACAAACTTGCTGTGCGTGCAGTGGTGATTTGCGCCTATGACGCCACCACCAATGAAGCGAAAACCGCAAGTAAATTCACGCTAGCCTGTGATGGCGTTGCCATGAGTGCAGGCTGGGCACCAGCGGGTGCCTTACTCTATCAGGCAGGCACTGGCATGCAGTTTGATTACGGCGTGCAGCAGTTTGTGCCTAGCCGTTTACCGGATGGCATTTTTGCTGCCGGCAAGGTCAATGGTATTTTTGATCTTGAACAACGTATTAGCGACGGCACGCGTGCTGCGCATGCTGCGCTGCGCTATCTCGGTCATGATGCGGTCGAATTGCCTGCAGAAAAACATACAGGGTTATCACCTAGCCATCCGTATCCGATGGTGCCGCATCCTAAAGGCAAGAACTTTGTCGATTTTGATGAAGACATACAGATCAAAGATTTTGTGAATGCTGCCAAAGAAGGTTTCGATAACATCGAGCTCATGAAGCGCTTTACGACGGTCGGTATGGGCCCGAGCCAAGGTAAGCATTCCAATATGAATGCGATCCGCATCTTGGCGCGTATCCGTGATTTACCGGTTGAAAAAATCGGCACGACAACCTCCAGACCATTCTTTCATCCAACGCCTATCGGTCATTTAGGTGGCCGCGGTTTTCATGCGCATCGCTTGACTGCATTGCACGATTGGCATCAAGCCAATGGCGCGGTATTTACCGATATCGGTGCCTGGAAAAGAGCAGCTTATTACCCGGCAGCGGGTCAAAGCAAACAAGACGCGATTCAGACTGAAGCCATGGCGGTGCGTAAAACCGCCGGCATGATCGACGGCAGCTCGTTTGGTAAAATTGAAGTGCATGGCCCGGAAGCGGCGCTGTTTTTAGAGCGCTTTTTTACCGGCAACTATGCCAACCAGAAAGTGGGCAGCTGTCGTTATGTCATGCTGCTTGATGAGTCAGCGGTGATTGTGGATGACGGTATCGCTAGTCGCCTTGCCGATGACTTATTTTATCTGTCGATCGGTACCTCGAATGCGGCCGCGGTTTATCGCGAAATGCAGCGTTCACAGCAGGTATGGCAACTCAATATCGGCCTGGTCAATGTGACCGGCGCTTATGGTGCGATCAACATTGCCGGACCGGCTGCGCGTGAAATTCTGTCGGCACTGACTGATCTTGATCTGTCTTATGAATCTTTCCCGATTAGCAGTGTGCGTGAAAGCCTGGTCGCTGGCGTCGAAACACGTTTGGTACGTGTCGCCTTTGTGTCTGATCTAGGTTATGAGCTGCATGCGCCGATGGCACAGATTCCACATATCTGGCAGGCACTGTTAACCGCTGGCAAAAAACATGAGCTGCGACCATTTGGTAGCGATACACAGCGTTTGTTGCGTCTGGAAATGGGCAACCATATGCCGGGTGTTGATACCGACGGCCTGACCAATCCGTATGAAATCGGCGCGCAATGGGCGCTGAAAATGGAAAAACCATATTTCATCGGCCAAAGAAGTTTACAAATCTTAGAGAAACGGCCACTGCGCAAGCAACTGGTGTCATTCATGCTGGCTAAAAACTTTAACGGTGAAATGCCTATGGATTGCAACCTGGTGCTGGAAGGTCGTGAAATTCTTGGTCGAGTGACCAGTATTGCCTACAGCAAATTTATTGATCGCTGCATCGGCTTTGCCTTTGTGACGCCGGCGAAAACCGCCTTAGGCAGTGAGTTTCAGATACGCACTGATCATGGCAGTTTAGTCACCGCGACCGTCGTCGATAGTCCGTTCTTCAAGAAGTAACAGGGAGTTTGATATGCAGACACTGAATGTAAATACCACGGTAATGATCTCACCGGCGGCGCATGCGCAGCCACGCGATTCTGCCAAATGGACGGTGGTAAATAATATGGAAATCGCACTGGAATATGCCAGTGCCGATGTCGAACTCGCCAGAAAAAAAGTACTTGGCGTGACCGATGTAAGTTGTTTCGAACGCTATGGAGTCAAGGGGCCACAAGCCTCCCAGTGGCTTGCTGATCATGAATTAGCAATTCCTTCCAATCCTAATGCGTGGACATTATGTGATCAGAAAACTTTGGTCCTGCGATTAGGTGCAAGTGAATTCTTGATTGAAGATCAATTGGGCGGCGTGGCCAGCAAAAAATTAGCTGCAGCCAATGCGCGCGTTGCCGGACTTTATAAGGTGCCGCGTGCAGATGCAGCATTCATCTTGAGCGGCAGTGCCGTACTCGATTTGTTGTCCGAACTATGCTCGCTCGATTTACGTGCCACAGCATTGCCTGCTAACGAAGTAGTCATGACACAAGTGGCTGGTGTTTCAGCCATTGTTCTGCGTCAGACCTTAGCTGGTGAGCAGGTTTACCGAATTTGGTGCGACGGCACCTACGGCGCTTACATGTGGGAAATTTTATTAAATATTGCAGTTGAATTAGGTGGTGGCGCAGTTGGGCTGGCAAGTTATAAAAGTTAGCACGGCTAGCACTTGAGCCGATCACCTAAAAATCAGGGAGAGAAAATTGAAAACTTTAGACGAAGCAAAGAAGTTCCTCAAAGATAATAACGTTAAATACGTGTTGGCGCAGTTTGTGGATATCCATGGCGTAGCCAAAGTAAAATCCGTGCCTGCCGAACACATCGGCAGCATACTTAAAGGCGGCGCAGGCTTTGCCGGCGGCGCAATCTGGGGCATGGGCATTGCGCCTAATGGTCCGGACTACATGGCGGTAGGCGATTTATCTACGCTGACTTTGATGCCATGGCAGCCAGGTTATGCGCGCATCATTTGCGACGGCCATGTTGAAGGCAAGCCTTATGGTCACGATTCACGCGTGGTATTAAAAGCGCAAACCGACCGTTTAGCTAAAAATGGCTGGATACTCTATACCGGTCTGGAGCCAGAATTCTCATTGCTCAGCCGTGATGAAAAAGGTGCATTGCATCCACATGATGCCAGCGACACCTTGCCGAAACCATGTTACGACTACAAAAGCATGTCCAAGCAATCTGCATTTCTGGAACGACTGACAGAAACGCTGATCGCCGCCGGTCTAGATATTTACCAGATCGACCACGAAGATGCGAATGGCCAGTTTGAAATCAACTATACCTACGCTGACTGTATGCGCAGCGCCGATGATTATCTGATGTTTAAAATGGCCGCCAGCCATATTGCTAGCGAAATGGGCATTATCTGTTCATTTATGCCGAAACCATTTGGTAATCGCCCTGGTAATGGCATGCATATGCATATGTCGATTGGTGATGGCAATAAGAGCTTATTTCAGGACGATAGCGATACGACTGGCCACGGTTTATCAAAACTGGCTTACCACTTTATGGGCGGTATTCTGGCACATGCACCGGCGATTACAGCACTGGCCTGCCCAACGATTAACTCCTATAAACGTCTGGTTGTGAGCCAATCGGTAACGGGTTCAACTTGGGCGCCGGCGTATATTTCTTACGGCAATAATAACCGTTCAACCATGGTGCGCATCCCTTATGGCCGCCTGGAGCTACGTTTACCAGATGGCAGCTGTAATCCGTATTTGACTACAGCGGCGGTGATTGCTGCCGGCCTTGATGGTGTCAAACGCGAATTGCATCCTGGTGCTGGTCATGCCAATAATCTGTATGACTTAACGCCAGCACAAATGCGCGAACAGGGTATCGGTATCTTGCCGCAAAGCTTGTCAGAAGCGATTGATCAGCTCGAAAGTAATAAAGTCATCCGTGATGCTTTAGGCGATTCATTGTCGACCGAATTTATCAAAATTAAACGTGCCGAGGCGATGGAATATCAACGTCATGTTTCTGATTGGGAAATCAATCGTTACGCGGAATTTTTCTAGTTTTATTTACCTGAATCCAAATAACTAGATCTTAGTTAAATGGATTAAAAAAACCAAAGTTAGTTCAAAAGTTAATTTAATTGTAAGGAGATCACTATGTGTGGAATTGTAGGATTGTTGGTGAGAAACCAAAAAATGCGTGACTCAATCGGTGAGCTGATGCTGCCAATGTTGATCGGCATGACTGAACGTGGACCTGATTCTGCTGGCCTGGCCATCTTTGGCGAGCCGGTGAATGCTAATGAGCGCAAGTTCAACTTTTTTGCCGGTACTGCCGATTTTAACTGGGCGCAATTTGCGCAGGATTTTGATAAACAGTTCAGCACTAAATCTAGCTCTGCGCCTAAAGCGAATCATCTGGTGTTAACGACAACTGCCGCCCCAGACCTGGTTAAAGCGTGGGTGAAACAACAGTATCCACAATTGCACCTGTTATCTGTAGGCCGCTCTATGGATATTTATAAAGATGTAGGCACACCAGCTGAAGTGGCTGCGCGTTACGACTTTAAAAACTTCAAAGGCACGCATCTGGTTGCGCATACGCGTATGGCGACCGAGTCAGCAATTACGCCAGCGCATGCGCATCCATTTACTGCCGGTGAAGACTGGTGTCTGGTGCATAACGGTTCTTTATCAAACGCACACAGTCTGCGCCGCAAATTGGAGCATTTAGGCATTGAGTTTGAAACTGACAATGACACCGAAGCTGCTTGCCGTTTCCTGCAATGGCGTATGCGTGAAGGCGATGATCTGGAAACAGCACTTAACAAAGGTTTTGAAGAGCTCGATGGTTTTTATACCTTGCTTATGGGCACGAGCAATCAGTTAGCTTTGGTGCGCGATCCATTTGGTTGCAAACCGGCGATTATTGCCGAGCATCCTGACTATGTTGCCATTGCTTCAGAATTCCGCTCACTGGCACATTTGCCAGATATTAAAAACGCGAAGGTGTTTGAGCCTTCACCTAAGGAGATGTATGTATGGAAACTCTAAATTTTGACTTAGACAAAAAACCATTACGTGAAGTGAATCAGTTCCTTCACGGTGATGCCGCCAGTCTAAATGGAAAATCTATCGTCATTGAAAATCCAAATGGCGCCCATAACATTGCCGTTGGCCTTAAAGCCGACGTCGACGTGACGATTAAAGGCCATGCCGGCTATTACGCTGCCGGTATGAACCAACTGGCCAAAGTCACGATTGAAGGCAGCGCCGGTAGCGGTGTGGCTGAAAACATGATGTCGGGTGTGGTGCACGTTAAAGGCTTTGCCTCGAATGCGGCCGCAGCGACTGCCAATGGTGGCTTGCTGATTATTGACGGCGATGCTGGTTTGCGTTGCGCCATTGCCTTAAAAGGTGCTGATGTTGTGGTCGGCGGCTCGGTAGGCAGTTTTTCAGCCTTTATGGCACAAGCCGGTAACTTTGTGATTTTGGGTGATGCCGGTGAAGGTCTCGGTGACTCAATTTATGAAGCGAAGATTTTTGTGCGCGGCACGGTAAAAAGCCTGGGTGCGGATTGCGAAGAAAAAACGACGAGTGCGGAAGACCGCAAAATCCTTGCTGACTTGCTGATTAAAGCCGGTCATAGCGACGTGAATCCAGATAGCTTTCAGCAATATGGTTCAGCACGCACGCTTTACCACTTCCATGTAGATAATGCAGGAGCATACTAAAATGAGTGACGATAAAACACATAAAATTCCGCAAACGACACCGCGTTATTCTGCGACGTTTGATGAATATACCAACTCTGAAATCAGGCGCGCTGCCGCTACCGGTATCTATGATATCCGTGGTGCCGGTTCTAAACGCAAGCTGCCACACTTTGACGACTTGCTGTTCTTAGGCGCGTCAGTCAGCCGCTATCCACTGGAAGGTTACCGTGAAAAATGCGGTACTGATGTAATTCTGGGTGCACGTTTTGCTAAAAAACCAATTCATCTGAAAACGCCGGTAACGATTGCCGGCATGAGCTTCGGCTCGCTGTCAGGTCCGGCAAAAGAATCATTGGGTCGCGGCGCTACGGCAGCCGGCACCAGCACCACAACCGGTGATGGCGGTATGACGCAGGAAGAACGCGGCCATTCGCAAACTCTGGTTTATCAGTATTTGCCGTCACGTTACGGTATGAACCCAGATGACTTACGCAAAGCCGATGCCATTGAATTAGTCATTGGTCAGGGCGCTAAACCCGGCGGCGGCGGTATGTTGCTTGGTCAAAAAATTACCAAACGTGTGGCTAAAATGCGTTGTCTGCCAGAAGGCATCGACCAACGTTCATCTTGCCGTCATCCAGACTGGACTGGTCCGGATGATCTCGAGATCAAGATCGCTGAACTGCGCGAAATTACTGACTGGGAAAAACCGATCTATGTAAAAATCGGCGCAACGCGTCCATACTTTGATGTGGCGTTAGCGGTTAAAGCCGGTGCTGATGTCGTCGTGTTAGACGGTATGCAAGGTGGTACAGCGGCAACACAGGAAGTATTTATTGAGCATGTTGGTTTGCCGATTCTGGCGGCGATACGTCCGGCAGTCAAAGCATTGCAGGATTTAGGCGTTTACCGTAATGGTAAAAACAGCGTGCAGCTGATTGTGTCCGGTGGTATTCGTAACGGTGCTGATGTTGCCAAAGCGATTGCTTTAGGCGCAGATGCAGTGGCGATTGGTACTGCAGCGTTGATTGCGCTCGGTGACAATGACCCGCATCTTGAAGAGGAATACAATAAGCTCGGCACGACTGCTGGTGCTTATGATGACTGGCATGAAGGCAAGGATCCAGCGGGTATTACTACGCAAGATCCAGAGCTCATGAAACGTCTGGATCCAATTAAGGCTGGCCATCGTCTGGCTAACTATATTGCGGTGATGACCATGGAAGCACAAGTGGTAGCACGTGCTTGCGGTAAGTCACATTTGCATAATCTAGAACCAGAAGATTTAGTGGCATTAACCATCGAAGCTTCAGCCATGGCACAAGTGCCGCTAGCTGGAACGAGCTGGATTCCGGGAGTCACGAAATTCTAGACTAAACTAAACCATTTTAACCTCACAGTTTTACCTCAGTTTTCTAGCGTAGCTTTTTAGCGCACGCTGAATCTTGAGTTTTTATGAGGGTATGCGTAATGAATAAAAATTTTTGCTTGCAGGCGGATTCGACCTCCAACTACCGCTTTCTGGTAAAAATTTCTTTTCAAATATTATGCATACCCTTTTTTTATCGCCATGGCTTATTCTAGCCTGCACCTCGTTAGTCAACTTTTTTAATTCTTTTTTGTGCGACAGCGCTTAGCCGCTAACAAACCTTCACACCTCGCGGTGTATAGCATTATCGATAGTGATTCACCATTTTTTAATCAATTGAAAAGGGAGTGAGTAATGAGAAATAATGAAAATAAAAGAATGCATGACATGTATCTGCGCGACTGCTTTATGGCCTGGTTTGATGTGGCCTTACTGTGGGCGGTGGTCCTATTTGTGCTAATAGCCATACTTGGTATCGCGACCGATCCCAATATTCGCCTCGTCCTCTATGCTTCCAGTGCTTTGCTCGTGCTGTTTAATACAGCCTCGGTCTATGCCATGACCAAGCATTTCAAAGAAGACAAAGATTACATCTACGGTTTAGACTTTAAACATCTAGATGCTAATCGTGCCGCCAAAATGAACGCCAGGAGACTGTCATGAAAAAAAACTATACGCCGCCGACACAGGGCATGTTTGGTCAGATTTTTGACACTATTTTAGTGCTGGTGCTGGTCTATGCCAGCTTGATGGTGCCGCTGCTGTTTAAAGCCGCGGATAAGGCCGAGCACGCTGCCGAGCTGGCGGCGGCTGCAGTCAATGCCACCTGGGAATCTCTAGGCCAAAACGCAGTGCAGCAGGCGCAGTGGATCAAGCTCGGTTTTAATCCGGATAAAGCTGCGGTCATGATCAACAGCCGTTTTGATTACAGCATCGACCCATTGATGCTGATCATCACTATTGTTGTCGTCGCTGGATATTTTTTGTTCATGCTAAGAGTATCGGATAAACAATACCGCGAAGTTATCGCGGAAAAATTTGATCACTAATAATAATTAACTAAACCACTGGTAATAATAAACTAAACCACTGGCTTCACCATTTGCCAGGGAATAAGTTAAACCAAGGAGAATAATGATGGGATTCTGGGATGTTTTGGAGTATGTCGCATGGAGCTTATCCGCTGCCATGCTGGTATGGATGCTAATCGATGCATTTATGATTTCTTCGCAATATGACGAAGAGTATTTAATGAGTTCGCGTGAAGGCGGTGAAGACGATGTCGTTCATGGCGTACATGTGGAAGAGGGGAAACACTAATGGCCGTAGATAAAATATCAAATAGCAACGGCAAGCCAATTGCCATGCTTAAAGTGCTTAACCCGTTTCATATCTGGGCCCTGGGCGTCGGTATCGTGCTCGTTGGTGAATTTATGGGCTGGAACTTTACCGTCGGTAAGGGCGGAGCCTATGCCTCGCTGATTGCATGCTGGGTGATCGGTTTGCTTTATACCTGTGTTGCCATGATCGATTCTGAAGTGACGTCTACAGTAGCGGCAGCAGGCGGCCAATACACGCAGGCCAAACATATTATCGGACCACTGATGGCATTTAATGTCGGCTTGTATCTAGTCATGGCTTACACCATGCTCTGTGCGGCCGATGCACTGGTGGTGGGGGATCTGATGCGTTCCGGCGCCGAGGTCATGGGTTATGCCGGCTTAGATACCAAACCGTTTGTGGTGCTGACGGTGACCTTTCTGGCCTGGCTTAACTATCGCGGCGTATTTGCAACATTAACGCTGAATCTGGTCATTACCTTTCTCGCCTTTATGTCCTTGATCGTGCTGTTTTTTGCAGTGGATCCACTTAATCAGGGCGCGGTGCTGCAGCATGCAGGTCTATTGACCGATCTGCCTTACGGCTGGATCGGCGTCATTGCCGCGCTGCAGTTTGGTATGTGGTACTACCTTGGCATTGAAGGTACCTGTCAGGCGGCGGAAGAAGTGCGCTCGGCTGGGCGCTCAATTCCACTCGGTACTATGGGCGGTATTATGACGTTGCTGGTGGCAGCCACCATTACCTGGTTTATCGCCACCGGCCTCATGCCCTGGCAGTATTTAGGTCAGGCGACGACGCCGATGTACGATGCCGCCACCTTGCTCGGCAGCAGCCAGTTACAGTTGATGTTATTTGTAGCGACCGCATTTGCCGCCACTGCCTCAGCTAATGGTTGTATCAATGATGCTTCACGTGCCTGGTTTTCACTCGCCCGTGACCGCTATATGCCGGTGTTTTTTGGCGCGATCCATCCTAAATACCGTACGCCCTATCGTTCAGTATTGTTTTTGGTGCCGATTGCAGTTTCATTTGCCTTTACCGGCTTGCTCGATCAGGTGATTACGTTCTCTATCTTGTCCGGCTTGCTTGGCTACACCTTCATGACGTTTAATATGATCCGTTTTAGAAAAATGTGGCCATTAGGTACTATTCATCGTGGTTATATCCATCCGTTTCATCCGATACCGGCGATTACATTGCTTACCCTGTGCGCTGCCACTTATTTTGCGACCTTTCTCGGTTATGGCGCATCGCTGTTATCGATCATGGCGTTTTATATTCTGGCCTCGATCTGGTTCGTGCTGCGTCGCTATAAGTTTGTGAAACGTGCCGATCAGTTTACGATGCCATGGCCACGTCCTAAAGGCTACTAGTCAAGTATTGTCAGTAATAGCAGGGCAGCGTTGGTGACAGCGCTGCCCACCAAAGTCTAAGGGATTAAAATGAAAATAATAATTTTGATTCTACTGCTAGTGTTAGCCGTTTATATCTACCGCAAATACCAAGCTGATGTGCAATATAGAATACAGGCACGGCGTCAGGTGTTTGACGATTGTAGCGACTTGCTGCAAAACCCAGTGCACAGTGCTGATGTTGCCGGTCTGCCTGTAGTGCATGGCAGTTATGACGGCTACCAAGTAGCACTAAGTATCGTCGAAGACACGCTAGGCTGGCGTAAGCTGCCGCCGTTATGGATGCTAGTTAAAGTGTCTGCTAACAAACCCAGTCAGGGCACGTTCGATATGATCGTGCGCCCGGCCAATAACGAGTTTTACAGCCCATCGTGGCAATGGGATGGCAATTTAGCGATACCGGCTAACTGGCCGCAGCATGCGATTATCAAGTACCAGCAACAGCCGCTGGATTTAGCGCTAGTGAGCGACTATGTGCCGCAACTATTCAGCGATAGCAACATGAAAGAATTACTAGTGACGCCTAAGCTGCTGCGGCTAAGTTATATGGTCAAGCAGGGCGAGCGCGGTGAATACCTGATTATGCGCAATGCCGTTTATCAGAGCACGCCTGTAGCCCGCGCTTTGGTAGCCTCACTGCTGCAACAGGCGGTAGCCATGCGTAAAAATATAGAGGCGCATCAATAGGGCAATATCATAGTCAGAAATAAGACGGACAAGACGTAAGCCCATAAACCAGTTAGCATAGACTTTACATATAGACATCAAATATAGACATCACATAAAGGTGCCGCATGAAAACCAGTCCAAAAAATCCAGCCCAGCCCAAACCGCCGTTAGCGCCATTATGGGTACTTTTAACCGCTATCCTGCTGCCGGGTATGGGCCAGGTGCTCAATGACACACCGCAGCGTGGATTTTTTATGGCCTGCTTTATGGTCATTCTTGGTTTAATCAGCTTTAATCTGGCCGCGCCTGATATTTCCTGGGTGGGCCGGCTCGCCGGCGGCATTTTTATCTACGCCTTATCGATCATGGATGCCTACTATTGGGCAAGATACCGCTTCGAAGTTTTTAAACAGCCATGAAAGGCTCAGTAGCAATGAAATCCGTTTTAATCTTTAAATTCTCGCCCACCGAAGGCCCGGGCTATCTGCAAACTTATCTAGAGCAGCAGGGCATACGCTGGCAGTTGATTGCCGTCGATGCCGGCGCAGCTATACCGCAGTTCAATGCCGACATCGCCGCTATTGCGCTGATGGGCGGGCCGATGAGCGTGAACGATGCATTAAACTGGATTCCACCGCTATTAACGCTGATCCGGCAAGCGGTAGCGGCTGATGTGCCGGTGATTGGTCATTGCCTTGGCGGACAGATGCTCGCCAAGGCTTTGGGCGGTGAAATTAGCGATAATCCGATTGCAGAAATCGGCTGGGGTGAAGTTGCGATAGAGTCAACGGCTGTTGCCAATGACTGGTTTGGCGGCGTAACTAAATTTGATTCGTTCCATTGGCATTTTCAGACCTTCAGTATTCCGCCAACGGCAAGCCGGGTGATGCATAGCGCTTACTGCAATAACCAGGCTTTTATCGTCAATGATCGCCATATCGGTTTTCAGTGCCATATAGAAATGACCGCACCGATGATCACCACCTGGTGCGCCAATGCTGATGCCGCACTGTTTGTTGCCGAAAAAACCTCGGTACAGAATCCAGCGGCTATGGTTGCAGCGATTCCTGCCAAGGTGCCGCACTTAAACACTATCGCCGGCCAAGTCTATACGCGCTGGCTCAAAAATGCCGATGTCTCCTATTTGTAAGTGCTAGTTTCAGGTCAACTGATGGCCAGCTATCTGGCTGTAAGCCGTCGTGTCAGCGCCGCCAATTATCCAAACGGAGTAGTTCTTTAAGAGAATTGTTTGCCGGTGCCGCTGGTAGCAAAATGAATCTAGTCCAGTGTCTGACGATTTTGTCATCTCCTACCTGGACTAGCGCAGTACCTTTAAAGGGGGCTGCCCGGTGTGAACCCACTTCTGCCCCCTTCTTTTTGTGCATGCTGCTGACCTTGGCTAATTACCTAAAAGTAAGGAAACGTTTCACATGAATATGCCCACAGAATTTGCGATTGAAGATGTGCAAAACCTGCCCGATATACGCCAGATCGCGATTGATAAAGTCGGCATTAAAGCGCTGCGCCATCCGGTAAAAGTCAAAGATAAAAGCGGCGGCGCGCAGCATAGCGTGGCTATGTTTAATATGTATGTGCATTTGCCGCAGCATTTTAAGGGCACGCACATGTCGCGTTTCGTCGAGATCCTCAATGCCAATGAGCGCGAGATTTCGGTGGAGAATTTTGCGCATATGCTCAGCGAAATGGCGCTTAGACTTGAAGCGCAGTCTGGCCATATTGAAATGAGTTTTCCGTATTTTGTGAATAAATCGGCACCGGTATCCGGTGTTAAAAGCCTGCTTGATTATGAGGTTAGCTTTATCGGCGTCATTGATAACGGCGTCCATGAAATTAAAGTTAAAGTGCTGATTCCGGTGACCAGCCTGTGCCCGTGCTCGAAAAAGATTTCAGCCTACGGCGCGCACAATCAGCGCTCACACGTGACGGTGACGGTCGCGCTTAAAGAATTTATGTGGGTAGAAGACATTATCACGCTGGTGGAGGCGCAGGCCTCAGCCGAGCTCTACGGCCTGCTCAAGCGTCCCGATGAAAAATATGTCACCGAGCGCGCTTATGACAATCCCAAGTTTGTCGAAGACATGGTGCGCGATATTGCCACCGCCTTTAACCATGAGCCGCGCGTTAAAAGCTACATCGTCGAATGCGAGAATTTTGAATCCATCCACAACCATTCAGCCTATGCCTGCATATCGAGTGAAGCTTCATGAATACTATTGTTAGCTTGAAATATTTAGCGCCTAACCATTTAGAACCTAGCCATTTAGAACCTAGCCATTTAGAACCTAGCCATTTAGAACCAGCACCAGCTGTTCGTGCCAAAAACCTGCACACGCTGGGTTTAGTGCCAGTGCCAGCAGTCACGGTGAGTCCGATTGCCGAGATTATCGAAGAAATGCGCTTAGGGCGCATGGTGGTGCTGCTTGACGATGAAGACCGCGAGAACGAAGGCGATCTGGTGATGGCGGCCGAATTTGCGACGGCAGCCGACATTAATTTTATGGCCAAACATGGCCGTGGCCTGATCTGTCTGACGCTAACCGAGGCGCGTGGCAAGCAGCTTAATTTAGAGCCGATGGTCGCCAAAAATGGTACGTCTATGGGCACTAATTTCACCGTGTCTATCGAGGCGGCAGAGGGTGTGACCACCGGTATTTCCGCCGCTGACCGCGCGCAAACGATACAGGCGGCAGTGAATGTCAATGCGCGGCCGGTTGATATTGTCAGCCCTGGCCATGTATTCCCGTTAATTGCACAAGCCGGTGGCGTGCTGGTGCGTGCCGGCCATACTGAAGCTGGCTGTGATATCGCCAAGCTTGCCGGACTGGAGCCGGCCGCCGTTATCTGCGAGATTTTAAAAGATAATGGCGAAATGGCGCGGTTGCCTGATTTACTAGAATTTGCGGCGAAACATGATCTTAAAGTCGGCACAATTGCTGATCTCATTAACCATCGCAGCCAGACTGAACGTCTGGTGTCGCGTGTGGCCGAGCGCATGATAGCCACCGCTTATGGCGAATTTAAACTGATTGCATTTTATGACGCTATTGCCAACCAAACCCATCTGGCATTGGTCAAGGGCAACATCAGCGCTAAAAAAAGCGTGCTCGTGCGCGTGCATGAGCCGCTATCGGTATTGGATTTACTTGATGCAAGTAATGCGCGTCACAGCTGGAGCCTGCAGCATGCGATGCAGACGATTAGCAAAGCCGGCGCCGGCGTCATTGTGATGCTTAGACGTGATGAAACCAGTGAGGAGATTATTCATGCAATTAAATCAACAGATCAAGCAGTTAGCCAGCAACACACGCTTAAAGATTATGGCATCGGTGCGCAGATACTACGAGATTTGGGAGTGGTAAAAATGCGCCTGCTCGGCGAACCACGCAAAATCCCGAGCATGACCGGTTTTGGCCTGGAAGTGACCGAGTTTATTAGCGATACTGAATAAAAATGCGTATGTATTGCGTTGCTGGATGCTTTCAGGACTTAGTTTTTAGTTAACTTAGGTTCTGGTTAACTTAAGACTTTTCCTGAAAGAGTTTTACGCGTTATCACTCGCTAGTTATTACTACAAGCTAAGCTGACTTTACAGGATGATGTGGTCACCATGCAAAGCCAGCTTGCTCGCATTCAAGACATGATTTACTAAAATTCGTAACCCACCATTACATTGGCTGAGTACACTGCCAGATTGTGATAGCTGATGCCGAATTCGTCAGTTGGGCCGTTAATTCTGGTGTAGGCAGCTTTAGCACCCAGGTACATATTCTTGTCTATATTGTACTTAGCGCCTGCGTTTACCACATAAGCGAACTTTTGGTCTTTAGCCTGCCTGATGTCGGCGAGTCCAACACCAAAGCCAACAAATGGCGTGAAGGCAGTCGTGTTCTTAAAGTCATAGTAGGCATTAAGCATATATAAATTGATCCGACTATTAAAATTAAGACCTTCGGCTGCTACTTCGGCGGCACTAAGGGTTCCTCTATCTGTGGTGATGACTGTGCCGCTAGTGGTAATCGTGTCGAGTTGAGCGCTTTTTAAATCGAACTTCATGGTTGCAATCGATGCACCAATTCTTAAGTTTGGCATTAGCACGTCTTTAAAACCAAACTCGGCGCCATACATTGCGCTGGAGTCATAGTCTAATTTGTAAGTTTCACTTCGGGTAAAGCCGGGGCCAGAAGAGTTGTAGGCGTCTGTATCAACATCGCGAGCTTTTGCATAACCTAACGCGCCTTCAACATAAGGCGTTGCCGCTATTGCCGTCGCCGTGGCGGAGATTGCAGTTATCAGCGCAGTTGCGGTTAGTAGTTTTTTCATGTTCATGTTAATTCCCCCGGTGGTTATTGGTGATCACTAATTAATGGGTATGACTTAATGGGTATTATCAGTATTACCTAAACGTAAAATATTGTATTTGTAACTATACTCGTTGTCATTTTAATTTTAGTTTTACCGTGTTTGCACCTATACGCTGCAAGAGAATAGCTTTACTTGTATGGGGGCATATTGTCGCCGCCAGTTTGTGGCCAAGCATGGCAGAGGTCAGTGGCAAGTGACTCAATCTAGAACCGATGGTCGCCAACAGCGGCACGTAAACATATGCTATTACTTCGTATCTATGGGCACTAATTGCAAAGTATATATCGAGGCGGTAGCGGCTGTGACCATCGGTATTTTCACCACTGCAAGTGCACAGATGTTGCTGGCCGCAGTCTATGCACGGCCGGTTGATATCGTCAGCCTTAGGTTATTTAGTCCCCCTAGTCGCACTAGCCAGGGTTTTGAAATCAAATTTCAGCCTGATTGCATGCTGCAGGCCCTGATCAGCCGCCTCAGGGTCTGTCGGGACGCAAAATGCAGAATGCCAGCATCGCGACAAATGTTAAACCTGCGGCCAATAAGAAGGCGGTAGCCGGGTTTAGCAGCCACAGCGCGCCGGCAATCAGCGATGCCGGTAAATAGGCAATACCGCTGATAAAGTTATACAGCCCAATCGCAGCAGCACGTCGTTCGGGTTCAATATCAGCGATAAAGGCCTTGCTCTGCGCTTCATCGATGGCATAAAACAGACCGTAAACGACAAACAGCGCAATGATCTGCGGCTTGCTGCCGGCATAGGCGAAGCCTAGGTTCATGAGCATATAAATCAAATAGCCGAGCAACATAATGCGTCCGCGGCCAATACGATCGCCCAGCCTGCCAGCAAGCGGCGCCATTACCACAAAAGCCAGATTGAACAGCGCATAGAGCAGCACGATTTCTTTTAGCGTGAAACCGAGGCTATGCGCGCGCAGCAGTAAAAAGCCAAAACTAAAATAAGCCAGTGCAAATATAGCTGCCGGAATCAGATAGCGCTTGAACTGCGCACTCAATGTATTGCAGGTGGCGAATATATTCTCGCGCTGGTGCGTGGCTGCTGGCTGGTCTTGCATGCGGCTTAACAAGATCACGCTGAGTACTGCCGGCACTAAGGCGATGCCAAATAATATTTGAAAGCTGGCGACGCTTTCTCCCAACCGCCACAGTAGTGCGTAAGCGATCAGCGGACCAATTACCGCACCGGTTTTATCCAGTGCTTTGTGGACGCCGAAAGCATAGCCACGGTTTGATTTTTCTGCGACGCTAGCTAACCAGGCATCACGCGCTGGACCACGGAAACTCTTGCCGAGGCGCTCAATAATCCGAAATGCAGCTACAGCCACGATAGCGCTTGATAGCAGCAGAATTAGTTTAGCCAGGGTGGAAAAGCCATAGCCGGTGAGCACATAAACTTTACGCTTACCGGTTTTATCGGATAACCAGCCGGAGAGGTAATTAAGGGAGGAGGCGGCAAGATCGGCGCAACCCTCAACCAGTCCGAGCAGGGCGCTGGATGCGCCGGCAATTGTGGTGAAGAATATCGCAAATACTGAGAAAATCATCTCGGAACTGAGATCGGTGAGCAGGCTCACCAGGCCAAGTTTGACTACGTCCGCATGCAGTTTAACGCTTCTCGCCGGCGCTGCTGGCTTTGCATTTGATTGCGTGCTGTTCATGGCAATATTTTATGCCGATTACGTCGAGATGACTACCTACAGGTGCTGCTAAAAATATGCACCAGCTTCGCTACACAACAAGCACAACAGCGTTATATAGGCCGAGGACAAGCTACTACTAGACGACTGGTCTATTTTTAATTACAATCTAGTTATGACTATCGATATAACAACTACGAAAGCCGTTGATACACGGCAGCTGATCCTCGCCAGCGGCAGGGCTTTAATCCTTGGTAAAGGCTTTACCGCGGTCGGTTTGAATGAGATATTGACTAGCGCCGGCGTGCCTAAAGGCTCGTTCTATCATTATTTCAAATCCAAAGAACAATTCGGCAACGCCTTGCTTGAAGATTACTTTTCTAACTATTTACAACAATTAGAGCTCACAATGCAGGATAACGGCAGCAGTGTGGCTAGCCGCCTGTTGGCTTTTTTTCAATCATGGCTAGATAGCCAGACTAGCGATCACACTACAGATAAATGCCTGGTGGTAAAACTGAGCGCCGAGGTCACTGACCTTTCTGAAACCATGCGCGTTACGCTTAAAAATGGTACCGATGCGGTGGTCACGCGCTTAAGTGACGCGCTCAAGCTGGGTATGGCGCAAGCTGAGTTTTCGTCCGAGCTGGATGCCAGTAAGCTCACTGCAGAAATTTACGCTATGTGGATAGGGGCAAGCTTGTTGACTAAGGTTAGCCGCACGCGTGAGCACTTGCAGCGCGCGATGGTCGCAACCGCAGACCGCTTAATTCTGGCTAGAGCTTGAGTTTTTTTATCTAATCAAAATAAATCGACGAGTCTATTGCTATTAATAAACCGCTGGCTTATGTTAAATAAATAATCCAACAGGCTTATTGGCAGCGCCTATCAGGACATAAAATGTTTATCCCCAATACTCAGCAATCCCCGCATAGCAACTCTGGCTACCAGCATATGTTCCAAGCCGGCAAGCTGACTTTTGGCATATCGTTTCCGATTGAAGCGTTTAATGGCGATATGCCAACAATGCATAATCAGCTGGCGCTGGCGCAGTTTGCCGAGCGTGCTGGCTTTGCCAGTTTGGGGTTCCGTGACGTACCGCTGCGCGACCCCAGTTTTGGTGACTCCGGACAGGTGTTTGATGTCTGGTCATATCTGGGCTATATCGCCGGCCAGACTAAAGAAATAGCCTTGCTGACGGCGGCGGTGATTTTGCCGCTGCGCCACCCGATTCATACCGCCAAGGCCGCGGCTACGATTGATCAGCTTTCTAATGGCCGTTTATTGCTCGGTGTGGCCTCCGGTGACCGGCCGGTTGAGTTTCCGGCGTTTGGTGTAGATTTCGATAGCCGCGGCGCAGATTTTCGCGAAAAATTCGAACTGATGAAGATTTACTGGGCGAATAACTACCCGCATGTTGATAGCAGCTTTGGCTATTTGCGTCACGCTGATGTGATTCCGAAACCGGTTGCCAGTCATGTACCGTTACTGGTTACCGGCCACAGCCAGCAGGATTTAAGCTGGATCGCTGCACATGCCGATGGCTGGATGACTTATCCGCGCAGCATAGACGCGCAGGCGCAAGTCATACAACGCTGGCGTGATGCTGTGGATGCAGTGCTGCCGGGTCAATACAAACCGTTTACGCAGTCATATCTGATTGATTTAACCGATAATCCTAATGAAGCGCCGACGCCGATTCATCTGGGCCACCGTTTAGGCCGAAATCCGCTACTGATGCATTTACGCGCCTGCAAACGCATCGGCGTCGATCATCTGCTGTTTAACCTGAAATATGGCAAACGACCCGCCAGCGAAGTGCTACAGGAGCTGGCTGAATTTGTATTGCCGGAGTTTTCTTGAGTTTGCCTAAGTTTGCCTGAATTTAGGCTGTGTACTTTACCGATTATTTTCTTATAAGGAAAAAAGATGAAAGCTGTAGGACTAAGCCGTTATTTACCGATAGAGCATGCTGAATCTTTGCTCGATATTGAGCTACCTATCCCTGATGTCAGCGGGCTCGATCTCTTAGTGCGTGTGCATGCCATTGCCGTCAATCCGGTGGATACAAAAGTGCGTAAACCCAAGGATAAAGTCGAATCTTCCCCAAAAATACTCGGCTGGGATGCCGCCGGTGAAGTCATTGCCGTTGGCCCGGATTGCACCTTGTTTAAACCGGGTGATCAGGTGTTTTATGCTGGCGATATTACGCGCTCCGGTTGCAATGCCGAATACCAGCTGATTGACGAACGCATCGTCGGCCACATGCCAAAAAGTTTGAGCTATGCACAAGCGGCCGCGTTGCCACTGACCGCCATCACCGCCTGGGAAGCACTATTTGAACGCCTCGGTATTGTGATCGACCCGGCACACAATAAAGGCCGTAAGCTGCTCATTATTGGCGGTGCTGGCGGCGTTGGCTCTATTGCCATACAACTGGCAAGCAAGCTTGCCGGCATCACCGTCATTGCCACTGCGTCGCGTCCAGAAACCACGCACTGGGTCAAAGACTGGGGGGCGCAGCACGTGATCAATCATAAGCTCGACTTAGTGACGCAGATGCAGGCACTCAGCATTGGTGAGCTCGATTATATTTTCTGCTGTAATAACACCGATGCCTATTTCCCGGTGATGGCCGCGCTGATTAAGCCGCAGGGCCGCATCTGCTCGATTGTAGAAACCGCGTTGCCGGTTAATCTTGATCTGCTTAAAAATAAAAGCGCGACCTTTGTCTGGGAGCTAATGTATACGCGCTCTATGTATCAGACGCCAGACATGATCGCGCAGCACCATATCCTCGAACGTGTGGCGACATTGGTCGATGCCGGCACATTGCGCACCACGCTTAATAAAACCCTGTCACCGATTAATGCGGCGAATTTGCGCGAGGCGCATGCCGAGCTTGAAGCCGGCAACACTATTGGCAAAATTGTATTAAGCGGCTGGAATTAATTTTAACTAGCTTTATTTTTATAAAATATCAGGAGAACTACTATGTCACGTGTCGTCCGTTTTGAGCAAACAGGTGGTCCGGAAGTATTGCAAATCAAAGACGAAATCGTCGCCGCACCAAAGGCCGGTGAAGTACAGATTGCAGTCAAAGCCATTGGTATTAATCGCGCAGAAGTCATGTTCCGCCAAAATCAGTATCTTGAAGATCCTGTATTGCCGGCGCGCTTAGGTTATGAGGCGGCGGGCATTGTCACTGCTGTCGGCAGCGGCGTTAGCGAATTTAAAGTGGGCGACGCAGTCAGCACCGTGCCAGCTTTTTCACAAAACGAATATGGCGTCTATGCGGAGCTGGCGAACGTGCCGGCTACGGCTGTGGTTAAGCATCCGCCTAATTTATCCTGGACCGAAGCCGCCGCGATATGGATGCAGTACACCACCGCTTATGGCGCACTGGTCGAAATTGCCGACACCAAAGCTGGCGAGTTTGTTCTGATTACGGCCGCGTCGAGCAGTGTCGGAGTGGCGGCAATACAAACAGCCAACATGCTCGGTGCGATTCCGATTGCGCTAACACGAACCAGTAGCAAGCGTGACGCCTTGCTTCACGCCGGGGCTAAATATGTGATTGTGACTGAAGAAGAAGATCTAGTGGCCGCAGTGCAGCGCATTACCAACAACAAAGGTGCGCGCGTGGTATTTGACCCGGTTGGTGGACCGACGATCAATCTGTTGGCAGCAGCCACCGCGCAACGTGGCATTATTTTTCAGTATGGCGCATTAAGTTCTGAGCCGACGCCATTGCCATTATTTACCATGCTTGCCAAGCAATTAACCATACGCGGTTATACCTTGTTTGAACTCAGCATGGATCCACAACGACTGATACCCGCGAAAGCCTTTATTATTAAAGGACTCAGCGACGGCAAGCTTAAACCAACCATAGCCAAAATTTTCAAGCTGGAGCAAGTGGTTGATGCGCATCGCTATATGGAATCCAATCAGCAGATCGGCAAGATTGTGTTGGAAGTTTAAAGCGGCGGCGCTGATTTTAAACGCAAATTGATTGCTCTCAGGCAAGTAGTTTGCGTTTTAAAAAGCAATGCGTGCTGCTCGATATTATCGACAGCAGTGATGGTTGATTTCACTGGGGCGCGTCTTAGCTTGGCATGAGTGTTAGCCTTGCAGATGAGCCGGCGTAAATTTAATCACCATAGTTTTCAACAAACAGTCTGGCGCAGATCAGGCAGACTAAACTCAGACCGCCGATGACGATGATTGCCAGCACGTCGGCGCCGGCGTAACCCCAGAACTCACTCATGGTTTTTTCCTTTTATTTGACTGGTTTGATGCAGTATCAGCCGGCTAACAGGCCGGTATCGATCATGCGTAATCTGCCAAAGTCTGACAGCTGATAACGGAACTGCAGTTGCTGCTGACCCTGATGTTGCGCCAGTTTTTGGTCAATGCGTGTAATCAGGCCAGCGGCGGATAACTCATCTAAAGCAATGCGTAAGGTTTTTTCGCTGTAGGCGCCAGCTAAGCCATATTCGACAAAGGTTTGCGCAATCAGCGCTTGCTCCCACAGGTTGGTCACTTGGCTCAGCGCGACCAGTAAAAAGCCTTTCTGGTGCAGTTTCATGGCAACTCCGCGGCTAAGGTTTGATTAGTGTTTGCGCTGGCTTCGTGGTCGCGCAGTTGAGCCACCGACTCTGCCGGTTCGCTGAACATCACAAAGCTGCCGAGTACCGTGAACACCAGGCCGACAATAAAATACCATTGTGGTAGTTGCAAGGTGAAGGCGGCAATAAAGATCAGCGCAAACACCGCATACAGGTTGCCGATAGCCTCGCCACGGCCAACACCAATCAGGCTGAAGCTCTTGTAAAAAGCGGTATAGCAGAAAGCGTGGCAGGCCGCCGCCAGCGTAATCCACAGCATGGCCTTGCTATTGGTGAAGGTGCCGATCACCAGTTGCTGAATGGGAAGGTCGGTAAACAGCATCAATGCCGGCAAAATAAGCATGCCCCAGAACAATATTTCAAAACTGAAGCGGCAATGGATGCCCACATCCGGGTCAGATACATCCATGGCGCGACCGGCGACTGCACCTTCCGAACCCCAGCCGATAGCAGACATAATGCCGCCGATATAGCCCAGCCAGGCATTCGGATTAGAAGCATCCATCTCGCCAAACAAGCTTGGCCCGTAAATCACCATGCCACCAAAAATGATGATGCACATGCCGATGGCGGCGCGCTTGGATATTTTTTCTTGATACCAAAGCCGGGCAATAATGGCACCGATCACCGGATAAAACAGCGAAGAGATGGCGGCAAATACCGGGCCGATAAAGCCCATGGCCATGTAGGAGCCAAAAATCGCCATCGGCCCGCCACACAGCGAGGCGAGGGCATACCATTTTGAAATTTTGCGAAAGCGCAACATGGTGCGGCCATAGTCTTTCACCTTGCCCAGCACCAGATTCCATAACAATAAGAAAAAGAACACGGTAATGGCATGCACCCAGGTCATGACCGCCGTTGCCGCCAGCCGCAATGACTGCGCATCGGCCGGAATATCGACATAAGGCGACTCAAACCACAGCGCCGTACCCGGCACATACCAGGCGCCCCAGAGAATAGCGGTCCACAGTGCCCACATAAAGCCCCAGCGCTGATTGCGTGCATAGTGTTTATGGAGCGCCTGCTTAAGCAATGCGCCCGATGCGCTAAGGTTGGTCATAGGTTGGTTAACTTTAACTAGAGGCTAGTGGATGGCAGTATTAACATTGCGCGATTTAGCCGGGTTGATTAACAAGGCGGTCGGCGACGGCGGTAAAGTTGAGCATTAGTTGCTGCTTGATACTGCTGTCTAAGGCGACAGCGTCGATTGCCTTGTCCATGGCTTGCAGCCACAGGTCTTTTGAACTGGTGGTGATCGTTACATGTTCATGCATGAGTTTGATATTGGCATGGCCATGTTTTTCAGCATAAAGCTTGGGCCCACCGAGAAAGCCGCTTAGAAAATTAAACTGCTCCAGACGGGAATGCGCGACACCGTTACCACGCAAATGCAGGCGGTGCAGTTCTTCAGCGGCTGGATCAGTTTCGACGATATCGTAAAATACCTGTATTAATCGCTGCAACCCAGACTCACCACCAAGCTGTTCGTATAAGGTGGTGCGTGGTGCTGTTGTTGATGCAGATGGCGTTGAAATCATTACCGGCTTTCATGAGGCTTTAATGACTTTGATAGTAGAGCCTGCGCGCGCTGTAGAACATTATCTTGAAGGTGTAACCCCAAAGAAGTAGCTGCAATTTATCGGAACGGTGAAATAATAAAGCCAGCCTTTTGTTTAAACCGCTGCCGGCTAAACTGCCGGCGCCATAAATATCAAATAGGAATTAACTAGGTGATCAATAAACACCCTATCGCCATCTGTACGGCTAGTCTGAAAGCTATTAACACGCCGAAAAATCAGGGCTATGCCAGCCTACTACCACTTTAATAGTAATACGTAGTTGTAATTGTAAGCCACGGTGCATTGTCAGCAAAATGGGGTCAGTGCGGAATCATTAATGCGGGCCGTATGTAAAGAACTATTCAGCAGGCGCAAAAACCTGATACTTTTGTTAGACCCAGGTGGGCAATGCTGCTGCAGTGATCAGCGTTGTATGGGGTAATTTATAAAAAAAGGGGACTTAAATTGAGTGCAAATTCTTCAATTGATGCCATTTCCGCCGATTTATCTGAAAATGTGGCCGCGCAAAACGCTACATTACATAGAAAAATCGGTTGGCAAGGCGCATTTTGGGTAGCAAGTGGCGTTCCAGCACTTGTATTATTTTCAATCGGTGCAATTGCCGCCACTGTCGGTAAGCCGGCGTGGATGGTATGGATGATCTCGATTGCGTTTGGTTTTATTCAGGCGTTTACCTATGCAGAAATAGCCGGTTTATTTCCGCACAAGTCAGGCGGTGCTTCCATTTATGGTGCGGTGGCTTGGGTTAAATACAGCAAGTTTGTGGCACCGGTATCAGTGTGGTGTAACTGGTTTGCCTGGTCGCCGGTGCTGGCAATTGGCTCTGGGCTGGCAGCAGGTTATATGCTCAATGCACTGTTTGCGCCCGATGCCTTGATCAATACCTGGCAGATTACCTTGTTTGATTTAAGCATGATTAAAGATGGTTTGGCGCTGCGTATTAACGCTACCTTTGTTCTGGGCGCGGCTGTTTTGCTAGCTGTGTTTTCAGTACAGCATGGCGGTATTTTGCGTTCAGCCAGAACGACGATGGTGTTGGGCGTGATTGCTTTGATCCCATTAATGTTAATCGGCTTAGTACCTTTAATCACTGGTGATGCACCGCAGGCCAACTACTTTCCACTAGCACCATTAGCTTATGATGCCGCCGGCAATGTGGTTGATGGCGTTTGGGGCATAGAGGGTTGGAAACTAATGGCGGGCGGACTGTTTATTGCAGCCTGGTCTACTTATGGTTTTGAAACCGCGGTTTGCTATACACGTGAATTTAAGAACCCGAAAACAGATACGTTTAAAGCGATTTTTTATTCAGGTCTGTTATGTATAGCGGTATTTACCTTGGTGCCAATTGCTTTTCAGGGCCATCTAGGTCTAGGTAGCCTGGTGACACCGGCGGTGATTGATGCGGCCGGTGTGGTGGTAACACCTGCGGTTTATGACGGTATGCTCGCCCCAAGTATTTATAGCGGTATGGGTGTAGCGGCAGCATTATCTGATATGGCGGGTGGCGGTAAGTTTATCGGTAACCTCATGGTCATCATGTTGGTACTGGCATTGTTACTATCTATCATGACATCGATGGCCGGTTCTTCACGTACGCTCTACCAAGCCTCGGTTGATGGCTGGTTGCCCAGGTTTCTGTCTCATGTCAACGAGCATGGTGCACCAACTAAAGCGATGTGGACTGATCTGTGTTTTAACCTGATTCTGCTGATGATGTCGGACTATGTGTTTATTCTGGCAGCGTGTAACGTCGGTTATATTATTTTCAACTTCCTTAATCTCAATGCCGGCTGGATCCATCGTATGGACCGTCCAAACTGGATTCGTCCATATAAAGCGCCAACTATTATCTTAGCGGTGGGCGGTGTGCTCGGCTATGTTAACTTAGCGGTGATGGGCCTGGGTGCTGATATCTGGGGTGCTGGTACACTGAAAACTGGTTTAATCTTTGCTGCATTGATTATTCCGGTATTTATCTATCGTCACTATGTACAGGATAAAGGCAAATTCCCGGCGCAAATGCTTGAGGATATGTACATCGATGATAAAGACGAAGGCGCAACAACGCATGCCGGCATTCTGCCTTATCTGACCATTGCCGCAGGTGTGGCGCTGGTATGGTATATGCACAGTTTGTAAAGCTTGATTAGCGCAACGATTTTAGTTGCGTACTGGTTAGAAAAAACGGGCGACAGATTAAATCTGCCGCCCGTTTTTTTTGTTGGTGACATGTTGAGCGCAGGTATTTAAGCCGCGCCTATCTTTTGCCTGAAGAATTAGCAAAACCAATTGATGTGATCAGCTAACAGGCGTATAAAGACAGTCGATAATCTAAGGGCACGTTTATTAATTAAATTTTCGTCGCTATAGCGCGTTGCTCATAAAAATTATGCCTTAACTATCAAGCATACGCTGCGTCTTGATTTTGTATTCGCGCTTTGTCTGGCTTAGAAACTTTAATTAATAGAGGTACCTCTAAGTCTGCTCTCAACCAACCACGAGTAAAATTCCGCATGCAACAAACATTGAACAAGCAGCCCTTATCTGTTTTTTATTGGGCAATGATTTTGTCTGTGGTCGCCATTATTGGTTTTGCTTACGTGAAATGGATTCCGTATTACGCCAAAGCTTTTATCGCCCATAGCCAGCACTTTATCGGCGACTCCATTATTTCTGGAAAAGCCGCAGCACCGCCAGCGGCATCATGGACTGCGGCAGTGGATTATGCGCTGACTTATAGTCAGGCTATCTGGAAGGCGATGCTACTTGGGCTTATTCTGGGTTCTGGCATTAAAGTGCTGATCCCGTCGCGCTGGATGTCTGCGGTGCTCGGAAAACTTGGCTTAAAAAGCGTCATGCTTGGCGGTCTGTTTGCCATTCCGTGCATGATGTGCACCTGTTGCGCTGCGCCGGTCGCAGCTGGCATGCGCCAAAAGCGCGCATCAATCGGCAGTGTTGTCTCCTGGTGGCTGTCAAATCCGCTGCTCAATCCGGCAACGCTGGTGTTTATGGGGTTCGTACTGGGCTGGGGCTGGGCGCTGTTCAGGCTAGTATTTGCTATTGCCATGGTGCTAGGCGTGGCTTATTTAGCCGAGCGTTATGCTGGTGCCGCGCCAGCCGCTGATATTGATCAACATTTCACAACCGAGCCTGAAGTTGCAACTGCTAGCCTCTGGCTTAGCTGGCTGCAGGAATTTATGCGCATGAGCATCAGGCTGCTGCCGGAATATATCGTGTTAGTGCTATTGCTTGGTGCGGCCAGAGTCTGGCTGTTTCCTATGTTTGCTATCGATGACAGCATGCTCTGGATTATATTTATGGCCATCGCCGGTATGCTGTTTATGATTCCGACGGCGGGAGAAGTACCTATCGTGCAAGCCATGTTCGCGCTTGGCATGGGTGCCGGGCCTGCGGCCGCATTGATCATGACCTTGCCCGCGATCAGCTTGCCATCGCTGGTCATGCTCGGCAAGGTGTTGAGTCTTCGCGTCCGTGTCATCATCGCCAGCGGTGTTGTCTGTTCTGGGATTATTGCCGGCCTTGTGGCCAGGTTCGTGTTTTAGCGTCTAAGCTTACTTAGTCGCAACAGACCCAGCCCTTAACTTAAGCTTAGTACACACGCCTTCAATTACACCGAACATTATGGCTACTTATAAACGCATAGACATTGCCCAGGCTTTTACGGGTTTTGATGACATACTGGATGTGCGTTCGCCCGCTGAATATGCGGACGATCATGTGCCCTGCGCGATCAATGTGCCGGTACTTAACGATGCCGAGCGCGCCCATATCGGCACTTTATACAAGCAGGTATCGCCATTTGCCGCCAAGAAATTAGGCGCGGCATGGATCGCCCGCAATATTGCGCAGCATCTGGAAAATCAATTTAACGACCGTGAGAAATCCTGGCGGCCTCTAGTTTACTGCTGGCGCGGCGGCATGCGTAGCGGTGCCATGGCACATATTTTGGCGCAGGTGGGCTTTAATACGAGTCAGCTCGATGGCGGTTATAAAAACTACCGGCGCCATGTCATTGCCGGGCTCGAGGCGCTACCCATTCAGTTTAATTTTCGGGTGATTAGTGGCAACACCGGATCAGGAAAAAGCCATCTGCTGCATGCCTTGGCAGCACAAGGTGCGCAGGTGCTGGATTTAGAGGCGCTGGCACAACACCGTGGTTCATTGCTGGGACGTTTGCCCAATCAGGCGCAACCATCACAAAAAATGTTTGAAACTCGGCTATGGCAAGCACTGCAAACTTTTAGCGGCGAGCGGCCGGTTTACATTGAGGCAGAAAGCCGTAAAGTCGGCGCACTCAGTTTGCCCGATGCTTTGGCCCAGCGCATGCGCGTCTCGCCTTGTGTGCTGCTAGAAGTGCCACAGCCTGCGCGCGTCAAATTTTTAATCGAAGACTATGTGCATTTTATCAATCAGCCCAGCCTGCTGCTGGAGCGTTTAGCGTTGCTGCTGGAAATGCATGGCCATGAAGTGATCAAGCGCTGGAGCACAATGGTAGCAGCCGGCGACTGGCCGGCACTGGTAGACGAGCTGCTGACACAGCATTATGACCCCGCCTATAAGCGCTCTTCTGGCATGGGCTACCAGCAATTGCACCGCGCTGAACTGCTTAGCTTAAGCGCGCTTGATAGCGCCAGTCTGCAGGCCGCGGCTGAAAATTTAATCAGGAATGAAAGATAAAATAATGACTAAAGTGCGTCTTACCCAATATTCACACGGCGGCGGTTGCGGCTGCAAGATTTCACCGGCATTACTTTCCAGGATTTTGTCGGCAGTGCCCCCGGCTGCGCTGTTTCCGGATCTACTCGTTGGCATGGAGTCCAGCGATGACGCTGCGGTTTATCGCTTGAATGACACGCAGGCAGTGATCGCGACTACCGATTTTTTTATGCCGATTGTCGATGACGCTTACGATTTTGGCCGCATCGCCGCGACCAATGCCTTGTCTGATATTTATGCCATGGGCGGCCAACCGATCATGGCGTTAGCGGTGGTCGGTATGCCGATTGATAAGCTGCCGCTGGAAACTATTGGGCAAATTTTGGCCGGTGGCGCCGCGGTGTGCGCCGCCGCGGGCATTCCCATTGCCGGCGGCCATTCGATCGACTCCCCGGAGCCGATCTACGGTTTGGTCGCCATCGGTCTCGTCCATCCTGAGCAGGTAAAACGCAATGACACGGCTAAGGCCGACGATGTGTTGATTTTAAGTAAACCGATCGGCGTAGGCGTACTCAGTGCGGCGCTGAAAAAAGGTGAACTCAGTGCGGCCGGTTACCAGCAGATGATCGATATTACGACAGCGCTTAATCGCACCGGCACCGCGCTTGCCAAGTTGCCGGGCGTGCATGCCATGACCGATGTCACTGGTTTTGCTTTGCTCGGTCATTTGCTCGAAATATGCCGCGGCTCACAATTGCACGCGCAAATTGAGTTTGAGCGCGTGCCTGTGATCGATATTGCCTTGCAGCTGGCGCAAGAGGGCTATGCAACCGGCGCGGCGGCGCGTAACTGGGAGAGTTATGGCGAGGACGTAGTTTTAGGCGCGGCCATCACCGACTGGCAGCGTAAGCTGCTCTGCGATCCACAAACCAGCGGCGGTTTACTGGTGAGCTGTGCGCCGGAAGCTGTGGAGGCGGTATTGGCGGCGTTCAACGCCGACGGCTTCAAACACGCAGCTGTGATCGGCACTATGGCGGCGATGCATGTGCAAATCTTAGCGGCGCAAACTAGCGCCGCGCGAGTCACGGTTAGCTAAGAGCCGGCTTATGTAGATTAGGCGCTAAGCCGGCGAGCATAGAGTCAGCTTGGATGGCAAACACTAGCCGTTTATTGCCGCGGCTGTTTTACAGCAGCAGTTTTACAGTGCCTGATTCTAAAAGCTATAGAGCATGGTTGCCATGAACTTGTTGCTGTCGGGCTTTCGGCTTGCGCCCAGCGAATAAACCGCTGCTTCTTTATAGCTAAAGTACTCGAGTTTTCCGCTCCAGTTTTTATCGTAGTTGTAACCGGCAATTAAATCCAGCTCTTTGCCATAACGCTGACTGCTGCCGCCACCGGCTACGCTAAAGTCGCGGTCAGCATTCAGCCAGTGATACTCAGCGGATAGCTGCACATTGAGTAACTTGCCATTGACAGTGATAAACGTGTCGGCAATACCTTCTTTAGGGGTGGTTAAGAACGAGTCGCCCAGGCCTTGAAACAAGTGGCCAGTGGCGAGCGGGGTTTGAAAACCATATAAGCCATCGTTGCTAGAAAGCCGTTCGTGGTCTAAGCGCGCCGACCAGCTGCCAAAACCGGCACCGCCACCTAAGCGCCAGTAATGCGCATCTATACGGCTATCGCCGGCTTGATAGGCGTCTTGCTTGGCGTATTCTGCCGTATAGAGTAGCTGCCAATTCGCCTCAAGTTTGCGACTGCCATCAGCGCGCAGCCCAAGGGTGCGGCTGGAGTTATCGCTAAAGCCGGTGCCGTCAAATGTAGTGGTGCTAGTGGCATAGGGGTTAAAACCGTTCAGCGGCATATTTTGCAAATAGCCGTAAGCAGTCAGGCTTTGCCCCGGGGCATGTTTCCAGCGGGCATGGGCGATATCAACATTGCCCTGACTAATATATTGGCTGGTGATGCGTCTTAGCCCTTCAAAGTGGGCGGCATAAAGCTCTACATCTTTAATGCTTTTATTCTCGACGGCTAAGCCATCAAATACCTGCATGATTTGACGATATTCAACATTGCCGATAAAGCGCGTATTGTCGAGTTTGACCGATTGCCGGCCCAGCCGCACCTGGGTTTGCGGTAGCCCAGTCCACTCGACATACAACTGGTTAATACCGGTAAAGTCCGGATCTACCACTAAGGGGTAGTTTCTTTTGTCGGCAGGCGTGGACGTGCTCAGGCCAAAGGTGTTCGGCGTACCATCGTAAAAATCATTATTCAATTGCGCCACATTGATAAGTTGTGCGGCGACGCTAAAATTATTTAACGGCTTGGTTTGCCAGCCGATCAGGCTGCGCATGGTGATTGCATTGGCGTGCTCGGATTTATTGGCGACATCGACATTTTCGTAACGCAGTCTAAAGCTGGTCATGGGTTGACCCATAGCAATCGCTTCGCTCAATGTTGCCGGCGATGTGAGTGTAGCGGTTTCTGCCGCTAGCGTTGGTAAGGCATGGCTGGCAGCCATCGCCGCCAACAGGTAACTATAAAAATTGCGTTTCATATTAAATTCCAATGCGTTCGTAAGCGGCGTAACTAGCAGTGATCATCAAGTATTGATCATCAAGCCGTGATCATCAAGACTTGATCGTTAAATAAAAGTCTTAGTTTTTGGGGGCTAGTGCAGTACCTAGCTGCATCTTCTCGATAGCCGCCACAATAGGCGCGATGCCGCTGTTGGTGCCGCTAGTCTGCACTTGGATTTGCCCCTGACTATTTAACAAAGTGACCGTATTCGAGTGGGCTACATCGCCGGCTTTGACTACTTTATAGCGGCTATTTAAGGCATTAGACAGCGCTCGTACCAGGTTATCATTGCCTTTAAGCAGTTGCCAATTGGCGCCCAAGCCCTTTTTTTCGGCAAAGGCTTTGAGTGCCTTCGGGCTGTCTGTGTCTGGGGTTAGCGTGACTAATACAAAGCCAATCTCGTTGCGCCTATTGGCTGGGATTTTAGTTTCAATCTGCTTCATGCTTTCAACCATGATCGGGCAGGCGGTAGAGCAACCGGTAAATATCAAAGCGATTATCTGCGGCTTGCCGGCCAAGGATTCTAGCGCAATCGATTGCTTATCCGCGGTTTGCCAGATGCCGCCGACGTGATAGACCGAGTCACCGGGCAATGCTGAATCGGCAACAGTGGCGCTGCTAAAACTAAGCAGCGCGGCGATTAGTAGTAGTTTCATTATGCGTTCCTTCATTATTCGCGTCTTCATTGCTAGTGTTTTTAATCATGCGTGTTTTAATCATTGCCGTCTAGCGCACATCTAAAGCCTAGGCTGCCCAAAGTAAACTTAGCGTTTAGGCTAGAGCGAAAACCGTAACGCATAAAAGCGGCGTAGTCACTGGGATTGACTGCGCCAGCACTGCCTGAGGCACAGTAAAGATCCTTGTTGACGCTGCTATCACCACGTGATTCACCGCTAATTAGATTGGCATTAAAATCTTCAGTCCATTCCCAAATTAGCCCATGCATATTATGTACGCCCCAATAATTGGGCGCATCTTGACCGACTGCAGTCGGTGTTTGTTTTGAGGCTTTAGCATACCAATCGAGTATTTTTTGATGATAGCCGGGTTCGGCGCTGCCATCTTTTTGCGTAGCTGAGGCTTGTGCCACATATTCCCACTCGGCCACGGTCGGCAAGCGTTTGTGTTCGGCGGCACAATAGGCTTGTGCGGCATACCAGGAGACATAAATTACCGGTTTTTCTAAATCAGTGGCACTAGGCAGGTATTGATTGCCGTGTTTTCGCCAATGGCTTAGATAGGCCGCTTCAGCAAATAGGCTGGGCACCGCATCACGCTGCCACTGCGGATTTTTAGCGACAAAATTTTGAAATGCAACATTGGTCACCGGCAACTTATCGAGCCGAAACGGTGCCACGCTGATTAAGGGGCTATCTGTGCTTAAATACAGCGGACGATATTCACCCGCTGTAATATTGGCCATATCGTCCTGACCCCAACTGTTATTGGTGATCAATAACAGCAGGATCAGGCTATAGCGCGGTATGAACCAGGTTGGCAATTAGCCGTGCTCATTACTGCTTGCAGGTGGCGGTAATTTACGTTGCGCTTCTACTTGTGCCGGTGTGACTTGACCGCCGTTATTGTCAAAACTATTAAGTACATAGGTCAGCACATTAGAAATTTGTGCATTATTCAACGCAATAGCCGGCATGACACTGTCATAGGTGATGTTGTTGACCGTAATCGGGCCGGCGCGGCCATGCAAGATAATGTTAATCGCACGGTTATGATCTGCATTCAAATAGTCAGATTTTGCCAATGGTGGAAACGCGTGCGGAATACCTTCGCCCTTGGCTTGGTGGCAGGCTAAGCAATTAGCTTCGTACACGTTTTTGCCTTGGGCAATTTGTTCAGTTTTGTTGTGTACGACAAACACTTCTTGTGTAGCTTTATTGGTAATCGACTGTGCCGCTGAACCTTCAGGTAAATAGACTTTATCGGCTTGTTTGCCTGAGTAAATAATTTTATCTTCTGGACCGCTGACTTTTAGCATGCCGAGTGCGCCCTTATTGAACGCGCGGAAAATCGAGTGATCAACCATAATAAAGGTACCAGGTACATCGACCTTGAATTCGGCGATGGCAGCGCCACCAGCAGGAACCAGTGTGGTTTGTACGTTTCTATTTTCAGTAGTGCCGCCCTCGACAAACACTTTGTCGAAAATTTCACCGATGACATGGAAAGATGACACTAGATTAGGGCCGCCATTACCAACATATAAACGTACGGTTTCGCCGACCTTGGCGGTGATGGCTTTTTCACCATTAAGCGCACCGACTGCGCCATTAAATACGACATAATCGGCTTGTTCTTTAATGGCTTTTTCCATATCAAACGCTTGCAAACCGGGTTCGCCGTATTTGCCTTTGGTGTAGAAATCGCCTTGCATCACATAATATTCACGGTCTACTTTCGGCATACCGGCTTTAGGTTCAACCAGAATCAAACCATACATGCCGTTACCGATGTGCATACCGACTGGCGCAGTGGCGCAGTGGTAAACGTACAGACCTGGGTTAAGTGCCTTAAAGCTGAAGGTGGAGGTATGGCCAGGCGCGGTGAATGACGAAGCCGCGCCGCCGCCGGCGCCAGTTACCGCATGCAAATCGATGTTGTGCGGCATTTTAGAGTCTGGGCTGTTGGATAAATTAAACTCGACAACATCGCCCTCACGTATACGCATAAACTGACCGGGGACCTGGCCGCCAAATGTCCAGAACATATAGTCAACACCATCGGCCATACGCATGATTTTTTCTTGCGTTTCCATGTTGACGACCACTTTGGCCGCGTAGTTACGTGTAATCGGTGCCGGTACATTAGGGGCTTGGGTCAGAATCGCTTGAATCACCGGCAGCTGGCTAACGCTGCTGGCGGCCTTAGTGGCGTCTGCGGCTGACTTTTCGTTGACTTGCGCACAGGCAGCAAGGACTAATGCCGCGCTGATCATACTGACCATTGCTTTGGTTTTGAACTTATTCATGATGCGACTCCCCTAGACGATGTGACACGGATTAAATTGAACATGGTATTAAAAATAACCAGATCAATATTTTCGCTAATATACCTAAGGCTGACGTGAACAAGCTTGACCTAAGTCAAGATTAAAATTTTAAATTAAGTTTAATTGATCAAGCGCAAATAAAGCTATTACTGTTGTTTTTGCAGTACATTGGCTCATGCTTGAGCGGCAACCTGTGCCTAGCGCGGCGTAGCGGCATTAACGCGTCATTTGCGCATAAAGTAGCGGTAGCTGTTTGGGCAAATCTTCTGGTTTTTTGATCACGGTAAAACCGCCGGCGCCAAATAAGTGCGGCAGATATTCATTAGCTTCACTGTCTATGGTGACGCAAAACGGTCTTAAGCCAAGCTGACGCGCTTCACCCAGGGCCATACGCGTATCTTCTATGCCATAACGGCCTTCGTATTGATCAAGATCATTGGGTTTGCCGTCGGTGAGTAGCAGCAGTAAACGCTGGCGTTGCGGTTGCGCGGCCAGTAATGCGCTGGCATGACGGATAGCAGCGCCCATACGTGTGTAAAAACCTGGTTTGATCGCCTGTATGCGGCCACGGACATGGCTATCGTAGCGCTCACTAAAGCTTTTCAGATGATTAAAGCGCACATTGCCGCGTTTGAGTGACGAAAATCCGTACATCGCAAAATTGTCCCCGGTCGCAGACAGTGCTTCTGAGAATAAAAATAGACTGTCGCGTATGACGTCAATCACACGCGCATGATCAGACGCATAGGCATCGGTAGAAAGCGACAGGTCCGCGAGCAGCAGGCAGGCCAGGTCGCGTTCCTGGTTCACCTGCGCACGGTAGATGCCACGATCGTAAGCATGCTGGCCGCTGAGCAGGTCAGCCTCCTGCCGGACCCAGGCATCAAGGTCCAGCTCTTCGCCTTCGTGCTGGCCTTTAAGCCAGGTTCGCGTTGGCGCCAGCGCCTGAAACTGACTACGCAGGCGCTTGGCGGTACGGCGCAATTGCACCGGTAAGGCACACGGCGCCGTGTTTGGGCTGACCACCTCCTGTAAGCGGCAGTAATCCGGCTGCAGTTTCTGCAGCTTGTAATTCCATTCGGGTAGTGCGATGCCGTCACCCAGCGGCGTATCATCAGCGCCGGCAGGTGGCAGATCCAAATCAAAGCGTAGTTTGGCAGCACTGGTTTCACTATCGCGTGCCACCGTCATGCTGTCCATATCTTCAGCCGCCTGCGCTGCGCTGGCTAGATCATCTTCCTCATCCTGCGGCCGATTGACTTTGATGTATTCTGTCCACGAAAATAAGCTCTCCGCCCTAAACATCATCAGAAAACCATCTTTGCCATCTGGCATGTCGGTGCGTTCTGCCGTATGTTTACGCCGGCTTTTTACTGTATTCGGTTGTGGAGACGGCCCTCTTTCTGGCGCACCATCGTTACTACTGGCCGGACCGGACTGGCTCAGCGGTGGCGCTGGATGCGACCACAATTGCACCGGCTGGAATGCGGTTTTAGACGGCGGCAGGGCGGCTACACTGCCCGGATGCTGCAGTGCTTGGCGTATGATACGTTCCTGCGCGGCTTCTGCCGGCGGCAAATTGACCGGATTGGGGCGCAGCGCTAGCAGGGCGGAGACTAATTGGTAGTAACGCGGCACTAAACCAGGAAAACGCTCGAGGGTGATGACAGTAGCGCTTTGATTGCGCACTATCCAAGCTAAGTTCTGATCAACTTTAGCCGCTGACAGTGCCACTAACCATAAATACAAATCGCGGTTGTAGGCACGCTCGGCAAACAAGTCAATGCGTTCCGGTAAGCGCAGGGTTTCACCGTCACGCCAGCATAATTCAACGCGCTCGCCATTGCTGGCTAAGCGCTCCATCCAGCGTCGACGCGCACCGTGTCGGGTTGATGGGGTTGCTGACAGGTTCAGTCCGGCATCCCCTCCCAAGGCACGAAAGAAAATAGCCGCGGTTTTACTAATTTCTTCCAGAGTGACCGTGGCGTTTGCATACTGGCGATCGGCGGCGCGCGTCACCAGTTTATGCCATAGCCCGCCGACGTATTCTTCCATATTTTTTACTTCTTTTCTTGCCGTGCAGCAGCGAGCATAGCGTCGTTATCTGCCGAAAGTAGCATCGATAACCTCGCGCAGTGCCAGCGCCGTTTCCGCGTCATCGGTTAAGGTTTCAACCAGCGAGGCGCGACAGGCTAAAGTCGGCTCGCAGCCATCTTTAATCAGCGTAGCCGCATAAACCAACAGGCGCGTGCTCGCAACTTCTTCAAGGTCGTGATCACGCAGCGCCCGGAACGCATTGGCGATCGACACCAGACGTTTGGCGGTCATGGCGTCGATACCAGTCTCGCCGGTTAAAATGAGTTCTTCTTCCGCGGCAGGTGGAAAATCAAACGCCAGCGAGATAAAGCGCTGTCTGGTTGAGGGTTTCATGCCTTTGAGAAAGTTTTGATAGCCGGGGTTATAAGACACGACCAACATGAAGCTCGGCGGTGCAGCCAATTGCTCGCCGGTACGATCTATCGGCAATATACGGCGGTCATCCGCCAGTGGATGCAACACCACGGTGGTGTCTTTGCGTGCTTCTACTACTTCATCCAAATAGCAGATGCCACCTTCGCGCACGGCGCGGGTTAACGGGCCGTCACTCCACACGGTCTGGCCGTCAACAATCAGGTGGCGACCTACTAAATCGGCCGCGGTCAGATCATCATGGCAGGCGACGGTATAGAGCGGCAGATTAAGCTTAGCCGCCATATGCGCCACAAAACGCGTTTTGCCGCAGCCGGTCGGGCCTTTGATCAATAGCGGTAAATGGTTGCGCCATGCACGCTCAAACAATTCGATTTCACTGCCGTGTGCGTGGTAAAAAGGCAAATTTTCCATGATATTTCCAGTACTGCTAAAAGATAGTCTTAAAATTATTGGCGTGTAGTGTGAAGCGACAGCGCAGTCAGCTCATCACATCGGCCAGACATAGGCGAGCGCGATCAAGCCGCCAACGATGATAAAGTAAATCAGCATGACTAGGCGCCACAGCAGCCTGGTTTGGCGTAAGGCCATAAAATAATGCGCCACCATTTGACTCTTGATCATGGTGATGCCGAGCACGATGAGCATGCTAAATTTTCCGGTCAAGCCGGCTGCGCCAATACTGAAGGTGGCTATGGTCAGCGTCATTAACAGCAGCCAGATGCCCGTCAAAAATCGTGTGGAAGGTGAAGTTTGCATGAGTCGCCTAACGCATGACGTAAATAAGTGGAAATAGTATGATCCATAAAAAATCGACCATATGCCAAAATGAGGCGCCGGTTTCAACGCCAGTGTGATCCTGTGCGCTATAGCCACCACGGCGTGCTTTCACAATAATGCTGGCAAGGATCACCATGCCCATCACTACGTGCATAAAATGAAAAAACGTAAGCGACAGGTAAAACATATAAAAAGTATTGCTGCTCATGCTAATGCCCTCGCTAAATTTCTGGTAAAACTCAAGCATCTTGATGCTGACAAATACGCCGCCTAATAGCAAAGCGCCACTAAGCCAATGCGCACACTGGCGGGCGCAGCCACGTTGAATCGCACTAACGCCACGTACCACGAAATAACTGCTGCTAATTAATAGCAGCGTATTAATCAGACCATAATCCCGGTTTAGCGTGAGTTGCGCCGCATTAAATAACGCTACATTGTGCGCACGACTAAAGGCATAGGCGACAAACAGCACGCCAAATACCAGCATTTCTGCAAAGATAAAAATCCACAGGGCAAAATCGCCGGGCAGGTCTGGTTGCGCATTTTCCTCATGCTTATCTCCTTGGCTTAAGGGGGGGGTGCCAGGTTGCATAGTGGTTTTTTGGTTCCGATGGGGGGATGATCTGGTGCTGATTTATTGCGAGGAGGGGTGTTAAGCATAATGTGCTGTTTTGCATATTATGACCTTGATGTAAATCAAGCTGTGAAAATAATAAAAAAGAGGGGCAATGCCCCTCTTTTTGGCTAACTTTAGCATTATTTAAACATAAGCGTTATTCAAATGCCTTACTTTTGCCTTTTACAAAGAAACTGCAGATGTAAAGGATCAGGCCAATTAAGAATACTAAACCGGCGACTTCTCGTGCCCAGTAAAAGATTGCTATTTGATCTTGTACCATCATAAAGCCCAATGGTGCTGAGGCTATGCGCTGCAACCAAATTTGCACAATACCGGCACCGGTCAGAAACAAGGTGATAAAGAACATGGCGACCGTCATCAACCAGAATGACCACATTTCCATGATTTGTGCTCGTTCCGGATTAGCGGCGCGGCCACGTAGTATTGGCATGGCATAAGAGATCATGGTCAGTACTACCAGAGCATAAGCACCGTAGAACGCTAAGTGACCATGGGCTGCGGTGAGCTGTGTGCCGTGAGTATAGTAGTTAATCGGCGCTAAGGTATGTAAGAAACCCCATACGCCTGCACCTAAGAACGCCATAACGCTGGTGCCTAAAGCCCATAAAGTAGCCGCTTTATTTGGATGTTCGCGACGGCGTTTATTGACCATATTAAAAGCAAAGATCGTCATCATAAAGAACGGAAGTGGTTCGAGTGCAGAGAAGACTGAACCCCACCATTGCCAGTATTCCGGTGCGCCTATCCAGAAATAATGGTGGCCGGTACCGATAATGCCGGTAACTAGCGTCATGGTGATAATCACATACAGCCATTTTTCAACAACTTCACGGTCGACACCGGTCACTTTAATTAATACGAACGCAAGCATGGCACCTAAAATCAACTCCCAAACGCCTTCTACCCAAAGATGCACTACCCACCACCAATAAAATTTATCTTTTACGAGGTTAACGGGATTGTAAAACGAGAATAACCAGAATGCGGCTAAGCCAAGCATGCCCAGGGTGAGCACTAAACTAATCGAGGTTTTACGGCCTTTTAGCATGGTCATGGTGATGTTGAATAACCACGACAGTGCTACCAGCACGATGCCCACTTTCGTCGGCAACGGTTGTTCAAGGAACTCGCGACCCATGGTGTTGAGCAGATCATTGCCGGTCATTTTAGCGAGTGTGGCATACGGCACCAGTAAATAACCGAGCACAGTCAGCGCACCGGCAGCCAAAAATACCCAAAAGGTAATGATGGCGAGTTTGGGGCTAAATAACTCGGTTTCCGATTCCTCTGGAATCAAGTAATACGAGGCACCCATAAAGCCGAACAGCAGCCATACAATCAATAGATTGGTATGCACCATACGCGCTACGTTAAAAGGAATCGCCGGGAATAGAAAGTCCCCAACGACATATTGCATCCCCATAATCAGACCAAATAGAATCTGACCGAGGAATAGGCCAATGGCGGCGATAAAGTACGGCTTCGCCACTGCCTGAGACTTATATTTCATGTTGTGATCTCCTGTGATAATGACAGATTAGCCTTCAATGTTAGGTGGCCATTTATTGGTGTTAATTTCTGATGCATATTTTAGAAATGCAATCAGATCATCGATTTCGGCATCGGTTAGATTGAATTGCGGCATCTGCCGACGGCCGGGTACACCGGTTGGCATGCCTTTAATCCACGCTTTAATAAAATCCGGTCCGCGGCGTGGGTAGACATTACCCAGTTCCGGCGCAAAATATGCACCTTCGCCGAGCAAGGTGTGGCAGCCGATGCAGTTGTTCACTTCCCATAGTTTTTTGCCATGTTCAACCGCAGGCGTGATGTTGTGGCTGTTGTCGCGTTTTGGAAGTACTTGCATAGTGTCGAAGGTTAACGCTAAGAACAGCAGGAAGAAAAATAAGCCCCCACCATAAAAAACGTTTCGCGCCATCGACTTGGTGAAAGTTGCGCTCATCACATTGCTCCTTAAAAATAAATGGTGGATAAAATAGCAGACTGCATTTTAGTGGCTTCTACTCTAATAACTCTTGATGTACGTCAAGATTTGGAATTGGCTAAAATAGGTGGACAATAGGCGACTTTAAGCTGTAGCTAGGATTTCGATGCAGAAAGTACTGATCGCCAATACACTGTCCGCGTTTTACATGTTCTCAGAACTGCAGCCGGCACAAATTTCACAACTAGTCGCCGGCACTAAGCTACTGCAGGTGCCGCGCGGCACAACGCTGTTTAATCGCGGCGATAAAGCGCATGGCTTTTATCTGTTACTAACAGGTCAGATCAAGCTCGGTGTTATCTCTCCGCAAGGCGATGAAAAAGTGATCGGTCTGATTCAGGCAGGCGAGAGCTTTGGCGAAGCCGTGCTGTTTTTAGAGCGCGCATTTCCTATTTATGCGCAGGCCACACTGGACTCAGAAGTATTGCTGATCGGGCGCGATGCCATATTTGATATTCTCGATAGCGATGTTACCGTGGTGCGGCGCATGCTCGCCGGCATCTCCGCACGTAATCGCCAGCTAGTTAATGATATTGAATCACTATCCTTGCAAAACAGCACGCAGCGCTTAATCGGTTATCTATTACAAATTAGTAGCGAGTCGATCAACCCAGAACGCGTGCAGTTGCCGGCGAATAAACTGACAATAGCTTCTATGCTCAACATTACTCCAGAAACCTTGTCACGCGTTATGCTTAGGCTCAATAACGCCGGACTGATCGCCGCCAATGGTAAAGAAATCGTCATCACCAATGTTGCCGGTCTGCGCAGTTTTGAGTGAAATTAAGCGCGTTAAACGCGTGCTTAAAAACTAAGAACTCTAAGGGCGGTCTATTTTTGTGCGACGCAACTGGCTCGCCCGGCCAGCTGATTGCGTTGATGAGGCCGCGCTTAATCTGTATCAATTGCGGCTACTGGGTTCCAGGCTATAGTCAGCCGAAATGGGAGCTTATATGAAAACGATAAAAATAACCGTGTTGGCCTTGCTGCTTGGCATGAGTGCTTTATGGTGGCTGGCCGATGGCACCGCCTTATCTGCCGCCAGCGGCGTATTTCCGTGGCGTTACCTGATGACGCAATACACCGGTGTGCTCACCTTTGCTGCGATGAGCGTGGCCATCATACTGGCGAGTCGGCCGGTCTGGTTCGAGGGCTTCTTCGGCGGCCTTGATAAAATGTACCGCTTGCACAAATGGCTGGGTATTGCGGTTTTGCTGCTCGGCATCAGTCACTGGTTGTGGGTCAAGGCACCAAAATGGCTGGTTGAAGCCGGCTGGCTGATCCGGCCGCCGCGTGGCAAACGGCCGGATCAGTCCGTAGAGATATTCAGCTTTTTTCAGAGCAACCGTGATCTCGCCGAGCAGATCGGCGAGTGGGCGTCTTATATAGGTTTGGTGTTGATCGCCATTGCCCTGATCAAGCGTTTTCCCTACCGCTATTTCTCGCAAAGTCACCGCTTGCTGGCGCTGGTCTATCTGGCGCTGCTGCTACATGCGGTCATGCTCATGAGTTTTCATTACTGGACTTTGCCTATTGGCTGGGTCATGGCCATATTGATGCTTGCCGGCACCTGGTCTGCCTTGAACAGCCTGTTGCGGCGTATAGGCGCCAGCCGTAAAGCGCTGGCGGTGATTAGCCAGCTCGATTATCACAGCGGTGTTGGCGTCAATGCGATTAGATTGCAGCTTAAAAGCCGCTGGCTCGGGCACGAGGCCGGGCAGTTTGCCTTTGTGACCTTTGCTGCCAGCGAGGGAGCGCATCCGTTTACGCTGGCATCGGCGTGAACCTGCATCTATTTATTGATGCGCGCGGCGGTTACTTGACCGGTGAACGCTTGCGGAATATGATCAAAGACTGGCAAACGGCGGATGTGTGGTTTTGTGGCCCGTCGGCTTTTGCTGACGCTATCCATGACGACTTATTGCAGCATGGCTTGCCACCGGCACAGTTTCATCAGGAGCTGTTTGCCATGCGCTAACGGCGTATTAGCAATGCCGGCATTTTTCGGGACTGACCGCAGCGCAGCAACAGCCGCGCTTACTGCCGGCAAATAAGCCGCGAGTAACACCTTAGTAGTAAGTCGTGAGGATAATTGTTTGTCTGCGGTATCACTATGAAAATAGCACATCAGCTAATTCCATAAACATCACCGGAGAGAGACCATGGCACGCGATCCAAAACATGACATTCTGTTTGAACCTATTCAAATCGGACCGAAGACTTTACGTAACCGTTTTTACCAAGTGCCACATTGTATCGGCGCTGGTTCAGATAAGCCAGGCTTCCAGGCAGCACACCGTTCTATGAAGGCCGAAGGCGGCTGGGCGGCAATGAATACCGAGTACTGTTCTATCCATCCTGAATCCGATGATACACATCGTTTATCAGCCCGCATCTGGGATGAAGGTGATGTGCGCAATCTGCGTGCCATGACCGACGAAGTGCATAAATACGGCGCTTTAGCCGGGGTTGAGCTGTGGTACGGCGGTGCGCATGCGCCAAATATGGAATCACGCGCGACGCCACGTGGCCCTAGCCAGTATGCTTCTGAATTTGAAACTTTAAGCTACTGTAAAGAAATGGATCTGAGCGATATCGCCCAGGTGCAGCAGTATTATGTTGATGCCGCTAAACGCTCACGCGATGCCGGTTTTGACATTGTTTATGTGTACGGCGCTCACTCCTATTTGCCGTTGCAATTTCTAAATCCTTACTACAATAAACGTACCGATAAATACGGCGGTTCTTTAGAAAATCGCGCCCGTTTCTGGCTTGAAACTTTAGAAAAAGTAAAACATGCAGTCGGTGGCGAGTGTGCAATTGCCACACGTTTTGCCGTAGATACGGTGTATGGCCCCGGCCAGATTGAAGTTGAAGTCGATGGCATGAAGTTCATTGAACTGGCTGATCCGTTATTAGACTTGTGGGATGTGGATGTGGGCGATATTGCCGAGTGGGGCGAAGATGCCGGTCCATCACGCTTTACGCAGCAAGGTCACCAAATTCCTTGGACCAAGTTTGTGAAACAAGTATCGAAAAAACCGGTACTCGGCGTAGGCCGTTTCACTGATCCGGAAAAAATGGTCGAAATCGTGACTAAAGGTTACGCTGACATTATCGGTTGTGCACGACCTTCTATTGCTGACCCGTTCCTGCCACAAAAAATCGAGCAGGGCCGTTATGACGATATCCGTGTTTGTATCGGCTGTAACGTCTGTATCTCGCGTTGGGAAATCGGTGGTCCACCGATGATTTGTACACAAAATGCAACCGCCGGTGAAGAGTACCGTCGCGGCTGGCATCCAGAGAAATTCCCAAGAACTAAATCTAAAGATGCAGTATTGGTAGTCGGTGCTGGTCCATCCGGTTCTGAAGCGGCACGTGTATTGATGGAAAGTGGTTACACCGTGCACTTGTATGACACTGCAGAAAAAATCGGTGGTCATTTGAATTCGGTTGCGAGCTTGCCAGGTTTGGGCGAGTGGAGCTATCACCGTGACTACCGTGAAACCCAAATCAATAAGCTAGTGAAGAAAAACAAGGAAAGTCAGGTTGCCCTCGGCCAAAAACCGATGACTGCGGATCAAGTGCTGCAGTACGGTGCAGATAAAGTCATTATCGCTACCGGCTCTTCATGGAATACCGATGGTAACAACTGCCTGACCCATGAAGCGATTCCAGGTGCTGACGCTTCACTGCCAGATCAACTCACACCAGAGCAGGTATTTGCCGGTAAAAAGAAAATCGGTAAACGTGTGGTGATTCTAAATGCCGATACTTACTTTATGGCACCAAGTCTGGCTGAAAAACTGGCGACTGATGGTCATGAAGTGACGGTGGTATCAGGGGTGCATTTTGCGAACTACATGCACTTCACGCTCGAATATCCAAACATGATGCGCCGCTTGCATGAGCTGCATGTTGAAGAGCTTGGCGACCATTTCTGCTCAAAAATCGAGCCGGGTCGTCTCGAAATCTACAACATCTGGGGTGATGGTTCGAAACGTACTTATCGTGGTCCTGGTGTTTCTCCACGCGATGCCAATACTTCACACCGTTGGCTAGAGTTTGATTCACTGATACTGGTTACCGGTCGCCATTCAGAAAACGCGTTGTGGAATGAGCTGAAAGCGCGTGAATCTGAGTGGGCTGCAAACGACATCAAGGGTATTTACTTGGTTGGTGATGCTGAAGCGCCACGTTTGATTGCTGATGCAACCTTCACCGGTCACCGTGTGGCACGTGAAATTGAAGAAGCAAATCCGCAAATCGCCTTGCCTTACAAACGCGAAGTCGCAGTCTGGGGTGTGCCGCACATGCCAGGTGGTGAGTTCAAGATTGAATACAAGGTTTAACTAAAGCCGCTTGCCGCCAGTAATCAGGCGGCAAGCCGTTTTAATTGAATAAGGATAGAGGTTGATGACGCGATTGGATTTAGTAGCACTGAGCTGGCAGCAGATAATGCCGATTACAGACAGCAGCAGCGCCCTATTTTATGAGCAATTATTCAGCCTTAATCCCGATTTAAAGCAACAGTTTTTAGCCGTTAGCCCGCTACAGCACAGGCAGATGATTACGCTGTTAGGACAATCACTATCGACTGCCGCTTCTATAGAAAATATCGTCGCTAGCATGCAGGAATTAATGCGCCGATACAGCGATTACAATTTAAGCGAGCATGACTTCACTGCAGTGGCTACTGCCTTGATGTCGATGTTGGCACAAGGTTTAGGTGCAGCATTTAGCCCAGCGTTACGCCGGGCATGGCAAGAGCGCGCAGTCTTACTCAGCGCCGCCATGAAACAGGAATTAAGCGAAGAAGTCACCTATGGGTTTACCGACTAACAGCATTTACCGAATGACAGTTTTAGCACAGCAACACCGCCTTAATGCAGGCCATTGATATCAAAAGAAGCAACAGAAGCAGCAACAGAATCAACAACAAAATCAGCAACACAATCCGCACAGATTAATACGCAAAGGTGGCCCAGCATGAACAACCCTAAAGAAATCACCCGCATACTGTTTGAGAACTTTGATCCGCAGATGATCTATCTGTTCTACGCTTTTGGCTATGCCGCCATCGCAGTATTTATTTACGGTGTTTATGTGCAAATCAGAAAGTACCGCCGCGGTCAGCCTGACGGTTCATGGACGGCAATAACCAAGCGTTTTATTGGCATGGTGAAAACCATGGCCACGCACCGCACCCTGGTACGACGTGACAAAAAAGCCGGCCGTGCGCATGGTTTGATATTTTTGGGCTTTGTGCTGCTGTTTATCGGCACTTCGACTATTACGCTGGAATATGACATTCTGCAGCCGCTGTTTGGCATACGCTTCTGGTATGGTCATTTTTATCTGTGGTTTTCCCTAGTGCTTGATCTAGCCGGCCTCGGTCTGATTGTCGGCCTGATCTACATGATGTACCGCCGTAAGTGGCTGCATCTGCCCAAGCTAGACTATAAGCGCGTTGATCGTGTCGCCGGCGATGCCGATTTTGACCGCAGCGCCTACCGCCGTGAAGACTGGGCTTTTTTGTGGTCATTTATCTTGATCGGCATTACCGGTTTTATGCTCGAAGCCATGCGTTTAGTCTGGCTCAGCGACCGCGCTACCGTCTGGGATTACCGCATGTGGTCACCGGTAGGCGCAGTGCTGGCGCATCTAATGCAACTTCTTGGTTTGACCAGTGAAGCCGCTGGCAGCCTGCGCCCTAATCTGTGGTGGTTTCACGGCCTGTTGTCACTGACCTTTATCGCCTGCATCCCCTATACCAAGATCAAACATATATTCACCGCGGCAGCGTCACTCATGTTTAAAGATCCACTTGCTGGCAGACGTTTGCCACGCGTGCCCGATGAACAGAAAACTGCCGGTTATAAAACCATTACCGATCTCACCTGGAAAAACCTGCTGCATCTTGATGCCTGTACCAAATGCGGTCGTTGTCAGGAAGCCTGTCCGGCCAATGCCGTGGGTGCACCGTTATCACCACGCGACGTGATTCTGTCGTTGCGTGAGTTTGCCAACCATGCGTTAAGTGCTAAAGATATACCAAAAGAAGCGGAGCTGGATATTCATGGCAAAGGCGTAGGCCAGGTGTTTATGGAAACATTATGGTCATGCCGCACCTGTCTGGCTTGTGTTGAAATCTGTCCGGTGGCAGTGGAACATGTGCCTATCATCGTGCAGATGCGCCGTAATCTGGTCGAAGCCGGCGAGATGGATCCATTGCTCGAAAAAACCCTGCAAACCATCCACAAAAGCGGTAACTCATTTGGTGAATCCAAACGCAAGCGTGCTTCATGGACTAAAGCGCTGCCGTTTGAAATTAAAGATGCACGTAAAGAGCCGGTCGACATGCTCTGGTTTGTCGGCGACTACGCCTCGTTTGATCCGCGCAACCAGAAAGTGACGCAAGGTTTTGCGCGGCTCATGAACAAAGCTGGCATCGATTTTGGTCTGCTGTTTGAAGGCGAGCTCAATGCTGGTAATGACGTGCGCCGGGTTGGTGAAGAAGGGCTGTATGAGTTTCTGGCGACCTCTAATATCCAGTCACTTGATGATTGCGATTTTAAATCTATCGTCACCACTGATCCGCACTCTTACAACACCATCCGTAACGAGTATCCTGATTTTGGCGGCACTTATGAAATTGAGCATTACAGTACGGTCGTTAAAAAACTGATTGAAGACGGTCGCCTGCCTTTAGTTAGAAAACTTAATTACAAAGTCACGTTCCATGATCCGTGCCATTTAGGTCGCTTTAACAAAGGCTATGATGCACCGCGCGATATTCTGAAAATGCTCGGTTGTGAACTGGTGGAAATGGCGCGCAATAAAGACAACTCCTTCTGTTGCGGCGCCGGTGGCGGCCGCATCTGGGTGCCGGATCCGGTAGGCAGTGAAAAGCCGTCACAAAACCGCATGAAAGAAGCGGCAGTGATTGAAGGCCTGCAAGTGTTTGTCGTGTCCTGCCCGAAAGATCTGACCATGTTTGAAGATGCGCTCAAAACTTCAGGTTATGAAGGCCAGTTTATCGTGCGCGAACTGATCGAATTGATCAATGAATGTATCGACTATCCGCAACCGGAAACAGAAGTGCTCGATGCCGCGCTAGAAATAGCGGCTGTGGTCAGCGTGGCTGCAGAAACTTCTGCAGCGCCGGTAGTGCACTAAGCACGGCATGTTGAACAAGTGTATTGAGTAGATGATGCTTAAAACCGCTAATGCATTGGTCAATAAGGCTGCAGACACCGCCGATATTTACTGTGCTGCCGCGGTATACAGCATCGCCAACCGCGAGCAGCGCCAGCGCCTGCAAGCCATTATGCTAAAACCGCGGCGGCATCTGCTGCAACTGGCGCGCTGGGAACACAGTCCGGCGATAGTGCTGCAACTGCTGGCAGACGAGATACAGCGCCATGCGCAGTCGTCGAGCAGCATTGCGCTGCGTCTGGATAAAAATGCCAATACGCCGCCACGCGCGCTTAGCCAGCTTTACGCAAGGTCTGGCCAGGATAGTAACAACCAGGCGGCATTAACGCTGCTCATCGCCCAGCACGCCCATACGCCGCTACGCGTTCTTGAAAAAATTGCAGCGGCTGAATCTGGTCTTAGCCCAGATTCGGTGGAAATCCTGAAAGCGTTGAGTAAAAACCCGGTGGCAACTAGCGCTTTATTAAAGCGGCTACTGACTAAAGCGGCGACGACGGCGAGCTATGCATTGCTACTTAAAAATGTAGCGGCCAATCCGGCGGCATCAGCCGGCTTGCTCGCGTTGATTTATGCTCAAGGTGATGTCTATAGCCGGGCGGCGGTGATGGCGCATGCCAACGCGACGCCGGCCTTACTTAAAAAAGCACTGTTGGCGGCTGAGCCGCTGGTATTGCGGCAGATCGCCGCCGATGCGCGTTTAACACCGCCACAACTGGCGTTGTTGGCGGCAAGTGAGGATGCCGCAGTGCGCTGCGGCGTGGCGGCAAATTTGCAAACGGCGCCAGCGCTGATCAAGCATTTACTGCTAGACACGAGTCCGCGTGTACGCCGCATGCTGGCGGCGCGAGCAGATTTAAGCCGGCGTAGTCAGACCTATTTAAGTGATGACAGTGATGACTGGGTACGGCAAAGGCTGGCGCGTAATGTCAGTGTGCCACGCAAACTGCTGCGTAAACTCGCCACTGATAGCCATGCTGATGTGCGCCGGGCGGTGGCGAGAAACAGTCGTTGTTCACAAAAACTATTAAAACTGCTGGCACTTGATGAAAATCCCTGGGTGCGTGCCGCTGTCGCTTACCAGCGCCTCGCCCCGAAAAGCCTGTTAAAACAACTGGCGACCGATAGCGAGATCGATGTGCAGAGCGGTGTCGCTAACAATATGAACACGCCGCAGCGCGTGCTCAAACGCTTGGCCAGTTCAGCCACGGCTGATATCCGCCGCGGTGTAATCTTGAATACAAATGCCAAGCGCCGCGCGCTGCTGCCCTTATTGCAAGACGGCTATTACCTGCACCGTTTGTTGCTGGTGAACCATGCGCATTTGCACGACCGTGATAAATGGCATTTATGCGACGACCCGGATTATCAGGTCAGGTTTATGGCGTTCAGTTATTTTGCCCGCGTGCTGGCAAAGGCCGCACCGGCTAAAAAAATATTGAATAACAAGCAAGGCAGTAAACGGTAGCGGCAATCAGCCACGCCCGTACAAAAATTTAGCGGCAAAGCCGCTCAGCAATTAGTTAAAAAATATCGTCAGTCAGGTACAAGCCAGAACGTCAATTAGTAGGTAAAAGTCTTAAGGAGAAGGAAAAGATGAAAATATTAGTCGCAGTAAAACAGGTTGCCGCATTAGATGAAGACTTTGAGATTCGTGCTGATGGCAAAGATGTAGAAGAAGACTTTTTGCTCTATGATCTTAATGAGTGGGATGATTTCTCGCTCGAGGAAGCAATGAAAATTAAGGAGTCTAGCGACACTGAAGTTGAAGTGGTTGTCGTCTCTATTGGCCCAGACCGCGTAGATGAAAGTCTGCGTAAATGTCTGGCCAAGGGTGCAGACCGCGCCATCAGAATTTGGGATGACAGTATTGCTGGCTCGGATGCCATCGTTGTTGGTAAAATTTTAGCCGCGGTTACCAAAAAAGAAGCGCCGGATATGTTGTTTGCCGGCGTGCAGTCTTCAGACCAGTCGTATGCAGCCACCGGTATAGCGACCGCCGCCTATTTGGACTGGCCGCATGCGGCCGTGGTCGCTGATCTGCAATATAGCATCGGCAGTAATTCTGCTGTTATTCGCCGCGAGCTCGAAGGCGGCTTGTTGCAAGAAGTGGCAATCAACTGCCCGGCAGTGCTCACCATACAGCTTGGTATTAACAAGCCACGCTATGCATCTTTACGCGGTATCAAACAGGCCGCATCTAAACCGATTGAAACTCTGGCCTTGGCCGATATAGGTCTAGTTAATGCCGATGCCGGCGAGGCTAGCTCGATGTCACGCGTGCGCCGCATGTATGTGCCAGCCAAGGGCCGTGCACAGATGATTGAAGGCACAATCGCCGAACAAGCCGCACGCATTATCCAAATTATGAACGAAATGAAGGGAGCATAAGCATGAGCACCATTTTAGTAATTGCCGAGCATAGACGTGATGAATTGCGTCCGGTCAGTCTGGAGCTGATTGCAGCCGCCAACGGCCTCAAAAAATCCGCTGCCGATCAAGTGGTTGTCGCTGTTATTGGCAGTCAGGCTGAAAGTTTTGTGCCGGCTTTGTCTGTCACTGGCGTCGATGAAATTGTGCTGGTCAAAGCCGCTGTCAGCGAATTTGATCCGGATGTATTCGAGGCTGCTGTTAGCGCCTTGATTGCTGCCAAAAATCCTGGCGTAGTACTCGTGCCGCACAGTGTCGATAGCTATGGTTATGCGGCGAGTATTGCCAGCAAGGCCGGTTATGGTTTTGCCAGCGACGTTTTTATCACCGAATATCAGGGCGATGACTTAGTTGCGACCCGCGGTGGTTATAACCAGAAAGTCAATGTGGAAGTCGATTTTCCCGGTAAAGCCATCGTGCTGCTCACTGTTCGCGCCAGCACCTATAAAGTGCTCGAGGGTACAGCTACGCCAGCCGTGACTAATTTAGAGCTTGCTGCGCTGTCTTCACGCAGCCAGAACAAGGAATTTATTGAATTGGGTGGCGGCAATGATGTCGACATTACCGGCGTAGATTTTATTATCTCCATCGGTCGTGGCATCGGTGAAGAAACCAATGTCGAGCAGTTCCGCGAACTTGCCGAGGCTGCTGGCGCAACCTTGTGCTGCTCACGGCCGATTGCCGATGCCGGCTGGCTGCCTAAATCACGCCAAGTCGGACAATCCGGCAAAGTGGTAGGATCATGTAAGTTGTATGTAGCGCTGGGTATTTCTGGCTCGATTCAGCATATGGCCGGTATGAAACATGTACCGACTATTGTTGCCGTCAACACTGATCCCGGTGCGTCAATATTTACTATCGCCAAATACGGCATCGTCGCCGATATTTTTGAGATTGAAGAAGAATTGAGCAGTCAGCTGGCAGCCTAACGCCGTCCTCGCTGTTGAAAACAGCAGTTGTCATAGCAGCATTTAAAACAACAGCGCCGACATTTCTGGCGCTGTTGTTTTATCTAGTTTGCACGCTGCAAACGCTACCTCTTAGGTAGTACCCCTTGAAGAGAATTTCCGCTATTTTTCTATTCCGCTAATGTTCGTACATGGTTTGTGGGTTTTAGCGCAGGCGGCTGCTTAGTCTGGCCGCTAGTCTAAAGCCGGCAATAGATCGTTAAGCTTGAATGAAATTGGAAAATAATAATGCGAAGTTCGGTACTTAACAGCAAACATATTGCGCTCGGCTCAAAACTTGATGGCGACAACTGGAATGATATGCACGTGCCCTGGAGCTACAGCAGTGATGCGCATGCCGAAGTTGTAGCGGTACGCAGTGCCGCCGGCCTGTTTGATATTTCTGCGCTGAATCTGGTCGATGTCAGCGGCGCCGATGCCGAAAATGTGCTCAATAGCTTGGTAGCTAAAGACATTAGCAAGCTCAAGCCCGGCCACGCCATCATTGCGGCAGAGCTCAATGCTGCCGGTGCTTTATGCGACGACATTATGATTATTCGCCGTGATGCGACCAGGTTTAAACTGTCTCACGGCAGTGGCGCTACCCGGACAAATTTAGAACTGCTGGCTGCCGGCAAAAACGTCAATATCAGCACTGATAGCGATACCCATATTGTGTCGCTACAAGGGCCAAAAGCACTGGAAATTCTGGCAGCACAGACCAGTTGCAATCTGGCTGAACTGCCGTATTTTAGCTTTATTGAAACCAGTTTATTCGGGGTAGATGTGACTATAGGCCGCGGCGGTTATGCCGGTGAGCGTGGATATGAAATCTACAGTGCTGCCAAAGACATGGTGAATATATGGGAAAAAATTCTCAAATGTGGCCAGCCGTTTGGTCTAGTGCCGGCATCATGGAACTGTCTGGAGCTGACGCGGGTAGAAGCCGGCCTGCAGTTTTTCCCATTTGAAATGCCTGAGGGTGACACGACGCCGTGGGAAGCCGGGTTGGGCTGGGCGGTGGATGTCGACAAAGTTGCGGATTACACCGGCAAGGAAGCGGTATTGAAATCACGTGCGCAGCCGCGCGTGCAGCATATAGGCCTGGTCTGTCAAAGCGTAGTGGCAGTTGAAGCTGGTGCCAAAATCTACAAAGACGGCATTGAAGTTGGCGTTGTTACCAGCAGTAGTTATAGCCAGTATCTGATGTTGTCACTGGCGCTGGCGCACGTTAAACCCCATTACAGCGAGATCGGCACCAAACTCGAAGTCATTGGCAGCACGGCGAGCTGCAGCGCGCGTGTCGCGCAAACGCCATTTTACGACCCAATGCGCTTGCGCAGTCATCCAGAGAAGTATCAGGGCTAATCATGGAACACGGCTACAGCATTAAAAGTAAACCTCAATATACGCCGCTGCATTGGCATGAAAAAGCCACTGGCCATCTGCTGTTAGCGCATGGCGCTGGCGGTCAGGCATTAATCAACTTATTACAGCAATCGCTGCCCAGGCAGCAGGTCAGCGTACTTTATCTGCAGCAAACTGCGGCCGATGCGGAATATGCCGCCAAGATGAAAGCGGTGCTTGACGCAGACTGTCACGTGTTTACTGCAGAAGCCTCTTTGCAAAATGCGCTTAAACTCATGCTACCGTTTATGTATATGGGAACACGCCTATATGTGGCTGGAGCAGAAGGCTTTATCTGGTCTATGACTGCGTTGCTAAAGCCGTTTGGCATAGCGCCAGCGGACATTATGCAACAGCAAACCGGCACCATGGCGCGCAGCGTCTACTGTGTCCATTGCAAGGCGACCACGCACCATGTCACCACCAACATTACGCCGTGTGCCGGCTGCGGCAGCATGCTGTTTGTACGCGATCATTTTTCACGCAATATGGGCGCTTACATGGGCTTAATGGTCGACGCCGAGTCTCCGGGTGAACTGCCAGAGATTGAGGAAATTTACCGATGAATAGCATCAATATCAAAGTGGCGGCGATAGACCAAGTCACGCCCTTAATTAAACATTTCACCCTGGTTAAAGAAGATGGCGGCAGCTTGCCGGCATTTTCCGGCGGCAGTCATGTGGTGGTGGCGATCAACATCGCCGGGCGCGTGCATCGCAACCCTTATTCGCTGATGGGTTCACCGCTAGCCACCGATGCCTACCATATCTCGGTGCGCCGTCAGGAGCAATCGCGCGGTGGTTCAGTATTTATGCATGACGAGGTCAAGGTCGGTACGGCGCTTAAAATCACCTATCCACTTAATCTATTTTCACTGGCTAAACTCGGCCGTAAGCATATTTTGATCGCTGGCGGCATCGGCATTACGCCGTTTATGTCGCAGATTGCAGATTTAGAGCGCATGCATGCCGACTATGAGCTGCACTATGCATTTCGTTCGCCTGAGCATGGCGCTTTTGCCGCAGAGCTCGCACAAACCTGCGGTGACAAGCTGCACTGTTATACCGATAGTCAAGGTGCTCGCCTCAATTTCAACGAACTATTGAGTACGCAGCCTTTAGGTACGCATGTTTATGTCTGCGGCCCCGGCGCGATGGTGACAGCACTGCTCGAATCTGCGCGTGACTTGGGTTGGCCAGAAAGCCATATCCACAGCGAGCAGTTTCTGGCACCGCCGATCGGTGAGCCATTCACCATCCAGCTCGCACGCTCCAATAAAGAAATTCTAGTACCGGCCGAGATGAGCATGCTCGAAGCTATCGAAGGCGCCGGCGTTGAGGCCGAGTATTTATGCCGCGGTGGTGTTTGTGGCCGCTGCGAACTTGATGTTCTCGATAGTGACGGCAAGCTCATGCATCACGATCATTATTTGAGTGATGAAGAAAAAGCCTCAGGCAAAAAAATCATGCCATGTGTATCGCGCGCACAGTGCACGCGACTGCTGCTAGATTTGTGATCAACATAATAGATTTTAATAAAAACAGATTTTTAATAAAAACAACTCTAACCAGATCCGATTCTACAACGACGGAATATTTAATTTTACGTGCATGTAATTCCAGGCGAAAGCACTGGCTAGCGTGACTAAAGGTGAGCAACATGCAATTGGCATTTAACGAAGAAACTTTCCGTGACGACTATACCTACGCCAATAGCGAAGCTGGTATTAAACGCTTTCCGTTTCCATTCCCCGAAGACGAATACATGTACTCAGTCAATATCGAGCCGCATACCAAGGGTAAGGTCGGCTCGGTATGTGAATTTCCATTTGATATCGATGAACATTATGTGGCTGAGTGCCGTGACAAGGCGCTGACGCTGGCGCATGATCCCGCGCGCTATCAGGCTTTGCCGCACATGATGGATGCACAGTGGGACTTTGTTGAGCTGACGATGGATGCGCTGGCCAATGATTACCCGCAGCACTTTTCACTCCATAAGAACGGCGCACTCTGGACTTGGGAAAACAAGCCGCTGGGCATCAAAGACAGCTTTACTTTTGGCGACAGCAGCACGCTCGCCATGGAGCCATTTGACTATATCGGCCGCCAGCTACAGGGTGATTTTGTGTTGCTCGATCAGCGTGATGAAACCTTATATGCCGATGCCGGCATCGTCACCAGTCAGGCTGACTGGTCACTGGCATTTAATGTGGGCATGTCCTGGCGTGAGTGGCACGGACCGGTGCCACGTGCTACCGAGCTTGGCGTGATGGATAGAGCCTTGAAATATCTGCTCAATCTGCAACTGGGCAGCCCGGTACGCCGGCTAAACTGGACAATGACGGTGAATCCACGCCTCGATACGTCCCCTGAAACCTATCCGCAGTGGGGGGGTGACCGCAATGCCGTTAATGCCGACAACGTTGGCGATATGGTGCATCTGCGCGTCGAGTTACAAAGCCTATTCCGTCTGCCACGCAGCAACGCAGTGGTGTTCAGCATCCGCTGTTACCTGTTAAAATTAAGTGATGTGGTGACGGTGCCGCGCTGGGCTAAGCGCCTGCATCGCGTGCAAAAAGGCATGCATCCAGACCTGATCGAATACAAGGGCATGACCAAGTTTCATCCACTCATGGTCGATTGGCTCTCGCAGTTTGATGATGGCGCAGTGCTGGCTGTGGGCACGCAAGCAGAATAATGCTGATCAATAGAATAATTATGATACTGTAATATTATTGTAATAATGTAAAAGTTTGCAGCTTTAACAGCAGCTGCTGCCTAGGGTGTATGTATTGACGGTATGCTGGCTATTTGTATTGTCTTTATGTTGTATTGTCTTTATGTTGTATTGTTTGTTTGTATGTTGTTTTGTTTGTATGTTGTATGGTTTAGTTGCAGTAAACGTTTTTTTACAGCAGTAAATTTTTAGTATATTTAATTAATCAGGGGATTTTTAATGAAAACCACAACAAAGTCAGTACTACTGACGGGCTTATTAGTTTCAACCTTTGGCATGATGTCAGTAGCACAGGCAGCAGACGCAGCAGTGACAGCGCCAGCAGCTGAAGCGGCTTCACCACATACTTTAACCTCGAATATCGGTTTTTTTACTGACTATGTTTTCCGTGGTGTTTCCTACGGTAGAGAACGTGGCGCGGTGCAGGGCGGTTTTGACTACGCACATGCGAGCGGCTTATATGCAGGTGTTTGGGCGACCAATGTCAACAAAAACGCGCTGTATGGCAATACGGTAGAACTTGATCTGTACGGTGGCTACATACATCAATTTACACCAGACTTAGGTATCAACGTCGGCTTTCTGCAGTTCTATTATCCAGATAATAATAAAGCTTATGTTACTGGCGGTTCAGCTAATACCACTGAGCTTAATGCTGCAGCCACTTATAAATGGCTGACCTTAAAACACTCTTATGCGGTCACTAACTTTTTTGGCTTAAACGCGGCTGTTGGGGCGAGTGGTAGCACGCGCGGTAGTGGTTATACCGAGTTGAATTTTAACTACAAGTTGCCAGTGCAAGACATTAATTTAGCCTTACATGTGGGTCATCAGCGTGTCGAAAATTACAGTGCTTTGAATTACACCGATTACCTGATTGGTTTCAATAAAGACTTTGCTATTGCTTCTAGCACCGGTTGGAACAGTGGCGTGAACTTTACAACTACAACTGCAGATAACACATTGTATGTAGATGCTACCGGCGGCTATAAAACTGCAGACTCTAAAGTTGTTGGTTTTATCAAACGCACATTCTAAGCCATGCTTGCTAAGTAAAATTTTAGCTTAGCTAGTCAAAAATATAGGACGCCGCGGCGTCCTATATTTTTGAGCCTTAGGGCACCTTTATTAATTCAAGTTGCTAAGCCAGACAAGGCGCGAGCAAAAAATTGTGACGCAGCCTATGCATGATAGGTAAGGAATAATTTTTTATGAGCAACGCAGTATCGCGACGGAAATTGAATTAATAGAGGTGCCCTTTAGTTTGGTCTATCGCTAAACAAGTTAGGAATGATGTAAGGACACGGTGGAATTGACATTGTAGCGCTGGCTAGGAATTTCCATAATAAAGCCTTCTAGCGCCAGCAGTTCGCCAGTGCTTGAAAAAATGCCGCGGCCATGTTCTTGTACTAATTTGGTTTCACCGCTACGCGTATTGATACGGTAAATAAGTTTAAAGCGTTCACCGCTACTAAGCTGATATTTGACATACTCCCATACCGCAGCCCGGTCATCGGGGTGGATGATCAGATTAAAGCTAAGTATCGGGTCGTTAATGAGCTCCAGTGGTGCGTAGCCGGTGACATCAATGCAGCCCTCGCTGGCAAACTCAAATGACCATGAGCGGTCATTGCGGCAGCGGTAGATCATGCCTGGAATATTGTTAAGCTGCGTAAATTCAGCACGGCGATTGGCGAGCAGGTTGGCTTCGGCCTCTTTGTCGTTAGTAATGTCAGTCATGGTGCCGATGACACCCGTTCTTTCTTCAATTGAGCTAGCCGTGGTTTTAGCGCGTAGCATAATCCAGCTAGGGTCGCCACGCAGCGATAGCAGACGCGCTTCAATCGTACAGTTTTTTCTTTTGCCCTGAGCGAGTGAGTCCAGTCTGGCTTCGACCATGGGTTTGTCCTCGGGATGGATAAAGTCGAGTAGTGATTTACCTAAAGAGTCTTGCACCTTGTATTCGAGCATATGTTCCCATGCCGGGTTAAGAAACATAATTTTGCCTTCAGCGCCAAGCTGAAAGACGATTTCTTCAAGTCGGTCGATGATCGAGTGGTAATTAAACTGCGACTCGTAATCGTTGCTTAATGGATTGACGGTCGAGATCGGTGTAAATTGAAACAGCATCAGGTGGTTTTCACCATCCTGGCGCATCGGCGTCAAGCTCGCATTGGCGGGGAGTGTGCTGCCGTCGGCACAAACCAGGCGCATTTTTGTCGGGTCGTTTTTTGTTTTACCCATGGTCGCTTCAGCGCTAAGCTCGGCCAGCATCAGATGGTCGGCCGGATGGATTAGATTAGTGAAAGGCATGCCGATAATCTGATCTGGCATGCCAACCATGCCGATGGTCTGTAAAAACGAGGTGTTCACAAAGCGCACTATATAGCCGTCAATGACGGCGGTTGGTGAAGACATAGCGCTGGCAAGCTCTTTGCCCCAGCTCGCATCTTGTGGCAAATCGCGCCGTGAGCGTATTTTTTTTGAAAAATACAGTGGCTGGATCGCAATAACAATGGCGGCGGAAAATATTGCCACTGCCGCTGTAACTAGCATGACCACATGTAGTAAAAAAGGCCCTTGAATGTTGTACCATGCTCCTAGTACCAATAAAAAAATGATACTAATGACCAGTGTTGAAAAGATGAATAAACTCATAATGCCCAACCCGCGTTAAATCAATACAAGAGTATAAAAAGAACTCGAGAAAATATGCAGAATATTTTGAATATTCCCCAGGTATTACAGAATTTTGTAAGAAGACACAAGCTCTATGCCAACCTGCATGCGCTGGTGGTTTCTATGGTGTTGTCGGTTATTTTGATGCAAACCGGCTCACTATTTCTGTTTGACTATATTCCGGATCATATATCCGTGGTGCAACGCGCCTATCAGGACCAGTCATTGTGGAAAGTAGAGCTGTATAAACTAGGCGCCGACTTTAACAATAAGCGCTCGGTATATAACCGCCTCAATGAGAGTATTAATCAACTTTATGAGCCAGTTTACAACTGGGCAAGCAAGCAAAAAGATACCAAACTCGCGCAGGCCTACGAGCAGCTTGAAACCGCGCAATATGATTTTTCGGTTGCACGGGTGCAAGGCCAGCCGCAGGCAAAAATGCTAGAGCAGGGGCAGCTGGTGGTTCAGGCCTATGACAATTTAGTCGATGCTGCCAAGGACGATGTCACCATGAAGCAGTCTTTGGTCGCACTGCTGCAGTTTGTCTGCCTGTTTCTAGTATTTTGCATCGGTGCCTGCATCATGCTCATGTCATGGAGTTTGCTCATTCGCCGCCTCGGCAAAATCATCGCCATCATGCCAGAATATTTAATTAAAGGTAAAAGCCAGCAACTGTATGAAGATGAATTTGAACAGTTAGAACAACTAACGGCGGCGATGAGCGCGCGGCTTGAGGGTTTGCAGGTAGAAACCAAGTGGACTAACAAATCAAGTAAAGAAAAAATGCGCAAGATGATTTTAGCGCAGGACTTTTTGCTCAAGCTGGCCAAACTGATTGGTAGATCAGGCCTGAGCGAGCTCACCATTAAAAAAGTGCTGTATTCGCTAGAAAAAACCTTGGGGGTGAGTAATGTAGCGCTGGTATTCAGCGAGAATGGCTCCGGCATCACCGCGCAACGCGGCCTGTTTTCGAGTTACTGGCCATTGTCGTTTGATGAAACCATGTTTGATGAAACTGTCAATGCGCATGTCGTCAACCACACCACCAAGCTGATTAAAGGCGAGTGTGTGCAGTGTGTTACCGTGCCGCTGCCTAGCCCCAACGGCTGGCTGGGCATACTGCTGCTTGAAACCGAAGCTAATCATTATTTTGAAGAGACTGAGCTGCAATTATTTGAAGTCACGGCGCAAATGCTGGTGCTGTCTATGGGCTTCCAGGCGCGCGAACAAGAAGGGCGGCGCGTAGCCCTGCTCGAAGAACGCGCAGTCATTGCGCGCGAACTGCATGACTCTTTAGCGCAGTCATTGTCTTATATGAAATTTCAGCTGGCGCGGCTGCAAAGCAACTTTGGTACACATTTAGCGGAGTCTGGTGCCGACACGATTGTCGATGAACTGCGTGAAGGCCTGGATAATGCCTACCGTGAACTGCGTGAGTTGCTTACGACGTTCCGCGTGCAGATGGATATACGCGGGCTGGATCATGTGCTGGTCGAAGCCATTGCCGAGTTTTCGCAACGCTCGAGTTTGAATATCATTCTCGATAATCGCCTGCAAGAATGTCGCCTCAGCGTTAACGAGGAATTCCATCTACTGCATGTGGTGCGTGAGGCTTTGTCGAATATCGTGCGTCATTCCGGCGCGAAAAAAGTCACCATTGCACTGGTGTTACAATCTAATGGAGATGTCATGGTCACAATAGACGATGATGGCAAGGGCTGTGCATTTGATGAAAGTAAGCCGCACCATTATGGTCTGGTGATTATGAAAGAGCGCGCCTATTGCCTGGGTGGCAGCATAGACGTGCTTGCACGCCGTCGCGGCGGCACCCGGGTCAGACTCTTATTCCGCCCTAAATAATATTGGCCTGCCAAGTGACCGCCAGTGTCAATTAATTCACATGTTGGAGAAACAGATGCAAAAACCTACTAGCGTAATTATTATCGATGACCATGCCTTATTCCGCCGCGGTGTGCGCCAAATGATCTCGGCCGACCCCGAATTTTTGGTGATAGGCGAGGCGGCCTCAGGTATTGAAGGCTTGGCGCTGGTAGAAGCGCAAAAGCCCGATCTGGTATTGATCGACCTTAATATGAAGGGCATGAACGGCCTGCAAACGCTGGCGCATATTAAAGAAGCCAAGCTCGAGTCGCGCTGCATCGTGCTGACGGTATCCGATGCCGAAGATGATTTGCTAGAAGCGCTGCGTGCCGGTGCCGACGGCTATCTGCTTAAAGATATGGAGCCGGAGGACCTGTGCGCCAATCTCAAAAAAGCCATGTCTGGCGTCACCGTGCTGCATGAAAGCCTGACCGAAATTCTGAAAAATGCACTGATCCATCCAACGCTCAATCGCAACGAAGACGAGGTCTCCCTAACCGAGCGCGAGCGTGAAATACTCGAGTGTCTTGCCAACGGCCTTAATAACAAGACCATCGCGCGTGAATTAGGTATCAGTGACACCACGGTTAAAGTGCATATTAAGCATCTGCTGAGCAAGCTCAAGCTCACCAGCCGCTTAGAAGCCGCAGTGTGGGCGCATAGAAAGAAATAGCGTTAATCAGGGCTTGGTCGCAATGACCAGCCACAGCAAGCCGCAGCAAACGACAGCTGATGACCGTCGCCACAGAATACGGCAGATCAATAGTGCACAGCTGTGCGGCCTGGTGATGTTTCTATTTAATGAACACCGGGTTTTAAGCGCATAGGTCGCTGCCCCGCAATAAAGGCGCAATATGCCCAAAAATAAAGCAGGTTTCGCAACACGCAGCATTCACGCTGGTCAATTGCACGATCAATACGGTGCAGCGCATACACCGCTGTACGACACTACCACCTTCAGTTTCGGCTCCACCGAAAAAATGCTTGAGGTGATAGAAGGCCGCCAGCCCGGTTTTCTGTATACACGTTATGGCTCCAATCCGAGCATCCGCAATGTAGAACAAAAACTCGCCAGTATCGAGCAGGCTGAATCCGCGCTGGCATTTGCCTCCGGCATGGCAGCTATTTCCACTACACTATTGGCGCATGGCACGCGTGGCGTGATTTGCCTGGGTGAAGTATACGGCGGCAGCTGGGAGTTCATGACCGCGCAGCTCAGCGCGCTTGGCCGGCAAGTGGTATATGTTGCCGCTGATGACTGGCTGAGCTTAGAACAGCATCTGGCGCAAGGGCTGGGCTTGGTCTTTTTTGAAACGCCGTCCAATCCGCTGCTGCAAATTATTGATATCACCCGTGTGTGCAAACTGGCGCATCGCTTTAATGCGCGCGTTGCCATCGACAGCACGTTTGCCACGCCGGTTAATCAGCAGCCGCTAACACTGGGCGCTGATCTGGTGATCCATAGTGCGACCAAATATCTGGGCGGCCACAGTGATTTAACCGGCGGCATGGTTGCCGGCAGCGAGTCTATGTTGCAAGCTTTAATCATCTGGCGAAAAAACCTCGGCCAGTGCATGGCAGCAGAAACCGCGCATTTACTAAGCCGTAGTCTGGCGACGCTGGCAGTGCGGGTGCGCCAGCAAAACGCGAGCGCACTGCGCATCGCGCACATGCTGCAGCAGCATGCCGCTATTGAACAGGTGTATTACCCGGGGCTGCCTGACTTTAGCGGTTACGCCATCGCGCAGCAGCAGATGAGCGGCTTTGGTGGCATGCTCTCCATCACTGTGCGTGCCAGTGCGCTGAATACTGCAGCCGGCAGGCCTAATTTAAGCCAGCAGCCACTAGAAAAAAGCGCTGCCGTGACTTTGGTCGATGCACTTAAATTATTTGCCATCGCGCCGAGCCTGGGCGGCGTAGAAAGTCTGGTGTCGCAACCGGCATTAACCTCACACCGCGATCTCACCCCCGCGCTTAAGGCCGAGCGTGGCATTGGCGATCACTTGATCAGGTTATCGATTGGGCTCGAAGACGCAGATGACATTGAACAGGATTTATTGCAGGCGCTAGCCACCCTGAGCGCGGCTTGATCGGCGCGGGCATGACGCAAGCGCCACTATCGATAGCTGCGCCTAAAGCTAGATAAGGATAGCGCCATGAACAACAGTGAACATCAGCATGATATTCGTCTGCTGCGCCAGCAATACAACGCCGCCATTAAAAACCGCGATGCCGATGCAATATGCGCTTTTTACACAGACGATTACCGTGTGCTCACCGCTCGCGGCGTGCAGTCGCATGGTAAAGACGCACAACGACAGCGCTGGCGCGCCGCTTTTGCAACTGACCCGCTTATGTTCTACCGCAGAAACACGCGCGAGCTACGCTTGAATTCGACTTTAGACGCGGCTGAAGAAGTCGGTAGCTGGGCCGGGAAGTACAGTCTAAATCAGCAAATAGTGCTGGTAGCCGGTGTTTATGTGGCTGGCTGGCAACAGCAGGCCAACGGTAGCTGGCTAATCCAGAACGAAGTTTTTACCATGCTACGCACTAAGGTTTATCCGGCAAGGTGCTAAGTGTTCATCGGCTTTAAAACCATCTTATGCCTGCGGCGCATAACCGCCTTAAAGCCACATGTTCGTGAAAATATATCCTCAGTGCACAATTATCTTGTGCATGATTTTTTAGTTCTCTACAATGCCGGGTGTCTGTAGTTAGTAATATTCAAGCAGCGCCATGGCTAGACATCGAAGTGATCAATACGCCTCAACTGACTGACCGCACGTTAATCAGCCAAAGCGTGCAGCAAACAGCATGCCCTCGTAGCTCAGTGGATAGAGCATCCCCCTCCTAAGGGGAGGGTCACACGTTCGATTCGTGTCGGGGGCACCAAAATAATTATATAAAACAATAATTTATAATTTTGCATGAGTTTATTTTTTAAACTAAGCAACCACAGTGAATAAAACTGCTTACTTTAAAGTCGTTGGTCGTAGGTTTTACCCCCGACACGCGCTACCAATAAAATCATGGGTTACGTAAGTGATTAACCCCTTGTTCATTTTTAGTAGCGCTATAGTCGGTTAGCCAAGCTGTACTTTTTTTACAACTAAATCTATTTTCTGAATTTTTCACCGTATGAATTTAAACTTAGATTTTTTATATTGAACATCCGTAGCCAAAACTTAACCTACTGATAATAAATCACGCTAATTTAGATTAAATGCGGCAATCTTTCAAAATCACGAGCGTAGCAAGTTGTTGGTTCGTATTTTTATGCTTGAATCAGACTTCAAAACTCAGGCTATGCACGTTGTTGTTGGCGGTAATTATACTAAGGAAAACAGAGTAATTGCCTATAGCAGAAAATTGCGGTGGTGCATGGTGCTCGTAGCCGCGCTGAACGCCTCGCATACCATTTCGGGTTGTATCAAACGTGCGCCTTTTGCGTAGAATAGATGTGTTTCAGCGCATCTACTCTACGGGCACATATGCTACCGTTACATTTGTAATGCTTGGCGACTCATGATGGGTTGCCCTAACCTGAATTTTTAGTTTGGGGTGGCGCTGCTATTTTCAATGATGACCTCAACGCGGCGGTTCAACTGGCGTCCAGAGGCGGTATCATTGCTAGAAACTGGCGAAAGTTCACCCTTGCCGGCTGTAACGAGGCGATCTGATTTCACACCCAGTTTCATCAGCCAGGCCTTCACTGAATCTGCTCGACGCTGCGACAAAGCCTGATTGAAGTCCTCGTTGCCGACCGTGTCAGTATGGCCTTCGATCAGCACAGTGCGGTCTGGGTACTTATTGAGGAAGGCGGCGAGTTTGGCAAGATTTGTGTTCGCATCGCTTTTAAGTTCAGCCTTACCTGTGTCAAACAGCACATCACCTAGCGTCACAACCAGGCCGCGCTCGGTGGGCTTGGCATTCAGCTCTGCAATCTGACGTTGTAAGTCAGCCGTTTCTTGTTGGGCCATAGCAGATTGCTGTTGTGCCACGGCCGATTCCTGCTGCGCAGCTAATGTTTTTTGGCGTTCAGATTCAGCCCCGCTGCGCGCGCTATCGGCTTCCATTTGCGCAGTTTGTGTCTCCCTCTGCGCTGTTTGTGTCTCCATACGTGCGGTTTCGGTATTGCTACGTGCGATGTCAACTTCCTTGGTGCGCGCATCAAGTCGTGCGCTCTCACGTTGCCGGCTTAATTCTGCACGCTGGTCGACCATCAGCCGACTTTCCGCCAGTGCTTGGGCGGTGTCAACCTTTCGCTCTGCGATGTACATAAGGTGTTCAGCCTTCTCTTTATCCGACTGCGGCGCCTCGGCAGCACGTACCGCGTCTTCTGCTTCCTTAATTGCAACGGGTGCCTGCTTTGCAAGCTGTTGGTTAGACTGCAACTGAGTCAACTTACTGCGTGCATTATTGACAACATCGGGCTTAGTGGGGGTGGCTGAGCATGCCACTAAAATCATAGAGGCTAACGCACTGGCTATCAGTTTTTTGCTATGACGAATCTGTGTGTTCATTATTGATCTCCTGTTTTACGCTGCATTTCCAGCTTCAATGTGTCGGTATCTTTTTGCAGTTGCTCGTTGACCACACGGGCCTTGGCTACTTCGGCTCGAGCAGAAGCTAACTCAGCGTTAGCACGTGCTTCCCGGGCGAGTCGCTGCGCCTGAATCATTTTTTTTTCTTGTACTGCGCTGTGGGCTGCTGACAGTTTGTCGCGGGCAACACTCAGTTCGACTGAGGCGTAATCGGCGACACGTGCTCGTTCTGCGCTTGCAATTGCTTGTTCTGCAGCTTGCAAATCTGATGTCGGCGGCTGTGGCGTTGAAGCGCAACTACTAAGTAGTAGCAAAGACGCGAATGCGGGAGCTAAGCGCAAGGACAAAAATTTATTTATTTTTGCCTTTGGTAAATGTGTTGTATTAAACATGTATCTCTCCTTGTATGAATCAGGGCATTTATGATTTTACAAAACTGACTATCACAGACTGCGTTAAAATAATCTGTGCGTTGGCGAACATAAGCCGTCGGTTGGCTTATTTACATTGAAGTCGATAAAAGCGCACTTATTTTTATAGATTGAATTAGTTTTATAGATTGAATTAGCCATGCGCAGTAACAGTTGCTGTTACGCTGCTTAATGATGGAACGCTGTTGGCGAGCGATAGATTGGGTTAGATAACCAGCAATCTTGCAATTAATCGCAGCGGATTAAAAATTCGATATGACATCTAATCTTGGTAAGACGTCTTGAGCTGAAGCGGGCGATTAAGAAGTCGATACTTCCTTGATAGGTAATTGGGCTGCGTGCGATTGACTAGAAGAGCCATTCAAGTAATCTCCTCATTATTAATCGCAGCTAAAAGTAGAGACTAATTGACTAAGGTTAATTTTTGTTTCGGAGTCATACCAGCCGATTCCATGTTGGGGCGTTCGTGATTGGAAAAATAAGGAATAGACCACGTTTTATTCTGCACTGCTGTCTTAGTCTAGCAGTCAAAATTAAACGTGATCTGAGCTAACCCGTAATATACGGACACACCAATTAAGCACATATTGTATTTGTCATTTGCGCATCATAGCGCTTTGCAATGAAGCCTATGCACTGACGATTTGGCTGGGCTAGCCCAGCCCAACCGTCAATTTTATTATGCCTTTGAACTAAAATTTTTAGATGCCGTCGATAGCCTGGATAAGATTGGCTCCATTAGATTTAGCACCCAGTTTTAAACTGTGCATTGCAAGTAAATACTTTACTTTATCAATAGTGAGCATATAAACTAGCAGAAGTTTATTAAAGTTAACTGTAGTAATTATTTGTTCACGGAATGAAATTTAATTGATGGTATTAGGGGTGGTTAGTTTATGGATAAGTTAATTAATAGAATGAGTATTCGTTTAAAAATTGCGTTGATAGTCACAACAATGGCAACGCTTGGATTTGCACTCACCATCTCAATCATTATGTATCAAGCCATGAATGTAGAGAAGGCCACCGCCTTTCAACTGATTGATGAATCTGCGCGTATCGCTGGACTGGAAACCGAGCAGGCGCTCAATAAAGCCATGACTAATGCGCGTGCATTGGCCTGGTCGTTTCAGTCAATGAAAGCCACCAATCAAGCTAACCGGGCATTGGCGGATAGCATGTTGATTAAAACACTCAATGAAAATCCGGATTTTGTTGGCACTTGGACACTTTGGGAGCCGAATGCATTTGACGCTCAGGATAATGACTATATCAACAGTCAAGGGCATGATGCAACGGGACGGTATATTCCCTATTGGAATCGCGGTAGTGGCTCGGTGCAAGTTGAAGTACTACTTGATTATGAGAAACCAGGAGCAGGTGACTTTTACTTACTCGCTAAAAAAAGCGGACAAGAAACCATACTCGAACCTTATAAGTATAAGATTTCAGGCAAAGACACCTTAATTACCAGTGTGGCAGTGCCGATCAGCATAGACGGTAAGTTTAGCGGGGTGGCTGGCATTGACCTGCCATTAGTCAACATTCAAGCTGAGGTGAGTGCAATTAAACCCTATGCGGGTAGTTATGCAGAACTCATTTCCTATCAGGGTGAGTATGTCGTTAAAGATAAGCTAAATCTCAACAATTTGGCTGCTAATGCTATTTCAAAATCAGTGAAAGACAATATTCAGGCAGGGAAGTCATTTACTCGTGATGATTTTGATGCGGTTAGCGGCCAGGAGCTGCACCGCACTTATGTGCCAATAAATGTTGGCGCTAGTGTTACGCCGTGGACTTTAGTCTTAACCGTACCGACAGAAGTAGTCATGGCAAAAATCAATGCTATTCGCAATACGGCTATTTTAACCGGGGTTTTATCTGTCATCGTTTTAATCGGCATACTGTATTATTTTTTAAATCGCATGGTTATTACGCCCATGCAAATGAGTGTTAAATCTATTCAAAGATTATCAAGAGGTGATTTATCTGAAGTGATTGTTGTAACAGGCAGCGATGAGATTGCACAACTCAATCAATCAATGGTGCAGCTTGGTAGTAATGTTAATGCATTGATCAATGAGATGACGCAAATGAGTCATGCGCATGATGCCGGTGATATTGACAAAGTGGTCAATGAGTCTTCTTTTGAAGGCTCTTTTAATGCCTTGGCTAAGGGCGTGAATAAAATGGTCGGTGATCATATCGAGATGAATAGCAAGTCTATGGCTGTGGTAAAAGCGTTTGGAGAAGGGGATTTCAACGCACCCCTAGAACAGTTTCCAGGTAAAAAATCATTTGTAAATGACACTGTTGAACAAGTTCGTGCCAATCTTAAACATCTGATTGCCGATGCTGAAATGCTCTCGACTGCAGCCGTTGCCGGCAATTTATCGACCCGCGCTGATGCTAGTCAGCACCGCGGCGATTTTGGTGTCATTATGCAAGGGGTTAATACCACCCTCGACGCCGTCATCGCCCCACTCAACATGGCTGCGCATTATGTCGACAGTCTGTCCAAAGGCATTATTCCTGATGAAATCACCAGAAGCTATGCCGGTGACTTTAATATTATCAAGACCAA